>Ga0136554_1001188_pt1 | contig 10446 bp, 10 predicted proteins | sample AntRauTorckE5431_FD_104637 | JGI IMG/M metagenome (GOLD analysis project Ga0136554, IMG submission 104637) | Saline lake microbial communities from Rauer Islands, Antarctica - Metagenome Torckler E5 #431 | ecosystem: Environmental > Aquatic > Non-marine Saline and Alkaline > Saline | place...
TCTCAGTGGCGGGATCGTACAGCGTAGTAGCGGACACGCCGTATGCCGCCTCGTGCCAGGCCTGTAGCAACGACATAGAAATGGTTATAGATTGGCATGGAGAAAAAGAAGCCTTTTTAAAAGAAGAGAAAGGAATTTCAAAAGGAGTCGCGCCGAGGCGCTGTAAAGGACAGGAAAAAGGTGTTTAAGACGAAGAAGACATAGTCAAGGCGTAAACGACTGGGCACCTCAAACTCGTTGACAGCACAAATCACGCTGCCCGGCTGGACAAGGTACCCTATGGGCATGCATCCATCCACTTCGCAGACTTTCGCTTCCGCGCTCTCACAGGCCGCCGAAATGGCATTGAAGGCCTGAGTGAGCAACAGGGTTGAAACACGCATAAAAGAAAACAGGGTGAATGTCGAAATTTTTCGCAGAAAGCGTTCCTCTTCTTTTCGTGTCGTTTGCAAACTTCAGAGTACAGCATGACTTTGTGCACTTGAGGCTAGCGCATACCTCAGGATTCGCCAAATCAAAATCGGGGTCAAAGGTGGCGTCGCCCCGGTTGAAGTCCGGCTTCCATTTATCGAAATTGGGCCGTTGAATGGTGGGCTCCGCACCCCACACCAGGGACATGGTCGCGTAATTGGTCGACGAAGCTTGCAAGAACTCGGATTGGCCATTGATGAACCGCTGGAGAAGGTGGTCCGAGGGAAACCTGAACACGTGAGCAGTTGAAGGAAGGAGTTCAGCTCAAGAGAGAGATCAGCGCATCAAAATGAAGGACGAAAGAAAGAAAGCAAGCAAATCGCGCGACTCAATCATGCAGGTATGTGCAGTCATTGTAATCCACGCACCATTGCTCTTCTTCGGTCGGGAGTTCCAGTTTGGCCGCCCACACGCCCATGAAAACTGCGAGGGCTACGCAGACCAGGACGGAGCCAATAGCGCCCACTTTGAGGCTTTTAAACGGGCCGTCGGACCACTCGAATTCAAAGGCGCCAATCATCACCTTGGACAAGAGGTCCGTCTCCGAAGTCACTTCAATTGAAACGTTGTTCGACGCAGGCCTCTTCGGGCTGCTTTCAGGAGAAATTGTGGCGGAATTGCTCGGGCACATGCCCTCGGGCTGCACGACGACCATTTCCGACTCATTGTTTCTCGTGGAGGAGCTTTCGAGATCACTGCGGCCTTCTCCGCGATTGCTTCCGTCGTGCGGAACGGTGCAGCAGGGGCACGCTTGGCGCACGCCAGCGAGGCGCGTGCAGTAACAGTAGCCGCTGCAGCAGCCAGTGCGCGTGAAGCCGCCGAAGTACTTTTGGTGGATTAGAATGGCAGGTGGGGTGAGAGTAATCACGAACAAGTAGTTCAAAATGATGCAGATGGTCGCGTAGACTCCGAAAGCACTGATGGGCATGATGGGCGAGATCGCGGTGCTGATGAACGCCATTGAGGTGGTGAACGAGGTATTGAAGACCGCCTGCATGGTCCGCGAATAGCAAGTCGCCAAACGGCGGTGGTACCATTCGTCTGAATCTTCGTCGGGCAGTCGCGGTACGTCTAACTCGGATTGCCGCCAGCCGTCCACCATGACGAACAAGTCGTCGGCGCCGATACCCAGCACCAAAAAAATCACCAAGGACTGCGAATGATAATTGCAAGGAGAAGAGACGAAGGAAGAAATGAATGTACGCACAAAGGAATATACTGTAGCACAGGAGAAATAAACACAGTAACGTGGAGAACATAGAAAGTGGTGAAAATGATAATCGTTGTAACAAGCGAGGTTTGCACACGTGAGTATATGGAGGAGATGGCGTAATAAGAGAAGTAAATTGTTCAACGCATATACAAGAAAATGTAGCACAGCGTGCAAAATACTGACCTGCAAGGTGGAAAAGTACGTGATTTGGCCAAAGAAATAGTAAAAGAATCGGCCCACAGGCAAGGACAGCACGATTTGCAATTCGCCAATGGCCGACAAAAAAAACGACTCGGAGTGAATGTTGATCCACACCCAGACGAAGAGCACCGAAAACGTCACCATGATGATGTCTGCGCAACACAAAGCAGCAAAAGCAACAAGAATTTACCCCGTCAGACCACAAGCGAGAAGAAAGATGAGACGTAATGCGCCCAGGCATTTTAAGCAAAGATGTCTCCTCATCTTTAACTGACCGGTTTCAAGGATGTCAGCGAAAGCATTTCCGGACAGCAAACGGCTGTACCAAATCACGTCGAGGTTTTGGTCGTAAGTCGTGTCGTCGCGGTAAATGCTTTGCAAAAAAGAAGGAGCCATGTTGAGCATCTTGATGAACTCGTCCTGCGAAAAAAAAAAAAAGGAAGAAAACAGACGTGTGAACATATCTGTGATCCACCAGAAACAAGATACCACGAGCCTGAAGACAATCAAGGGACAAAAAGAAAAAAGAAAAAAGAAGAAATGCTAGCATAAAAATAAAGTCCTCTCCTCAATTATATTTTATACCTCTACGCCGGTGAAAAAGCTACGGTACTTTTCTTCTTGAACTTCGTCGTCGCCGTCGTCGAGCGTGGTGTTGAAGCCCTTGAGCGGACCACCCACCTGAAGAGGGGGAAATTGAAGGGAGAACAGGGGGTGAAGTGAGGTAGAAGTGGTGGAGAAATTCTATAGAACGCTTGAAGACCATAGATATGAGAAAAACGGGGCTACACAGAGAGAGAGAGAGGGAGTGGGGCGGAGATGGATGTGTGCGAGCGCACAAAAAAAGAAAGGCATATGCAGTGGCATGCCGGCAAAGAACGCAGCAGCAGGAATGAATATCTATGATGCCTCATTAGTTCTCTCTCTGCAGCACAACCGAACACTACTTCTCACTCTACCTGGAGCATGCTCCTGGTCCTCGAGGTGTAGCCCAGGGTCGTGAAGTCGTCGCCGGAAAAGAACCCGTAGGTTTGCGCGCCCGCGGTGGTGGCCAGGTCCGCGTACAGGGGGCCACTCACTGCGGCCACTGCGCTGTCACTGAGGAGGTCGCAGGTCTGAGTGTAGGTGGTGGCGTTGGCGCCGTAAAACAGCGACAGAATCGAGAGGGCAGGGTCCACGCAGTTGCCCCTAATTTAATATACACACATTGTGAAAGAGAGAGATCACAACAGCTAGTAAGAAAGGAATTGAATGATAGCGCCTGCTCTTCACGAGGAGTGGCGACTCGAGAGAGGAACGAAACATTTTAAAGCAGAGGTGCTGTATTATTCTCTCTGAAAGGAAGCTAGGATGGAAACACGCGAAGAAAAGGTCGAGAGGAAGAACCGCAGGCTTACTTGGAATCCAGCGGGCAGTATTCGGTGTAGTCCTCGGCCTGGAACCATTTTGCTTCCATTTCGCACATGCGCTGCAGGTGGGCGGGGGTGAAGACGTCGCTGCCGTCCTTGGTCTCGTAGGCCATGATCAAAGACACGCTGGTGAGCACCGAGCTCCGCGTGGTTTGCCCTTCCACTTGCACGATGTCCGCCTGTTGGGGTGTTTGATAAAAAAAAGCAAGGAAACGCACAAACTCATATAAACGACACACATATAAAGGTGTTCAAGTTGAGTGGACTAAAGGAAAACAGGTTCAGGGAAGGAGGCAGAAGAAGAAGGGTTGTAGTAATGGAAGGAAGGGCATGGGGAAGGAATGGCGTAGCACCTGTTTTTGCAGGCTCTCGAGAATGTCGTACTTTTGCACCCACGTATTGTCAGTGACGTCCCAAGTTCTGGAGTATTCTTCGCTGTTCCCCAAGTTGCCAGAGATCGCAACCGCTGCCACCTGGTAGATTCAAGACGCGTGAAGTAAACACAGGTTCTCAGTGGGCGTGGCACGTCTAAAGCTCAGAGCGTGGGACGAAGTCCAATCAACATAAGGCTCTTAAACTAAAGCATGTATTTTCACATGATATGCAAACTTATATATTGGTGTGATCTTACCAAGATCACGATGACAAAGCCGCAGGAAAAGAAGGTGGTCAGCGGGCGCCGAACATGGAGGTCGGTGAATGCCCACACGAAGCGATCGATCCAGGACCCGTTGGCCATTTCGGAACCGGGGGGCATGTGGTCTTGCGTTGCAGCAGCACCATGGTGATTGTTTGCGACCGCAACCTTGCCCTGGTCTTTGGTCTCTTCGGTGCTCACTAGTTTGGGCATCTTTCGGTCCGTCGGACTGTTGCAAATTGTAAAACGCAGAGCACTTTTCTGTAGAGCGACGTGGTTCCGGCGGATTCTCGTGCGTACTACTGTACTGAATTTCGTTCGGCGAAAAGAAAGACCGACTTCAGACTCCCGAGTTCCCGGAAAGTTCTCCGGTTACAGAGAGGGGTGGTACGCTAACTCACAGACCGAGCGGGAGCGAAGAGCAGTTGGCAGCTAAGAAACCGGATTGGGTTAACCCCGATTAACGCCATCAAGAAAGTCACTGTGCCTTGTCGCCCCTATTACAAAAATTGATTCCTATGAGGCCAGGTAGCTCCATTGGAAACACCGACTTCTTTCTTTTTCTTTGCAACCATGGGCAATGGGGAAGTCCACCCTAGACTGGAGTAACTGAGCTCCCTTGCATCAAGCACGGAAGCCTATGCCATAACAAACAGCTCGGAATTAAATGGCTATAGACAACGCCGACTTTAAACACTTCCATTGCCATGCCCAAGACACCCAAATGAAGTTTATATTCGTACTGCCCGGTAGAACCATGCCTAGGGCCTGTACCTTCCAGGAGTCTGAGCACCAGGTTGGTATTGGTGAGCAGCGCGACTGCTGCCAAGTATATCATCTGAAGCGGCTCGTGATAACTGCTCTGAACGTTTCGCCTGCGTTGTATGGAAGCAGAAAATAAAAAGGGGATTAGGGACCAGGACTAGTATTGAAGGTGTTGCTCTCAAGCTGGATTCACATGAAAAATAACTTCAAACACTGAGCTATCATTCCGCTCCCTTCAACAGCTGAGACCATCACTTTATCGAATAGCTCACCGCATTGTCGAGAAAGATGACCATCGCATAACGCGTGCCTTCGGTTACGGGTGAGACGGCATGACAAACGCTGCCCCAGTGTACTACTGCGTTGCCCTCGGACCGTTCGCTCACTTCGAGCAGCGACTCATCGCTTAACGCGAGCAAATCACCACCGCTGTAGGCTTCGGGCGGCGACAGCGCAACGTTGATCTGCTCATACAGGACCGCCCCAAAACATAAAATAATATTAGACAAAGGGACATTGAGCTGGTTTTCAAAGATATTGCATTCTGGAGGAAAGACGAGAGTATAAAAGAGCCATCCCAAGTGGTGCTGGAGAAGAACTTCAAAAATAAGTCACAGGTCTATGGCCGCGCTGGTCCGAGCCTTCAGAGGCACTAATCTAAGACTACTCACGGTGCACGTGTGGTCGTCAGTGTGAAATTGAAAGCACGGGCGGTGGTTGTCACTCCGGTAGCGACGAATCAGCACGGACGCAATCACCATTTCAGCAGCAGCAGACAAAGAAATATTTATTGTTGGCTCGTCAGTGGCAGTGCTGCTGCTTTTCGTTGCACCGTCTCTGAGCTCCTCATTGCTAACACCTTCGCTTACACCTTCCTCGCGATCGGTCTCATCCTCTGAGGCTTCGTACAGGTATTGTGGCAAAGCCATCAAGACAGCTACGGCAGCCGGCGGCAGCACATTGGCGAGGTCGCTGCGTTGGCCAGTGACGTCATTCAAAACGACTGCGTCATCCCCTACCCCCCCTGTATCTTTGACGGCACACCTTTTGCACCGCGCGTGTCCATGGGATAACAGTAATCAGCGCATACATGTCTCTGCAAACACATGCGAAAGTTCAATACTAACACAGGTCCTAAAGCGGTGGTAAGTATCTAACAGGCTCTTCCGATAGGCCACATGTAACTACTGCAGTACACGAGTAAGTAGAAAGTGGCTAAGCACGCACCTGGCATCACAGTAGTCACGCAACGCTTCGCATTCTGCAGCGCTCAGGACGTTGTTGACTGACATAAGGCTGACATTTTGGTAAAGTAGGATGCAGGAAATGGGCGATATGGTGTTTGCGGTGAGAAGGAGGAGTAAGAAGAGGACAGCGATCAGGACGAGAGGCTAAAATTATAAAAGCACGTGCTCATGAAGCCAAATCTTTCATACGAAGAGAAAAACCACCAACTCTATGAGCAAAATCATACCCCAAGATATAAAATGCACCTCTAGCGGAAAATGCATACCTGTTTGGGTCAGCCAGAGCAGCACAGCTCTCTTCAAATGAAGCATCATCGGCGCGAAAGATCTCTTTGAGGAGGCCGACAGGATCCTCATCCTAAGTATAGTTCATAGGATGTTGGGTTGCAAATTGAAGAATTGTCAGAGAGTATCAAAACGTGTGGCTTTTGACATTGATATTACATCACTTAGAATGCTGACTGAGGTGCTGAATGGCTAAATCCTTGTGCCAATGCATTCTTGTTGATAGCTCCACGCTCCACACATGGTATGTACTACGGTTGCTACTTAGTCAGGGTCGGATGTACGTGCGCGCGTGCTTGCACTAGGATGAAGTTACCGCAAGCTCGCAGTGGCGATTGAACCGCTCTTCAGCTAACGCTGCTTCACGGGCAGGTGAATCTGGCAAGAATACAGCTAGGCGAGAACCTCTTCTAACTGAGCGGGCTAAGCTTCCAAACCCAAGAGCTTGAGGAGAGGATAATGAGGTTGCTACTAGTAATACAATAAATCGGCAATTCAAACACCCCATGTCAGTCAAATCTTGAAATGATTCCTAAACCGTACAGCTATTGCCTCCTTTCCAAGTTGTGCAAATTGCTGAGGACTGAGGACCTAACGACTTATGACTACTCGTCGTACTCGTACTTGCTACTGCGCATTCTGGCATCCACTTCATTCAGTGGTGTCACTCACCATGATCAACACAAGCTAGTACAGGGTGTCAAGCTATTTAGCAAGATTATTCTGTACAGTATGATGCTTTTTCTTGCTTCATCGTTTCATGTTGTCGATGTCGAATGCCAACAGATCGAGCGAGCGCAGCTATCTTTTCAGCGAAGTAAAGCTTCTCGTCTTGTGGAGCGACGACAACATGCGAGCTATATTTTGAGTGTATCATTCGATTGAAGAAAATATTAATGCTCTAGCTACAATAGTGCTATAACTTCCTAGGTCTATAAAAGGTTTGTGATGTGCTGAGCGTGTTAGCAAGGGTGTTAGGGTCTCGTGATAAGCGAAGCTAGCTAGTGACTACTGCAGCAAATCCTACCACGCGTAGCTATTCAAAATTATTGCAGTTGATATATTTGTAAAATGGTCGAGCTCACTCTTGATGTAGGCGACTCTACTGGACCATACGAGGTACAAAAGACTCCATACTTAGGCTTGGCGTATTACATATGCGTTATAACTGTATTCATATTTTCAATACTTGGTTCCTAAAATCACACCAGGATATGTCATGGGAGCCGCGTCTTTCATTATCCGTATCAATCGCATGTGCGAAAGGTTTACGCCACGGTACGTGTTGTATAGCACTAATGATCACTAGGCACACCAAGATTCATATCGATCATGGCATTGTTTACAACTCTTTTCCAGGTACCCTAGTCAACGTCACATGCGAAGGCAGCTCAAGCGGCAGTTGCGAGGGCAAACTTTTCTCAGCACCAGCGAGTGTATTAGCACGCGTGCGAGTAGTTGGTAGCCCTAGCCGTCAACCAGGCTCAGTTCCAAGCGCTCCTGTGCGTCACAGCGCCGACGGGACCCTAGCCTGGAGCGGCTTCTCTCACGGGAAACTCCATTTTCTCGAGGGAAATGCTGGTGGTGCTACTGCCTACAAGAGTAGCGAAGGTACTCACAGGCGCCGTTGTATTGTGGTGGCGGCGCCATCTACGGTGGAAAGCTGGGGTGCAGTGCGCGTGACAGTGAAGCGAGGTGACGCGCTCCATGGTTTGATGCCAAAAAGCGCAGCAATGACCAGTTCTGACCACGATGCCCATCAGAACAGTGAGGATACTAACCTAGAACCTGGAATAAGTAGAAAGCGCAATGCTCGGCAGCCTTGTGCAGTGCCAGCCAGTTGGGTGGTGGCCTCGCTTCAAGGCAAATGTTTGCCGGCCACGTGCTGTCTGGTTTTAGCACCAGGTGTAGTGGCAGACGTGTGCTGCGAAGTGGCATTTTCAAATTATGGATCATCACCGTCATCATTGACAACGACAAATACGTCGCCTCTGGTTGGCTCTGAGACTGCTTGGGGCACGGTGCTATCCTCCGCTAATGTTGTAGTGACTGAGCAAGCTACGCGTTGGTCGACGAGTGCTGATGTCACATTGACGCCAGATTCGGACACGGACAATGACTCTCGTATTATCACAGCTACCAAAGAAAAAGAGCTATTGGACAATGGTAGTATTAATTTGTATCAAACAGGAAACATGGCTCCTGTCAGTGCTCGACTTAGTGCTTCCCATAGGATAGTTGCCACCCCTGGTGTACACCTAGGCGCTGGTGAATTGCATTTGGAGCGTATTTTGATGCGGGCGCTTGCGCCATTAAAAAGTGCAGCAAGAGAAAGGGCCAAGGAAGGAATGACCGAGGACGTAACGACAGCGTTGGTTTCGGCATCCACAACTGAAGTAGTGACTTTAGAATCAACGGCAGCAACACCATTAGCACTAGCAACACCAAGTGCACCAACACTGCCGTCATCCCTGTCGTTACCACGAGAATCTCCATCTATGACGGCGCTGCTGCCAGCGCTCGTGCTTGTGCCGTGCGCTACTTCTACTGCAGCAGAAGCTGCTGCGACCAACATTTTTGCGGTGCTTCAGAATATCAATGCTCAACATCGTCGTGGTGAGAATGCCAAGGTCAACAATAACAAAGATCGTGTTGATCTCTGGGTAGAAGTGTTCGATCCTTCGTTGACGTTTCTGGAAGTAAGTCAGGCGAGTTCAGGGAGTGGCAGGCCTGGCGTAGGCAGCGGTGGCGCGGATTGCGAATTGGGCCCACCGTTCAAAGATGCCCTCGACCGGTGTTTTCACGCGGCGGTAAGCGTAGAGTTCTTTGCCTTTTCTTTGTGTAATTTTACACTGTCAAGGGATTATTTTTTAAGGCTTCGTCTATCATAAATCCTTTTCAAATTGCGTGTGCAGTTTCACTTGACCTCTTCCTTTCGCAATTCTGTTTTTTTCTTCTTTTTTTTTGCAGGCATGTGGCCAGCCTGCTGTGTTGATCGTTCCACGCGATGCAGACTTGGTGTTCCCTGACACAGCGTTAGCCCCCGATGCGGACGGCACTGTTGATAGAGCAGCCGCCCTACAGTTAGGAGCGGCGCGCAGGAAACTTCTCCTGGGTGGCAATGGTGGCAGCGGTAGCTTCGCTGCACAGGTGACAAGTGACAACCAATTATATGATTTTCATTTCTGCACATGCTATTATCTCGCTCCCTCAGTCCTCATTTTCTTGGCTCTCGCACTTGTGTCTCATCAATATTGCTTCAAAATCCATCAAAAGGTCGCCGTCATCGCCATCACAAGCCGGCGGGCTGAAGTTTCTCCAGAAGCGCTTCGCTGCTTCTCGCATGAGCTCACCAATTTGCCGACTCCGAATCCGCGCCCAGCTCGTCTTCGAAGTTTAACCAAGCATGTAACCAAGTTCTTATTTAGCAGCAACTCTATTGATGCTTCAGACGCTGCTACCACACCAGTACCCTCAACAATGAATGCAGGCACAGCAGACCCGACGGTAACGAAAACAAAGACGCCTCATGGGAACCTATCATTGCTACCACCGTCAGAGTTTCGTGCGATCATAGAAACGGAAGCTTCCGCCAATTCCACCGGAAATGCGTCCTTTTCAGGGGCTGAGCCAGTGTGTTTGCCGCTAGCAGAACTGCTGGCATTACCGCAATGTTCAGGAGCACACCTTGAACAAGTAGCCCGACTTGCTGCTCTTCAGATTACTGGAATAATCAATGAAAGTACCTTTTGGAGAAGTAGCGTAGATACTCCTTTGAATTCGAGCGCACCACTTACGAAACCTGCTGTAGATTATATGGATACCAACCATACGACTGCTTCAAATTCAGCGAAGTTCTCGCAACTGAAATGTGCTCTCGGGCCAGCGCTACAGTGGGCAGCTGCAGTAGTATCACAGCGCGAGCCAATTCTCAGCGGTAGTTCAACGGCATCTTCTCGTAACTTTCGTTCCGCTAACAAAAGTGATGAAGGAGATAATTCTGGTGCGAATGAATCGACTCGAGATGAAGAAGCAACAACAGCCGCGGCTGCAACTACTGCCCCTGCTTCTCATCTAGCTGGTGCTCCATCTGCTGGATTGCCTAACGAAGGCACACCTTCTCCTGAGGAAACTCCTCGTAGTGAAGCCCCAGCAAAAGGGTGGAACAGCGTAGTGGGCTTAAACTCGGCCAAAGCAGCTCTGGTAGAATCCCTCGAA
>Ga0136554_1001190_pt1 | contig 10441 bp, 12 predicted proteins | sample AntRauTorckE5431_FD_104637 | JGI IMG/M metagenome (GOLD analysis project Ga0136554, IMG submission 104637) | Saline lake microbial communities from Rauer Islands, Antarctica - Metagenome Torckler E5 #431 | ecosystem: Environmental > Aquatic > Non-marine Saline and Alkaline > Saline | place...
CAAATATTATTGATTAAAATTCCAACCACTTTCTTTAAATTTGTGGTTTATCTTTAAATTATCCAATGCTGAACCTCCCCAACGCAAAAATAAATATTGGTCTGAATATCGTCGAACGCCGTTCGGATGGTTTTCATAACATAGAATCTGTCTTTTATCCAATACAATGGCGGGACGGACTCGAAATGGTGAAAGCTGACTCATTTGAGTTCCGCACAACGGGTTTGCCAATTTCTGGAAAACCCGAAAGTAACTTGATTGTCAAAGCATTGGAGTTGATAAAAGCGGAAACTGATGTTGATGTTTCAAAAAATATTGTTCATCTGCATAAAGTTATCCCGATGGGAGCGGGGTTGGGCGGCGGTTCGGCAGACGGGGCATTTGCTCTTAAACTTGCCAATGATTTGTTTGAGTTGAAACTTTCTAAAGAAGATTTACAGGAACTTGCTCGTAAATTAGGCAGCGATTGTGCTTTTTTTATTGAAAATAAACCCGCATTTTGCTACGATAAGGGCGATCAATTCATGGAAACTACGCTTGATTTATCGGGTAAACACATTGTGGTTGTAAATCCGAATATTCATATTTCAACCGCTGAAGCTTACGCTGATGTGCAACCACGCAAATGGGAAACGGGAATGAAAAGAGCCATTCTCCGACCAATGCAAGAGTGGAGAGATCTTATCAAGAATGATTTTGAAAACTCGTTATTGGGTAAATACCCCGCCATCCTGAAAATAAAGAATGACTTATACGAAATGGGGGCAGCCTACGCTTCTATGACGGGAAGTGGTAGTACTGTCTACGGGATCTTCGACGAAAAACCTGATCTTCAAAATTCGTTTTCTGAGTTTATGGTTTGGGAAGGAGGTTTGTGAGAAAAGACCTTCAAGAATTTTGCAATAACTCGTTTGTGAAAAGATCCGAAACCGCAATTTGTTGCGTTTCTAATCCGTTCTTATGCAACCAGTTCAAGAATTCAGTAACATTATCATCGTCCATGATTCCCCAATTCTCTTCGCTGCCGAAAGCCCCTTCGGATTCTGCTAATGTCTTACCCAAATCAATGTTTTTATCTGTTTCAGGGACGAATTTAGCGAGTATTTCGATTGCTTTTGCTGGGTGTTCCTTACAGAATTGATAGCCCTGTTTCAGGGCGTTTAAAAACTTTTTGTACGAAGCAGATTTACTCTCAATGTTTTGTTCCGACGCGACAAGAACCGGAGAGTACGAATACGGAATTCCGAAGTCCCGCATTTTAAAATAAGTTAACGGAATATTCTTGGATTCAGCTTCAACGCCTTCCCAGTTGAGAAAAATCCACGTGGAATCTATGCTGCCGTTTACAATAGTTTCCCAAATGCCCAACTTTTTGGGATAAACTACTTCTATTGAACCCGTGCCGCCGTCGTTGCGAATCATCTGTTTCACGATTTCATCTTCGTAGCGTGCTTTGTACGAAGCGTACGTTTTGCCGTCTAAATCTTTGGGCGAAGTGATAGAATTACCACTTCTTACAGCGATGGCACTCAGGTCTTCCTGAAAAATAGCGGCAACGGCTTTTAGGGCAAAAGGCTGAGATTTCGTTTGATAACTGATAACACTTTCCAGTGGGCATAATGCGAAATCTACTTCGCCGAGTTCTACTTTTTTGGCGGGTGTTACTTCGTAGTTATCAACCGAAGGGTCAATGATTTCAACTTTTAAGCCTTGATCGGCGAAAAAGCCTTTTTCGTCGGCAATAAAAAACCCGATATGGTTGATATTGGGTGTCCAGTCTAACGCGATTTTTATCTTTTCCATCAATAATAACTTGTTCAAATTCTAAAGAATATTCCCTTTCGTTTTATCTTTTGACTCGCCCGTATCGATTTTATACAATACGTAGCCGATGCTAATTGCAAAATGAAGAATAATAATTGAACCAACAATATAATAAGCTGTCAACCTTTAGTTTTGCTCCAAAACTAAAGGTTGATTCTGCAACTATCTATGACATCTATCACGTAAAAAAACGTAAATGTCGCTGGTGTTTTCAGATGAATTTGCGGTTTGGGAAAGGGGAGTTGTAGGGATATTTTCTCCTTTTATTGGGAATGTTCCTTTGAAAACGATGATTTGCCTGAGCCATTACAACCCGCAACTGTTAGCAATGTAGGTTTAGACATTAAACTGAGGAGCAGGAGTTGGGTTTTCAGTTAGCTGCCCGTTAGTTCGTTTTTCCTCATATAGACGAATTTCTCTACGAACTTTAGGCATCTCTTGTGTAAGCCGCTTTTTAAACTCTGATTAGTAAATTAGTATATTTTGTTTAGTTCCCACAGTACAAATGTACGAAATTTTGGGTGTTCAGGTATTTGTAGAATTCTTGGCGTTATCGGAAGTGACGGACGACGAACGGACGACGATTGCATATACGGCGGGCGGGTACTTAGCCTGGCTGATTGTTATATGCGGTGCTGTATGTCGTGTTTATTTAACTATTGCTCTCCCATTCTAGCTCCTCCTCAATACTCAGTACTTTAAAAACTTGGTAGGTAAATTCAGAAAACCGCTTGATTAGTCTTTCAAATTTCTGATAATCTAGTTCTATTGATATTAAGTTAGAGGATATTTGATTAGAGTTAAATAAGAACTTGAAAATTTCACCATGACGTTTCGTTTTATTGATCAACTCAAATTCAATTAATGATTCCATGTGTGTTATGGAATGTCTTACCTCTGATAATATTGTCCATAGCTCGCTGAATTTGATATTTAAATTATTTTTCTTTGTAAAATTCTTAAAAGTCTCACCACCTCCTTTTTTTAATACTTTAAAAAGATTGCCACCTCCCGACATTTTTTCTCTTACAATTGATGACTGCTGATTTTTAGGAAGTAAGGAAATAGCATATTCTCTAATTGATTCATCCCGCTCTATTTTATCGAAGCGACAATCTTTAACGAACTTTTCAAACGCTTCAAAAGATTGTGCATAAAGTAGGCAAAGCTGTTTGGGAAATATTCTTCTTACTTCTAATTCATAATTGTCTTTTGATGTGTGGATAACAATTCCCGTGTGAAAGTTTACTTCCCATCCATTATCAGTTGGTTTTGTTTAGTCGCTGATAACAAGAGCTGAAGTGAAACTAATTACGTTCTTGTCCTTACTGTAGTCCTTGATTTCCTTGTGAAATACTTTACCAATTCGACCATTTATATGTCGAAAGTAAAGAAGGTTTTCAAAGAAATTGTCAAGATGTATTTTATATGGGTTTATCATTATTTGTAGATTACATACTTATAATATTCGGACGTAATCTATAAAACATTTTCAAACTATAAAGCAGGTGGGTTGCGTGTGCTTCATTAATTATATTTACACATCAAACCCTTTCAACAAAAAACGCCCCGCAAGTTACGAGGCGTTCCAAAGTCTTAATACGTTGACTTATAACAAGGGATTTAACTTTTGTAAATCGCATATCTAAAATTATCAGTGCATTTACTTCGCTCCCGGAGGGCAGTTATCTTTCAAAAACTTCGTAAACAGCGTATTCAAATGGCGGCGGGTGCCTTCGCCCTCGTAGATGCCGTGTGAACGATTTGGGTACGGCATAAACTGAAATTGCTTATTGTGTTTTATCAGTTCATTTACGAGCATTTCGGCGTTTTGGTAGTGTACGTTATCGTCGCCCGTTCCGTGAATGTAGAGCAAATTTCCTTCAAGGTTTTTGGCGTGCGTAATGGGTGAACCTTGCACGAAGCCTTCTAAATCTTCGGGTGGAACGCCCATGTATCGTTCCTGATAAATATTATCGTAGCTCAATTGATTTGCCACTGCGGCTACGGCAATACCCGTTTGGTAGATTTCGGGATATTGAAACAACAAATTCAAGGTAGTTGACCCACCGCCACTCCAACCGTGCACGGCGATGCGTTCGGAGTCAATAAACGAGTAGGTTTCCATCATTTTCTTTGCTGCCATCGCTTGATCGCGAATGTTTATGATTCCAATTTTTTTATAGATGGATTTTCGCCATTCCCGTCCTTTTGGAGCGGGAGCACCGCGGCCTTCCACTGAAACATAGATATAGCCGTCTTTTGCCATATCTCCGATGTAGAGCCCGTTTCTGCCCGTTCCGAATCGATTTACTACCGTTTGGCCGGCGGGTTCAGTATATACATAAAAAACGGTGGGGTATTTCTTGGCGGGGTCGAAGTTATCAGGTTTTGCCATCCAGCCGTCCATTGTGGTTCCGTCTTCGGTGGTTACTTGAAAAAATTCAACATTTGAACTTGCTTTTTTAGAGATATCAAACTTCAACGCAATACCTTCGTCTGCATCCAACGCCGAATGCGACGGTAGGTCTACCCATTCCTTCATCGGTGCGGTGTAGTAATTGGAGAAGTTGTGGTAAGCAAATTTGCCGTTGGGTGAAATTTGATAACCGTGCGTTCCTTCCTGAATTCTTGGGGTTAATAACTCGGCAGTACCTTTCCCGTTTATTTTGGTGCGGTACAGGTACTTTTCGGTAGCATTTTCGGGGGAAGCGGTGAAATAAACGTAGCCGTTTTCCTCGTCAATCGCCAATGGGTCGATTACGTCGTAATTACCTTTAGTTACCAGTTTTTCGTTTTTACCGTCTTTAGTTACGCAGTAAATGTGTCGCCAGCCGTCTTTTTCGGTTACCCATAAAAACTTCTCGCCCTTCTCAATCCAGTGCCAGCCGTTGCCAGAATCCCAGTTTGCCCGAATATCCACCCAAGCATCGTCCGTTTCGGAATAAAAAGCGTTTGCCGCTCCAGTTTTTGCGTTTGTGTAAAATAATTTGCTGCTGTTTTGCTTGCGGTTAAGTTGCTGCAAAATGAAGCCACTGCCATCTGTCAGCCATTCCATGCGGGGAATATAATGTTGTTGGCTATTGCCCGGTACGTTCATCCACGTGGTTTTGGCGTCGTCAATATTCACCACTCCAACTCGACAAGCCGACGGAGCTTCGCCCACTTTTGGGTATTCAACCGGAATAGTGTAGGCGTAAATAGAGTCCGTAGTATTTATCATCAAAAAGTTGCGAATCGTATTCGCATCAATTTGCCAATAACCGATGTGCTTACTGTCGGGACTCCAACGGAAGCCGTCAAGGCAGCTAAACTCTTCTTCGTACGCCCAGTCAAACGTACCATTGATTAGTCGGGGTTGACCGTCGGTTGAGGTCAGTTTTTTAACCGTTGAAGTTGCTAAATCTTCCACGTAAACATTCCGTTCGGAAACGTAAGCGACTTTTTTGCCGTCGGGTGAAAACTTGGCAAACATCAATGAGGCCTCGGGGAGGTCTTTTCCGAGTTGCGTTAACTTATTATTTTTGGTGTCTAAAACCCAATAGTCTCCTTTAGTTTCGTATCGCCAAACCCGTTGTGAGTTCGTGAAAATTAATGCCTTCGACTGGTTTTTAGAAAAAGCATAATCTTTTATTTTGAGTGAATTTGCTTCGCCGTTTGGCGTAAGTGCCAATTTAGTGATAGCGACGCTTTCTTTTTGAGAGGTTAAATCAAATAATACGATTTGACCGCCTTTAATGGTGTAGTAACCGTTGCCGTCGGGAGTCCAGTGCGAGCCTTGTCCGGGCTGGGCAACGGCGTTTCCGACAATAAAAAGTAGGAGGACAAGTTTTGTCAGTTTGTTCATGAAGAAGGGTCGATTTTTTGATGGTGCAAGTTAAAAATAAAATCGAAACCGTGCTTCTTCTAACGTCGATGTTGTAGGTCTGTTGGTCTAATTAGCTTTAGTAATCATCCCAACACTTCTCGTAAAACTGTCATCGACTTGACTTCGGATAAATTTTCGATGTGCAACCGATAGAAAGCGAGCAGTATATTTAGCAGCTCGTTTCGTAACGTACGGTTCATGTTTATCTCCGTGGGATTATCTCCGCGAATGAGTTGGTTTAGGGCGTTCTCAATTTCTGGTGAGAGCATTATAGGAACACCATTCTCGCTGAATTGGGAATCAATTTCTTTCGCCGTTTGCGGAGCGAATCCGAGGTAAAATGCAAAGTTAAGCAGGAATTGCAAATGGGTATTTTCAAAATCCCCCGTTGCCGTATCGAGGTCAATGAATGTCTGGTTCAGAAAGTTGAACAATGGTTTATTCTCCGATTCTTCCTGAAGGGATTTATGCAGTATCTCCATAATAAACAGAGCGATGCTTGACTTTAGAATGTGGTACGGAAGAGTTTCGTATGGGTGACTACACTTGATTTCAGAAATGCGTTGTATCTCTTTCTTTGGGTTCATATAAACGACTAATTCTAGTAAGGTAGCAGGCTGGAATAATGCCATTTTATTTTTGCCACGACTACTCCGAATGCCATTCTCGATATAGGTTTGAATTCCAAACTCTTCCGTGTAAACTTTCGCAATTATGGAAGTCTCGCGGTAGGGTATAAAGTTTATAATGATTCCCTTAGTTTTGTGCAGCATGGTACAACAGGAATACGGATAATATCAACCACAAAATGTCGATAAAGTGCCAATAAATGGTCGTAAGTTTTAACCGTAATTGATTGGGCGGATTCACGCTGTAAACGAAAGAGTCAACGTACGTTTTATTGCGGAAGGCATCATATAGAACAACCACTAAGGTCAAAATACCGCCAATTGTGTGAGCTAAATGGAGACCTGAGAGAATGTAAACAAATGAGCCAGCAGTATCATTGTCAAGGCGAATATTTTGATTGAAGAGTTCCCGCCATCCCCACGCCTGTGACGCTAAAAAGACAATGCCAAGTGCGAATGTAATTGATATAGCCAGTCGGTAATCATTGAATTTCTCGTTATCAAAAAAGTACCTGGCACCACTAATTGTACCGCTGCTCAAAATAATCGCCAACGTACTTATCCAGAATGAATTTGGTATCGGAACACGAAGGTCCTGATTGTCGAACTCGCGTCTGACGAAAACAAACAATACAAAAAAGAACAGCAATGCACTGCCCAATATGCCGAGATAAAGCATAAATTGAAGCGGTTCGCGACGTTTGCTGAATGAATTAGCCATTTGATTGTTTTTGAAAGCGATTTAAATTGTTAATGCAACTGTGAACATGACCTTGTGGTTTATCTATTTGTCAAAATATCTAATATTCCGAATCGGAAAGGTAATTGTTGAAGTGCGAAATATCAGTTTTTTAAGAAGAAATAATGGTGTAAATTGACTTACTGTAAAACTTATCCCACTATAATTTATGATTTTCCACCTTGTAGAACCCTTGTATTGGCAGACTTTTGATAAACAAGGTATTTATTTTTCCGAGACTTTTAGCGATGAAAAGTTTATCCATTGTTGCACTACTGAGCAACTGTCGGGGGTTTTAAGACGTTTTTACAAAGGCGTAGGAAGTGTGCTAAAACTCGAAATAAACGATGAAAAGTTGATTAATAAACCAACCTACGAAGCAACAGCAGATGGCGAGAAGTTTCCGCATATTTATGGCGGAATAAACAAAGACGCAATTACAAAAATTGAAGTATTGACCGAGGTTTCGGAAGGAAAATACAAGTTAGATAAGGAATTATATTATTGAATGTAAGCTAAAACCTATGGACACGACGCAACAATGTGCCGAATGTGGAGCGGAAATAAAGGGACGAATTGATAAGAAGTTCTGTTCTGATTTGTGCCGCAACGCTTACAATAATCGGCTCAATAGCGATACAACGAAAGTGATTCGGAATACTAATAACCGGCTGCGTAAAAATCGCCGAATATTAGCAGCGATGTGTCCGGTAGATACGCACAAAACTCACCGTAATCAATTACTGAAAAACGGTTTTGATTTTAACCTGATGACCCATCAGCATACTACCCGAAAGGGGGGTACTTATACGTTTATTTATGACTACGGATACCTACCTTTGGGAAATGAATTCTATTTAATCGTGAGAAATGAACAGAAGGATCTTTGACTTAAACCTTTAAAAAAACATACAGGTAAAATTAATGATAAGAAAAGAAAACAACGTACCATGCTCCCAAGAGCAAGTAGGTATGGGTAGCCGTATCCTTAACCTTCTTACGAGGGCTGTTATGTATTTTTTGATAATTTCTGTTGGCTCGGTGGTAGTTTTCAAGTTCGTCCCGATTCCAATAACCATCACCATGATTGATCAAAAAATTGACGCTCTTTTTGGGGAAGGAAGTAGCGAGTTGTATTACGACTGGGTTCCGTACGACGAGATGTCGAATGAAATTCCAATTGCCCTCGTTGCCGCCGAAGATCAGAAGTTTCCTGATCATTTTGGCTTTGATATCGGGGCAATAAAAAAAGCGTTTGAGAATAATCAAAAAGGTAAAAAACTACGTGGCGGAAGCACTATTTCGCAGCAAACAGCCAAGAACGTATTCTGTTGGCAGTCGAGAGGTTACGTAAGAAAAGGATTAGAGACCTACTTCACATTTTTGATAGAAGTGATCTGGGGTAAAAAACGCATCTTGGAAGTTTACGCCAACGTTGCCGAAATGGGAAAATTGACCTTTGGCGTGGAAGCAGCTTCTCAGAAGTTTTACCGTAAACCTGCCGCTAAACTTTCCCGAAAGGAAGCCGCTCGTTTAGCAGCGGTTCTGCCAAGTCCGAAGAAATGGTCAGCGGCGAAACCCGGTCCCTACGTCAGTCGTCGAACTTCCGCCATTGCTCGTGGAATTCGACAATTAGGCGGCTCTGCGTACCTAGACGGGTTGCGTTCTTTCTGAGAAACCTTTTGAGCGTAGCTTCAGTTTTTAACCATTAACCATTAACCATTAACCGTGATTGGAGTGTCAGCAGATAATAAACTAACAAATTTGATGGTCGTGGGTGACCGCGTCCTGATAAAACCTAAAAATCCGAGCGATCGAACTGGCTCGGGGTTGTACTTACCGGCTACCGTTACCGAAAAAGAGGAAGTGCAAAGTGGTTACGTAATTAAAGTCGGTCCGGGCTACCCGCTTCCCGCAAACAGCGATGACGAACCGTGGAAAGCCGCGGATGAAAAAGTTAAATATATGCCATTACAAGCTGAAGAAGGTGATTTAGCGATTTACCTCCGCCGCAATGCCATCGATATTCAGTATGCAGATGAGAAGTATGTCATCGTTCCGCAATCTTCAATTTTACTTTTAGAAAGGTCAGAGGAGTTGTATTAAACCAAGCCTAAACCTCCCCGCCGATGGTGAGGAAGGTTCAGCGTAAATTTTGAATCCTAAATTTTCAATATTACATTTTCAATTAAAATAATGAAAGCCCTCCAACTCATCGCCCCGAACCAATTAGAGTTTACCGAAATGCCCATGCCTGAACCTAAGAAAGGCGAGGTTATCGTGAAAATGGCGTACGCTCCCGTAAACCCTTCGGATTTGGCATTTTTAACCGGACAGTACGGTATCAAGAAGCCCTATCCGGTTGTGCCAGGTTTAGAAGGAAGCGGTACGGTGGTAGAATCTGGCGGGGGAATTTTGGCAAGCCTCTGGCAAGGTAAACGCGTTGCCTGCTCTCCTCCAAATGATGGTGACGGCACGTGGGCGGAGTACATGCGAGTTCCCGCCGCACAGTGCATTCCGTTGAATAAAAACGTTTCGTTGGAGCAAGGGAGTATGTTATTTGTGAATCCCCTAACGGCGTTGGGTTTTATCAAAAGGATTAAGGAGGGTAACCACCCAGCCGTGGTGTTGACCGCCGCCGCGAGTGCACTGTGCAAAATGGTGTTGCACATTGCCAAGCAGGAAGGCATTAAAGTAATTGGTATCGTACGGCGACAAGAGCAAGCCGACGAACTTATAAGTTTAGGAATTGATAAAGCCTTAATCAGCGATTCCCCTGATTTTTTTAAGGAATTAAAAGAAACCGCAAAATCTTTAAAAGCGACGATTGCATTTGACGCCGTTGGTGGCGGAGATTTGCCCGCTCAAATCCTGCATAATATGCCCCCCAAAAGTCGTTGGATAATTTACGGAAGACTCGAATACGAAAAGCCCGGACTGTTAATCCCCGAAGACTTTATTTTCAACGAATACCACATCGAAGGCTATTGGCTGAGTAAAGAGGTTACTCGAAAGTCATTACTCCAAACCATTATCGACACTCGAAAAGTGCAAAAAGTATTGGGAGATGGTTTTGAAACGAACATCAACCGCATCGTAAAACCCGAAGAAATATTCACGGCGTTAGCTGATTATCAACAAAATATGTCGGCGGGGAAGATGCTGATTGGGTTTTGAGGGAGATGCTTTTTTGTGCTAATTTACTGATAGTTCACAACGCTTGAAAATCTGTAGGATTGACTTTTTGGCGGCTGACGCTCGGTAGTAATAATAGTGCAGGAATATACCTTGCAGTCCCATCGGGACGATTTTATATACACGGCCATTTTGAGCGGGTTATGGTATGAGTTTGTCCCATTCATTAGGTCGTCCTGACGGGAC
>Ga0136554_1001193_pt1 | contig 10425 bp, 3 predicted proteins | sample AntRauTorckE5431_FD_104637 | JGI IMG/M metagenome (GOLD analysis project Ga0136554, IMG submission 104637) | Saline lake microbial communities from Rauer Islands, Antarctica - Metagenome Torckler E5 #431 | ecosystem: Environmental > Aquatic > Non-marine Saline and Alkaline > Saline | place...
GCCACCTCCATATTTCAATCCCAAAAGTGGTTCGATTAAGTTACAATACAAGTAGTTCATCTTTTAGTAGAATTTACTATTTCAATCCCAAAAGTGGTTCGATTAAGTTAATAATAATATTTAAAGTATTAGTTGGGGTATTAGAATTTCAATCCCAAAAGTGGTTCGATTAAGTTTAAGATAAATTCTAATGGTTCCATATTTACAGTTTTATTTCAATCCCAAAAGTGGTTCGATTAAGTTAAAGCAGACTCCGCAATTAATTGCGGAGTCTGCTTTATTTCAATCCCAAAAGTGGTTCGATTAAGTTGTCGGCGAATATGATTGACACGTCAAATAAAGATGTATTTCAATCCCAAAAGTGGTTCGATTAAGTTTTTGGTAAACTTTGCTTATTACGATGCAATAGTAAAATTTCAATCCCAAAAGTGGTTCGATTAAGTTACGAACCCGAACCCACGCCACCGAACCCACCTACATATTTCAATCCCAAAAGTGGTTCGATTAAGTTCCCATCCGACTTTGCCCCTCGCCAAATTTAACGCCGATTTCAATCCCAAAAGTGGTTCGATTAAGTTAAATATTTTGATTGTTCAATTACAGTTTTTGGTCTGATTTCAATCCCAAAAGTGGTTCGATTAAGTTATCAAAAAGGGGATCCAGGTAGCGGCTTAAAGGTAGATTTCAATCCCAAAAGTGGTTCGATTAAGTTTAAATTTGACATATTGTTTTTGTTTTTAAAGCGTTATTTCAATCCCAAAAGTGGTTCGATTAAGTTGCCGTTATGCTTTAAAATAGCTTTAGAATCGTTTAAATTTCAATCCCAAAAGTGGTTCGATTAAGTTAATAGATAGCGACACGGGCGAAATTGTAGAACCTGATTTCAATCCCAAAAGTGGTTCGATTAAGTTTTTGACGCAATGTCAGCGGCGCTATAATAAGCAATATTTCAATCCCAAAAGTGGTTCGATTAAGTTGTTATTCTATACGACAATATTTATTAATTTATGAAAATTTCAATCCCAAAAGTGGTTCGATTAAGTTCGTTTTCGTAATAATAATTTCATTAGATGTATTAGTATTTCAATCCCAAAAGTGGTTCGATTAAGTTTTCATAAATCCCGACTATCAAAACAGTAATCAAAAAATTTCAATCCCAAAAGTGGTTCGATTAAGTTCAATCGCTATTTTGAAGTTTACATCATTGCAATTGTATTTCAATCCCAAAAGTGGTTCGATTAAGTTGTCTTTTACAAGCGTTGAAAAAATACAATTATTCAGATTTCAATCCCAAAAGTGGTTCGATTAAGTTCGGAAATGCGAACTTAAAAAATTGCGGCGTAAAATTATTTCAATCCCAAAAGTGGTTCGATTAAGTTTGTTTCATTAGCAGCTGGTAATAATTCGACAATAAAATTTCAATCCCAAAAGTGGTTCGATTAAGTTACCCACGCCACCGAACCGAACCCAAACCACCTACATATTTCAATCCCAAAAGTGGTTCGATTAAGTTCGTAAAGGAAAAAGCCGCGCTTTATATGTGTGTTGTATTTCAATCCCAAAAGTGGTTCGATTAAGTTTGAAAATTCAGACTGCTGTTTTTGCGGTATTAATTGATTTCAACCCCAAAAGTGGTTCGATTAAGTTTTAAAATAGATTCTTCTAAAAGTTGTGCTTCTCGCTATTTCAATCCCAAAAGTGGTTCGATTAAGTTTCTGTTAAACTGCAACCAAAAACCGTTTTCCATCAGATTTCAATCCCAAAAGTGGTTCGATTAAGTTCGGACGATGGAACGTTCAGGTAAGAAGATGTCGGCATATTTCAATCCCAAAAGTGGTTCGATTAAGTTACAACGTACCAAGTTAGAATGAGTTTAGCGGTTTTATTTCAATCCCAAAAGTGGTTCGATTAAGTTGCTGTGGGTTTTTTAAAATCGCTTGGGTGTGTGTTTATTTCAATCCCAAAAGTGGTTCGATTAAGTTCCCTGCCATAATATCATTCAAAACCAATTGCAATAAATTTCAATCCCAAAAGTGGTTCGATTAAGTTACCGCCTGTCAAATCGGGTGCAACAAACGCCGCCATATTTCAATCCCAAAAGTGGTTCGATTAAGTTGAAAATTGCATACAACAAAACCCGTAATAAAATGCAATTTCAATCCCAAAAGTGGTTCGATTAAGTTCTGATTTTGTGACATAATTTAGCCGTTCCGAACACTATTTCAATCCCAAAAGTGGTTCGATTAAGTTTCGCAGAGCGAAAAACGCAAAAAAATGTATGAGCGTATTTCAATCCCAAAAGTGGTTCGATTAAGTTAACTAAAAGAAAGATTAAAAATTGAAATCGAAGGGAATTTCAATCCCAAAAGTGGTTCGATTAAGTTTTTAATTCCAATAGGGATTCTGACTTTTCAATCCTTATTTCAATCCCAAAAGTGGTTCGATTAAGTTTATTCCTGCTTATGCGGAAACTATCGACGGTGATGGATTTCAATCCCAAAAGTGGTTCGATTAAGTTAATTGAACGATACTGTTTTAAACAGTACCGTTCAATATTTCAATCCCAAAAGTGGTTCGATTAAGTTTTTCAACTGTGTGTCCGTATGTGCAACGTTAGTGACATTTCAATCCCAAAAGTGGTTCGATTAAGTTTTCGTCGCTTTCTTCGTCTTCCTGTTCTAAAAAATCATTTCAATCCCAAAAGTGGTTCGATTAAGTTATGAAGGAGCAACACAAAAAACATTATACTTTTTTTATTTCAATCCCAAAAGTGGTTCGATTAAGTTTTGTTCTATTATATCCGGATAATTGACTTGTGCTTGATTTCAATCCCAAAAGTGGTTCGATTAAGTTAAACGTATTTCAAGCAATTGAAACGAGCAGCATTTCATTTCAATCCCAAAAGTGGTTCGATTAAGTTTTTACTAAATTTGTCTAGATTACTAATGCTTTGATTATTTCAATCCCAAAAGTGGTTCGATTAAGTTCCTTATAACGCAAGAGGAAATATTTAACCAAGCCGCATTTCAATCCCAAAAGTGGTTCGATTAAGTTTGTCGAACTTCGGTTCGGCAAGTCTTTTTTGGCTTTATTTCAATCCCAAAAGTGGTTCGATTAAGTTATTTTTGCCAGTCCGTCTTCCGCTATCTCTAAAAATATTTCAATCCCAAAAGTGGTTCGATTAAGTTCTTAAAAAAGATGAACACCATAAACATTGAACAACTATTTCAATCCCAAAAGTGGTTCGATTAAGTTGTCTATGAAACCACACGAAAAGATAAAGATTATCTAATTTCAATCCCAAAAGTGGTTCGATTAAGTTAACTGTATATGCAAACGAATTAGAAAACGAAGTAAGATTTCAATCCCAAAAGTGGTTCGATTAAGTTTCGTACCTATTAAAACCCGCACCGCTCAAAACGTTGATTTCAATCCCAAAAGTGGTTCGATTAAGTTATTGCGGCTGCTATCGAGGGCAAAGAAGTAGATATTATTTCAATCCCAAAAGTGGTTCGATTAAGTTAATACAAAACTCGTATTTGTTTATCCGACTTTGTAATTTCAATCCCAAAAGTGGTTCGATTAAGTTCTGTTCCGTCAAGGTTTATATAAATTTCGTTCCTTTATTTCAATCCCAAAAGTGGTTCGATTAAGTTGGAGCTGAAACGTTAGCAACTTTACCGTTAAAAGAATTTCAATCCCAAAAGTGGTTCGATTAAGTTTAGCAACGATTATTCAATGAATAGTTACTGAATAGTATTTCAATCCCAAAAGTGGTTCGATTAAGTTGAGGAACAGACAGTACGATTACAGATGAGTTTTCAGATTTCAATCCCAAAAGTGGTTCGATTAAGTTTATCAAATACAGTTTTTCCAATCCTAAAGTTAGATTATTTCAATCCCAAAAGTGGTTCGATTAAGTTTTTATTCCTTTTTCAAGGAATGGTTAAACCATGTTTATTTCAATCCCAAAAGTGGTTCAATTAAGTTTTTATCATTGACTGAAGAAACCTACGACCCAGTTAGATTTCAATCCCAAAAGTGGTTCGATTAAGTTTTTGAAAAAAGATTCGGAATCCTTAACTATTATTGAATTTCAATCCCAAAAGTGGTTCGATTAAGTTAAGTGGCAAAGCCATCTTTGCATCCATTTTCTCCATATTTCAATCCCAAAAGTGGTTCGATTAAGTTATTCCAACCATTGTCGCCCAACGAAAAATCACCGTATTTCAATCCCAAAAGTGGTTCGATTAAGTTTGCAATACAAGATACCAGCTGAAATAACACTGGCACATTTCAATCCCAAAAGTGGTTCGATTAAGTTACGAAAACGATATAAATACCAGAATAGTGACAAATAATTTCAATCCCAAAAGTGGTTCGATTAAGTTAAGGAGCAAAGCAGAAGAACGCATAATTCAAACAATATTTCAATCCCAAAAGTGGTTCGATTAAGTTTAACTCCGATGATAATGAAATATTGAGCTTTTACCAATTTCAATCCCAAAAGTGGTTCGATTAAGTTCCAGCATTAACACCACCCAATGCAAAATCAAAACCATTTCAATCCCAAAAGTGGTTCGATTAAGTTTGCTCAAACGCTTTCGCAGGAAGATGGAATTGATTTATTTCAATCCCAAAAGTGGTTCGATTAAGTTTTCGTGTTTTGCCGCAAGTGTCCGCTCTTTTTTTGTATTTCAATCCCAAAAGTGGTTCGATTAAGTTTTCATTAGATTTATTAGTAGATTTATTAGTAGGTATATTTCAATCCCAAAAGTGGTTCGATTAAGTTCGACTTTATACCATTCGTTGACAACATAGTAAATTCATTTCAATCCCAAAAGTGGTTCGATTAAGTTGGAGGAAAAACGAAGACGGAAGCGAAAGCGAACGTTATTTCAATCCCAAAAGTGGTTCGATTAAGTTATTTCGACAAATTGGAGCAAAGGGAAAAGGACACGGATTTCAATCCCAAAAGTGGTTCGATTAAGTTCGTAGGGACGTTTTATCTACGTTAAGCATTGAAAAATTTCAATCCCAAAAGTGGTTCGATTAAGTTATAGTTTGTCGTCAGGTTCTGAAATTCGAAATGCTTATTTCAATCCCAAAAGTGGTTCGATTAAGTTGTCAAGAATCACCGTTCTGCTAACCTTAAGAATTGAATTTCAATCCCAAAAGTGGTTCGATTAAGTTCATTTCGCTTTGCCATTTCTAATTTAGAAAAAGCATATTTCAATCCCAAAAGTGGTTCGATTAAGTTTTTTTTCGGCACAGGAAATTGGTCAACTTTTATTTTATTTCAATCCCAAAAGTGGTTCGATTAAGTTCGGTGTGTTCTTAGAGGTTGCAAAAGATGGAGTTTTATTTCAATCCCAAAAGTGGTTCGATTAAGTTTTGCGTTTTTTTGTTGTTGGAAATGCTTAGTTTTTTATTTCAATCCCAAAAGTGGTTCGATTAAGTTAATTCAGCCGCACTATAATAAGCAATCGGTAAGCCGATTTCAATCCCAAAAGTGGTTCGATTAAGTTTATACTTTCTTTATCCTTTGTATCCTTAATAACGTTATTTCAATCCCAAAAGTGGTTCGATTAAGTTCTGCCTTTTTCAGACCGTGACACCACCCTTTGTAATATTTCAATCCCAAAAGTGGTTCGATTAAGTTTGATTGTGTCGATGCCTGACGTTGAATTTTTCGAGAATTTCAATCCCAAAAGTGGTTCGATTAAGTTCTTGAAATTTACGATTGGAAACTCGATACAACGGATATTTCAATCCCAAAAGTGGTTCGATTAAGTTCAAAAACTGAAACATCAAATGTCAATTTATGGTTAAATTTCAATCCCAAAAGTGGTTCGATTAAGTTGAGCCAATTATTTTTGCCACAATCCAATAAAAGAATATTTCAATCCCAAAAGTGGTTCGATTAAGTTGACCTGTGAAGGAATTGCATCGACCTGCAAAAATTCATTTCAATCCCAAAAGTGGTTCGATTAAGTTTTTAGCAGTGATTTCGCTATAATGTTAATGATAATATTTCAATCCCAAAAGTGGTTCGATTAAGTTAGTAGCTTTTCAATGGCAGGGAATAGGGATAAAGATATTTCAATCCCAAAAGTGGTTCGATTAAGTTTAACAAGTCGCAATTTTTTTGAATCAATTGCAATTTATTTCAATCCCAAAAGTGGTTCGATTAAGTTATTATTAAAGTCTTTGCGTAAGGTTTTTAAGGCAAATTTCAATCCCAAAAGTGGTTCGATTAAGTTATTCGCAATTAGTATGGCAAAAGGCGTAAACGAGCAATTTCAATCCCAAAAGTGGTTCGATTAAGTTAACTATTTAGAGTTTGATCCTAACTTACCGTACAAATTTCAATCCCAAAAGTGGTTCGATTAAGTTTGCGGATTTAGATAAGTTTGTAGAAAATATTTGGAAATTTCAATCCCAAAAGTGGTTCGATTAAGTTCCGCTGCCAAATTTTACACCGTGCGAAGCTATGTTATTTCAATCCCAAAAGTGGTTCGATTAAGTTCGCTGGTGTTCGTGCATTGATTTCAAACAATTGCATATTTCAATCCCAAAAGTGGTTCGATTAAGTTAGACTGACATTACGGTTTGTACAAAAGCTTTGACAAATTTCAATCCCAAAAGTGGTTCGATTAAGTTACGAAAACTTTTGCTTTGTAGGCGAGAAACATAGCAATTTCAATCCCAAAAGTGGTTCGATTAAGTTCTCAAAAATCCTTTTATTAGTTTTCGAGGCAGGTAAATTTCAATCCCAAAAGTGGTTCGATTAAGTTGTCACTTGCTATTAAGCATTTTAAGCCGTAACCGCTATTTCAATCCCAAAAGTGGTTCGATTAAGTTTCTTTTAATTCGTTTGTTCGCTCCCTGTGTTGTCATATTTCAATCCCAAAAGTGGTTCGATTAAGTTTTATAGTAACAACGATAATCGTATAACGAAAATCGTATTTCAATCCCAAAAGTGGTTCGATTAAGTTAATTCGATGTATTAAGCTGCTATAATTAACCGCAAATTTCAATCCCAAAAGTGGTTCGATTAAGTTAAACGGATTTAATAAAGAAATACGGATATAAAGCAAATTTCAATCCCAAAAGTGGTTCGATTAAGTTTATTTCAGAATGTATTAAATCTATTGTATTACCGTAATTTCAATCCCAAAAGTGGTTCGATTAAGTTAATTTGTTGTGCTGGTGTCATTTGCAAAAAAATCTAATTTCAATCCCAAAAGTGGTTCGATTAAGTTAGCAAAACACCCATTGGGCAAAGTTTACGAGCTCAAATTTCAATCCCAAAAGTGGTTCGATTAAGTTCTGTAATATCGTTCTGTAAATCTTCTAAATCAATAATTTCAATCCCAAAAGTGGTTCGATTAAGTTGACATTGGCCTCGTCCATCATCCAACTACGCAACGTATTTCAATCCCAAAAGTGGTTCGATTAAGTTGAAACCAGAGTATGCCATAGCAACGACCGTAATCAATTTCAATCCCAAAAGTGGTTCGATTAAGTTCAAACACATAGCAGCCGCTTTAAAACGTCTTAAAATATTTCAATCCCAAAAGTGGTTCGATTAAGTTAAAAAAGCCGAAGCCGAACCACATAGCTACCTCCATATTTCAATCCCAAAAGTGGTTCGATTAAGTTCGGCTGTTTACAGTTAGATATTGATTTTAAATTTGCATTTCAATCCCAAAAGTGGTTCGATTAAGTTTTATTAGATTTATTAGTAGAAGTATTAGTAGGTATATTTCAATCCCAAAAGTGGTTCGATTAAGTTTTCAAGGCACTATATAATTATAATATCGAACAACAGATTTCAATCCCAAAAGTGGTTCGATTAAGTTGGTGAAACGGACTGGAAAAATATCAATTATTTATGTATTTCAATCCCAAAAGTGGTTCGATTAAGTTTATGATGAATTTGAAAGTAAAAAAGCTACGATTGAATTTCAATCCCAAAAGTGGTTCGATTAAGTTATTATTTTTTTCAATTTCAATAAATTGTCGCATTTTATTTCAATCCCAAAAGTGGTTCGATTAAGTTTGGTACGAAATAGAAGTAAAAGGGGCGGCGGCGGTATTTCAATCCCAAAAGTGGTTCGATTAAGTTCTCAAAAAATCAATGCTGCACAAACTATTTTTGGTAATTTCAATCCCAAAAGTGGTTCGATTAAGTTTTTTATATCCTTACTTGTAATTCCTTTCGCTACCGTATTTCAATCCCAAAAGTGGTTCGATTAAGTTCTGCCAAATTTATGATGTTAATTTGATTTTGAGTTAATTTCAATCCCAAAAGTGGTTCGATTAAGTTAACGACTTTTTAATAAAACAAGCCGTTTCAATGCAAATTTCAATCCCAAAAGTGGTTCGATTAAGTTGCTGACTTAGCATCTACTCAATTAGATGCTGTCAATATTTCAATCCCAAAAGTGGTTCGATTAAGTTTGTTGGTTCGGGTTCGGGTTGCTCCTCCATTGCAGGATTTCAATCCCAAAAGTGGTTCGATTAAGTTAGAACGGAGTTAGTAATATAATAGAGTTTCCTTACTATTTCAATCCCAAAAGTGGTTCGATTAAGTTACCCATTGCACGACCTGTAAATCCACCACCTGCCATATTTCAATCCCAAAAGTGGTTCGATTAAGTTTAGGTTATTCAATCTTAGGTGGCGCGGCTGGTCAATATTTCAATCCCAAAAGTGGTTCGATTAAGTTTTTAATTTTTGATGGCACTGTGTCAATCAAAATACGATTTCAATCCCAAAAGTGGTTCGATTAAGTTCAGATGACATTCTTTTTTATAGAAAGAGTTTTATCTATTTCAATCCCAAAAGTGGTTCGATTAAGTTCATCCGAACCATCCGAACCATCCGAACACCTGCAAATTTCAATCCCAAAAGTGGTTCGATTAAGTTAATAAGTATGTTTACGAACGACACTCATTTTTATGGATTTCAATCCCAAAAGTGGTTCGATTAAGTTTTTAGTAAGTATGAAGCAAGTAGTTTAGGGCGTTTAATTTCAATCCCAAAAGTGGTTCGATTAAGTTTAATTTTTCGGGACGTTCAAAAACGACTTTGATATTATTTCAATCCCAAAAGTGGTTCGATTAAGTTTATCGGCATCAGCATTTTAATAATGAAGTGCTGACTATTTCAATCCCAAAAGTGGTTCGATTAAGTTCGGATGAAACCGCAAAGCTGCAAAAGAAACGGGTGTATTTCAATCCCAAAAGTGGTTCGATTAAGTTCACGAACCCGAACCGAACCACACAAACCACCTGCAAATTTCAATCCCAAAAGTGGTTCGATTAAGTTTCGGGACATAACTGGCAGCAATACGCTAAAATTCAAATTTCAATCCCAAAAGTGGTTCGATTAAGTTGTGGTTGGCTCGTACAATTGACTGTTTCATTCCCTCATTTCAATCCCAAAAGTGGTTCGATTAAGTTATCTACTTTGGCAGGTAATTTATCACCCACATTTAAATTTCAATCCCAAAAGTGGTTCGATTAAGTTTTCATTTTGGACTTCTAATAAAACGACAATGACATTATTTCAATCCCAAAAGTGGTTCGATTAAGTTTGTTCGCTTGTTTCTTTATTGCGATTGTAACCGATTATTTCAATCCCAAAAGTGGTTCGATTAAGTTTTTTGCCGCAATGTCAGCCGCACTATAGTATGCGATATTTCAATCCCAAAAGTGGTTCGATTAAGTTAACTTGCCGCAAAACCGATTAAAACGCTATCAATAAATTTCAATCCCAAAAGTGGTTCGATTAAGTTCGCCTAACGAATCGATATTAAAAATAACGCTTTGTTATTTCAATCCCAAAAGTGGTTCGATTAAGTTCAAAAATCTATAATACTTCGCAGGTCGTTTTTAATATTTCAATCCCAAAAGTGGTTCGATTAAGTTTGCTTAACTTTTAGTTAAACATCGTACATTTTTTGGATTTCAATCCCAAAAGTGGTTCGATTAAGTTTTAGATAAGGCGAGTTTTAACAATATCGAAAGTTTAATTTCAATCCCAAAAGTGGTTCGATTAAGTTTCGGATGGTTCGGATGGTTGGATGGTTTACCATTGCATTTCAATCCCAAAAGTGGTTCGATTAAGTTTGCTTGACCGTTGTTATCAAAAGTTTCATTGCCCTATTTCAATCCCAAAAGTGGTTCGATTAAGTTCTGCTGCAAAAAGCAACAAAACAATACCCAAATATAGCATTTGCAACGACAGAAAACACTAATTCCGAGTAAAAAAATACAAAAAAAACTTCGACCTCCGGTAATACGATTTACCCCAAGGGTCGAGTTTCTTATAAATTCCAAAATGTCAAGGAACTATACATAATGTAAATCAAAATATATAAAAATCAACCTCAAAAAACAAAGGTCGAAACCAATA
>Ga0136554_1001194_pt1 | contig 10410 bp, 8 predicted proteins | sample AntRauTorckE5431_FD_104637 | JGI IMG/M metagenome (GOLD analysis project Ga0136554, IMG submission 104637) | Saline lake microbial communities from Rauer Islands, Antarctica - Metagenome Torckler E5 #431 | ecosystem: Environmental > Aquatic > Non-marine Saline and Alkaline > Saline | place...
CCCATTATTTTCGCTCCTGATAAAAACCTTGGTGATTACTTGAATCGAGTAACGGGTCGGAATATGATTTTGTGGGATGGTGCCTGCATGGTTCATGAAACATTTTCGGCCAAAATGATCACAGACCTTCGGGAAAAGCACCCAGATGCGACCATCATTGCTCACCCCGAAAGCGAGACGCCCGTTTTGGATATTGCTGATTATATTGGTTCAACGACTGGACTTCTAAAATATACGATTGACAATCCAAGTAAGGAATTTATCGTAGCCACAGAGTCGGGTATTTTGCACCAAATGCGAAAAGCATCGCCGAATAAGAAGTTCCACATTGCTCCAACGGTCAGAAACGGTCAAGCGTGTCAGGCGTGTTCAGATTGCCCGCACATGAAACTCAACACGATGGAGAAGTTGTATAATTGCCTGAAAGACGAATCTCCCGAAATATTTCTCCCGCAAGACGTGATAAATGCCGCCCGTTTGCCCATCGAACGCATGCTTGAAATTTCGGCTAAATGGGGCTTGTAAATTAAGGATGCTTTAAATTAAGGTCAATTTTTACTTGCGTATCGTAAAGTTTTGATTGGTTGTCGTCTTTTTGCAGTAGGAAAAGATGGTATGTTCCGGGTTTGAAATTCTCTTCGATTAAGTAAGTCGAAAAGTTTTGTCTGCGTATGAAATCCCTCAATGTTCTTTTCTGGTAGTGCAGGTAAGTTTCTGAAGTGGATTTCAGCACCAAGAATATTCCTTCATTTCTTCCAATTTCATTTTTGAGGGAAAGGTTTGTCAGATAAATATTTCCATTTTTAACTTTGTGGTGTAGTTCCGTTGTTAATCCTTCGGTTGATAAAGCCCTTATTTTTTTCAGGTCGTTTTCATCGAAAATATCTTCGATTGGAAATTGGTACGGAGTAGTTACTGGAAGATTCTGAAAAGATTCTGCAATGTATTTTTCCAAGAATGTTCCGTGGTAGGCACCTAGCCCAATGCCATTATTTTTTTGATTGTACGCTCGGACAAGTAAGTCCTTTCTTCGCTCAACTACTTCTGGTAGATAAACCAAGAAAGATAACACCCAAAACAGAATAGAAAAGACGAAAAGGCTCTTGAAAAGCCACGATTTAGGTTGGATATCAAGTAAATCGACCAAGCAGATATAACTACAGACAAGTACTAAAGAGGTGTAAAGGCGGTAATTTCCCACTATCAAAACATACATTCCGAATTGTGGTCGTAAAATTGCGATGATGGCAGCGTTGGCGAACAGAAATAAAATAACACCGAGCAGAAACAGGCGTTGTTTCGAAGCAAACCTCTCTTGTAAAAACGAGAATAAGTTTGATTTGAGCGAATAGCCTTTTAATACCCACAATAAAATAACGACGAACATCAAGAGACCAAAAATGCCGCAAATCAATAACCGGATGTTTATAGATTGGGTAGGGATGAAATCGAAACTTGCTCCCAAATGGGCAAAAAACCCAAACATAGAAAGAAGGGGGTTCTGTTTGAAAAAGGCAAACCCATTGCTGTTCGCCGTAATCTCGAAACCATAAAAATAACCACAAACGGTTAACCCAAAAGTAAGGAGGAGAACAAAAAAACGTTTGAACCTTTTTTGAAGCAAAAGCAAAATAGCTGCAACGGGGAAAAAGAACATCCCGTTTGACATAGTAAAACTATTATAAACTAAAAGCCCAATACCCAAGGCAAACCCAGCTTTTTGGTACCTGACCAAAAGCCAAAGTGCAAGGATGCCAAAGAATAGGACATTTTGGGTCTGCAAACTCGTGATAGCCCATAGAGTAGTTAAGTGGTACTGGGGCTGTAATAAAAAGAAGGCTGCGGGTACGAGAAAAAGTATGTGCCAGCCAAGCTTTAATTGATTGCGTAATAACAGGAACAAAACTCCAAAAACGGAGAGGCTCGAAATCAGGATATCAGTTTCTATCGATAACCTACTTCCCAGCTGGGCGGTCAAAAGGTTTACCAATTTCCCATGAAACATACGGTGTTCGTTGTTGGGCTTTAATAGCAATTCAATTCTTTCTTGCAAGGATTCCACTTTTTCATAAGCTGAAAGGAAATCTACAAACACTTCGATGTCATCTAGCCACGGTACATTTACCGAATAAGAAATAATTAAATAGGCAAATACCAAACACGGAATTGCTAATAAAAAGTAGTAAAAAGCTTTTCTTGTCATTTAAGTAAATCAGATTAATCCGTTTCGGATTTCGGTACGTAAAACCTAAAAGTACATCTAACGCTATGGTAAAGTTACAAAATACAAGTATAGCTCCTAACTCAAATTATTAGACATTTTTTGATTACAAATATTTGATAGTTAACTGTTTAATAATTTTGCGAGATGGACGTATATCAATCTTATAGAGACGAACAAGCCGAAGTTTTTCAACGGTTAGTAGGTATTAACAGGGACACGTTTTCCATTATTTTAGAAAAATATATTGCTGAGAAAGTAAAGTATGTGAGCGAAAAGAAACTTCATTCATGAGGTAATAAGTGCAGTTTGTCCGTTGAATGCCAGCTGTTTATATATATATATATTATACTTGCGAAATTATGATACTTACTTGAACTTATGAAAGCAATTCGGCACAAGTGAGTCTCATGCTCATGAGCGATGTGTCTTTACTAAAAAGATGTTAATACACCCCTTGGATTACCCTGATAAAGCAAGTCTGAAAAGCGATATAGAGACCAATTTAGCTGCCGTGGATGTTTGTGAACAGATTATCGAACGTCTAGTTAAGAATCCAAAAGAATATTAATCAGAAAAAAAAAGCATATACTATAAAGGTCTTGACTTTTGTAGGTGTGTTAACGGGATTGGTTAACGCTTTGTGGTTTGCAAAGGGGACCGTCCATTATTTTAGAATGTATAGGGACAAAGACTTTGAGATTTGCCAGAAAGTTAAGCTATTGGCTGACTTAGGCTTTCAAGGCATTGCTAACTCAATTATCCCACATAAAAAATCAAGAAAGAAGCCCTCCGCTGCTATTAAAAAAAAGAAAATAGTAAGTAGGCACCACAAAAAGTGATTGTCGAGCACGTCAATAGGAGCTTCAAAATCTTTAAAATTTGCGGTAGCCGTCACTGAGGAAAACATACAAACTATGAATAAAATTGGAGATTATTAGCCGTGATTATTAACCTTAAAAAGCCTACGGGAAACCTTAAATTCGCAATACTTTAATTCGGAAAGATGCCTACTATATGTGAATACACTACGGCTACGTGATTTACGGTTGTGTGGATATCTTCGGTAGTTGTGAATTTCCCTAAACTAAACCGGACGGATGCGTACGCTAATTCGTCACTCAAACCCATCGCTTTTAAAACGTGTGAAGGCTCAGTTGCTGCTGAATTGCACGCTGAACCGTTTGAAACAGCTACTTTATTCAACCGCATCAATAACTCTTCGCCATCAATTCCTGGAAAACTAATATTTGAAATATGAGATAAACGGTCATTACGCTGACCGTTTATCTGAATTTCGAGCAGTTGTTCTTGCAAGAGTTTTTCGAGCAAATCTCTCAAATTTTTGATTCTTTTGTTATCCTCAATTTCTTCAGAAGCTAATTTACACGCTTCCCCGAACCCGATAATTCCACTGATATTCAATGTTCCTCCTCGAAGGTATCGCTCCTGTCCGCCGCCGTATTGTTGGGTTAAAACGGAAATTCCTTTTTTGATGAATAACGCCCCAACTCCCTTTGGGCCGTAAATTTTATGACTCGAAAAACTGAGCAAATCAATACCCAAGTTAGCAACCGATACGGGTACCTTTCCGATTGACTGAGTTGCATCTACGTGAACAAGAATATTACATTCGTGAGCAATTGCTGTAATGTCTTTTACTGGGTGAATCACGCCCGTTTCGTTATTTCCCCAAAGCAGAGAAATCAAGATAGTACTTTCCTGAATGGCGTTTTTTAGTGCTTCTTTGTTGATTTTACCATCGGAATTTACGGGTAAATAGCTCACCTCAACACCTTGACTTTCGAGTGATTTGCAGACTTCAAGCGTGGCTTTATGTTCGGTCGAAATTGTGATTATGTGCTTTTTTTCTCTGGAACTCGATTGAAGTACTCCCTTTATCGCCAAATTAATGGCTTCTGTTGCTCCCGAAGTAAAGACAATTTCTTTTGCCGTTGCCCCAATGCAATCTGCTACTTGGTGGCGGGCGGTTGCCACGGCTTCGGCGGCAACCCAACCGTAGGCATGCTGTTGGCTTCCTGCATTTCCGAAGTGTTGCGTAAAATAGGGTAGCATAACTTCTAGAACTCGTTTGTCCAATGGAGTTGTAGCAGCGTAATCGAGGTAAATGGGATAATTCATTATTTTAAAGCTGAATACTCTTAAAATTAATAACTTTGCTACGGAATAAAGCAGAAATCTATCAAAATATGCTGAAAATACTTCGGTACATCGCTCTAATATTATTCGCTTTCTTGTGGCTCTTGGGTTGTTCGCCCGATACTGCCCGATGGTTAGGAAAACAAGGATGGGTAGAAGATGATTACCGTTACGGTGATTTATATCGCTTTTCTAACTTAAAAGAATTTCGAGTTCCGGTTGAAAAGTGCGAAGTCACAAATCCTCTGTCTAAGGTTCCGGTTAATATTTTCCTGTTCGGTGATAGCTTTACCGAAGAAGGGCGTATTGAAGCAAACCACTTTGTAGCCGAAAATTTTACTCGAAACTTCGTTGCAGCAGATGGCTACATTAGCCTATTGCCCAAAGAAAAAAATGTGTTGATTATTGAAACAGTCGAGCGGCACCTTCGCGAAAGATTTGACTCTGTTTATACGCACGTAAAGGTAAATCAAATCGAGTTGATTGCTCCAGAAACAACGCTTTGGGAACATATGTTAGCTTGGGAATTACCTTATAAAACCGAGTCTCATGAATCTATTCTATTTGGCTCGGATTTTTTCTTCACGTTTAAAGAATGGAAAGCGGCAATTAATCAACAAGTTTTCCACCGAACTAATGAAAACGTTCAATTATCAAAAGACGGCAAGCACCTCGTGTATGGAGTTGCGGCGAATCTTGGCCCGAATTCGAGTTTTTTTAGAGTTACTAACAGTGAAATAGACCGTTTGGTGGAAAACATCAATAAAACGTACGCGAAATATAAATCCGAAGGTTTCACTGAAGTTTACCTTAATATCATCCCGAACAAGACTTCAATTTTAGCGACAGACTTGGGGGAGTACAATCATTTGATCGAACGAATTCAGCAACACCCGAATTTGAAAATGCCATTCATTGATTCGTATAGTTCTTTAAACTCAGGCGGAGAAAAGCTTTTTGATAAAGGCGATACGCATTGGAACTGCGAAGGCAAGCAATTGTGGATAAACGAGGTGAACAAGTTAATATTGGAAGCTCAATAGAATTTTACTGAAAGAATAAGGAGAATGCTCACGGACAAATTTCTCGGAATCTATCGGCAATAATTTTCCTGAACTGGCAATATGTGCTAAATAAGCCGAAGTTTCTTTTAGGTCAGTTGGTTCAACGGTCGTTCCAAATCTATTATATCGGATGATTTCTCCAATTAAGCCATAGGAAGAGCCAATCATGGGTTTTTTGTACTTTGCGGCAAGTCCAACGATTCCACTCGACGTAAAAAAATCTTTATACACAACCCATACGACATCGCTTTGCTGAAAAAAAGCTTCCATCTCGCCATTCGAGACGAAGCGGTTTTCCCAGTGAATTTTCAAGTTTGGGTTTATCGACTCAGACTCTTTTATCAAGTCTTGCAGAGGTATCTGATAATTTGCAAGTTTAGCCCCTGCGATAAGTAGAAAAATATCTTTTGTGTTTGATAAGCTCTCAGCGGCTTTTAGTAGGTTTGGGATGTTTTTTCGTTCGTCAATAGCCCCAAAGACCAGTAAAATTTTCTGATTCTGAGCAATTCCAAAAGTACTTCTGATGTCGAAACCAATCTTGGTAGGATAATCAAAAATGGGGTCGGGTAGGTACCGAAAAACGGATCTGTATTGCTTATTAAAAGCAGCTACGGCACTTTTGTCGTTTAGTAAAAAAATGTTCTTGACGCTTTTATTAATAACAAAAAGACGCAATATCAGACTTTTCTTTAACCTCCACAGTTTGAACTTTAGGTTTTCTTTTAAGCTACCAGTCTTCTTTTTGATGCGGAAATGAGGTCGGAGCTGTATTCCCGAAACACGAAAGGGAATCTTAAAATCAAGGGCAATGGCTAATTGGTAAGCGTCAATCGTGATGAATATTATTTCTTGGATATCTGCTGTGAGGGTAAATTCTTTTACTTGTTGCCATTCTGACTGACTTTTACGAAATAAACTCGTAGTATCCTTAACCGGACTCGCCCACGTTATGAGTGAATGAAACTCAGGACTGACAAAAGCCTTTCCAGAGCTATTCACCAGAAAAGAGTAAGAGGGAGCAAGGTCGTTATCTACGACGAATTTTAAGCAACATTCTAAAAAACTCAGGTAATGGCCTTCGCCTGAAATATTCAATTCAATAACTAAAGTTTTTTTCATCAAGAAGCTATACTTTCATAGACAGTAAGCGTCTGTTGTGCCATTTTTTCAATAGAAAAATCAGCGAATCGTTTGCGACCTTTCTGTATAAGTTCTTCACGTACTGCCGGATTAGTGATGATTTGTTGCACCGCCGTAGCCATGGAGTCGTTTGATTCGGGATTAAAGTACAGAGCAGCATCTTTGGCTACTTCGGGAAAGCACGAGGAATTACTCAAAACGGTTGGGCAATTACTGGCAAATGCCTCCAAGATTGGAATACCGAACCCTTCGTATTTTGAAGGATACACGAACGCTAAAGCATCTTGATAAAGGGTCTTTAATTCACCGTCGTTCACTTTTCTATGGCTAACCAAATGACTTGCACCAAGTTTGTTAATGGCTTTGTTTTCTTCTGCTGTAAACTCACCACTACCTGTACAAAGTAACGAGACGTTTTCTTTTTTGAGTAACTCGGCGGTAGCTTCAACGAAAGGGAGGAATTGTTTATAATCGTTTCGACCACCAACGTACAATAAGTATCTCTCGGGTACATTGGCAACAGGTTTGGGCGTGATTCCCTGAAAATTTGTAGCGTGGTGTATTACTACTACCTTATCAGGATTTATATCAAAAATCTCGATCAGGTCATTTTTGGTACTTTCCGAAACCGCAATGACTTTGGCAGCTTGGCTCAAAAGCCTTTGTTTTTGCTCCACACTTATATTATCAAGATGTCCATACTTTTCTCCAAACTTATCCTTGATGGCATCGTGATAGGTAATCACGTAGGGTCTTTTACCGATAAAATCGAGGAAATAAGGGTTGTAGAAGGTGGGATGAAATACATCAAACTCATTCTTGAGTAAGTTCGCTACTGCCCCAAGTCGGTTCAGATGGGATAAAACAGTACAAGTCCAACGATGCCCTAAAAAATAAGTATAAGTCTTTCCCCTAAAATACTGTTTGTTTTGAAGGTATAAGTTATTCGAAAATCTGGTGGCAAGATTGACCGCGTGACCGTTTGTGGATAGATTACCCATCAAGTCTGTGAAGTAGCGAGGTACGCCGCCATAGATAGTTCCCGTAAAGGCCTGATGGTCGTAGAGGATTCTCATTATTATAGGTCAAAAAAAGTTCTAAAGTGGTAGGACGTAGCGGATTCGAACCGCTGACCTTCGCCCTGTCAAGGCGACGCTCTAAACCAACTGAGCTAACATCCTGTGTTTGCTGACGTGCAGCAGAAACGTAGCCACAAAAATAGTATTTAGCGACTGATTAACAAGCAAATTGGGGAATTACCCTCGGTATACGTTTTTCGATGGAATGCGGGTGAGTAGTATAAACCCAACTATAAAAAGTACTAAAATAAGTAAGACGGAGTTTCTCATACTTCCGGTTGCCTGAATAATAGCCCCAAAAGCAAATGTTCCGATAGATGTCGCCAGTTTCTCAGTAATATCGTAGAACCCGAAGTAGGAAGCGGTATCTTTAGTATTATCCGGAATCAACTTCGCGTAAGTAGAGCGGGAGAGTGATTGAACGCCACCCATAACCAAACCTACTACGGCAGCAATAACATAAAACTGTTCGGCAGTTGTAGTGAAATATGCCGCTAATGGAGTGGTTGCCCAAATAGCAATTATGATGCGAAGAGCTGCGGTATTACCGTATTTTTTGGAAAGCCAAGATGCTAAATATGAACCCGGAATGGCAACTAACTGAATCAGTAGGATAGTAATAATCAGGCCAGTAGAAGGAATTTTTAATTCTTCAATAGCAAATATGCCCGCTATAAAAATAATTGTCATCACTCCCATATCGTAAATAAAAAAAGCGATTAGAAAACGCTTTAATAATTTGCGGGATTTCAATTCATTAAAAACCACCTTTAATTCTTGAAAGCCTTTGGCAAACCACGAAAACTGAAAGGGTCGCTTTTGATCTTTAGGTAAAAAGTAGAAAGGAATTTGAGCAAAAAGAATCCACCAAACACCAACGGTAACAAAAGCGATACGAGTAGTTAATCCTGAGTCTGAATCGGCTTGGGTAAGCCCAAAAAACGCTGGTTTCATAATCATTAATAAGTTGAATACCAGAAGCAATACACTGCCCACGTACCCAAATACAAAGCCTTGGGCACTTGTTTTGTCATAGCGTTCTTCGGTGGTAATTTGAGGTAAAAATGAATTATAGAATACTACGCTTCCACCCCAACCAATCATAGATAAACCGAATGCAATGACAGCACCAGCAATATTATCTTTTGTGAAGAAGTAAAAATAGACGCAACTTAAGGCACCTAAATAACAGAAGAATTTCATAAACATCTTCTTCCGACCACTATAGTCAGCCATACTGGTTAGAATGGGATTTAGGAGAACTAAAACGAGTGAGGCTACCGATAATGTATAGGAGTAAAGAACGTTATTGTCAATTTCAAAGCCCAAGAAATTAATCATATTGCCGCCGTCAGCATTTACTGCCGTCGCTTTGTAATAAATCGGAAAAATGACGGAGGTTATAACCAAGTTATGCACTGAGTTTGCCCAATCATACATACACCAGGCGTTAATAACCTTTTTCTGATTTTTTATAAACTCCATGTGTAGTTGGGGAAAATTTGCAGAGAGGAAGGGATTCGAACCCCCGATACGGTTACCCGCATACACGCTTTCCAAGCGTGCTCCTTAAGCCACTCGGACACCTCTCTGTTTGAATGTGCTGTGGAAGCAGGTGCAAAGTAAGGGATTTTTTTTCAGCTATTAGCAATCAACTTTCAGCTTTTTGGAAATGAGGAAAGCCAAGGCGATTTTTTGTAACTATTCAACACGGAAAAATTAACATTAAAATAACTCAAACCGTCATTTCTCCGGCGAGTGGTCGTCTGAGTTTTCTGATAACTTCTTCACGGGTTAATTCTTGGCCTAATAAAAACATTAACTTAGTTACCGCCGCTTCGGTGGTGATATCTGACCCGCTAATAACGCCAATTTCTCCAAGCATCCGACTGGTTTCGTAATGCCCTTGAATTACCCGCCCGCCCGTGCATTGCGATACATTGTAGACGTAAATCCCTTTGTCAATTGCTTTTTCCAATAAATTGATAAACCACGTATCTGTTGGGGCATTTCCGGCTCCAAAGGTTTCAAGAATTACGCCTTTTAAGCACTTTATTTCCAAAATACTTGCAACCATTTTTTTGCAAATTCCGGGGAATAACTTGAGCACAATTATATCTTTATCCATGCCAAACTTAGGGTTTAATACGGCATTTTCTTCGTTCGGCTTAACGTACGGGAAACCGTAATCAACCGTAACGCCAACATCCGCAAGAAAAGGATAATTCTCCGAATCGAAGGCGTTGAATTGGCTACTTTCTGACTTTTTAGCCCGATTCCCTCGTAATAATCGGTTGTTGAAGTAAATGGCTACTTCTGAGAGTACAGGCTTTCCCTGAATTCGGTCGGCGGCGATTTCGAGAGCGGTAATCAAGTTTTCTCGGGCATCACTTCTGGCAACGCCGATGGGGAGTTGGGCACCCGTCAGAATAACGGGTTTATTTAGTCCATCTAGCATGAAACTTAACGCTGAGGCTGTGTACGCCATCGTATCGGTTCCGTGGAGAATCACGAATGCATCGAAATTATTGTATTGCTCAGTGATGATTTTGCCAATTTTTTGCCAAATTTCAGGCGTTACATTAGAAGAATCAAATGGGCTTTCAAAAGGTAAGATACTTAGGTTAAAATTCAGCCGTTCTATTTCGGGAACGTTTCGCAGAATTTCCTTAAAATCAAACGCTTTTAATGATTTGCTTTCTCGGTCAAAGACCATTCCGAGCGTTCCTCCGGTGTAAATCATCAG
>Ga0136554_1001196_pt1 | contig 10404 bp, 8 predicted proteins | sample AntRauTorckE5431_FD_104637 | JGI IMG/M metagenome (GOLD analysis project Ga0136554, IMG submission 104637) | Saline lake microbial communities from Rauer Islands, Antarctica - Metagenome Torckler E5 #431 | ecosystem: Environmental > Aquatic > Non-marine Saline and Alkaline > Saline | place...
GTCATCTACAAACTTAAAACCCATTTTTTTGTAAAGTTTTTTGGCGTTGAAGTTTTCTTTTTCAACCAATAGACCGAAGACTTGATTTTTCTTTTCGGTAAATTCTTCAATCAAAAATTCCAGTAATTTTGAGCCGAATCCTTGTCCACGATAATGTCTATCGACGGCAAAGCAATCAAGGTAGATTTCACCCGCTTGCGTTTCTGGTTCAGGGTCGAAGGTTGGATTAAAGTTACTTTTGGTAAATTCAATAACTGGTAGGCGGAGGAGTTGTAAATTTGCTCCGTTGTAAACGTTCGCCACCGCAATTACTTTATCATCTATGTTGCCAATAAAGCAGTTTTGCCACGAATACTGATTGTTAGTTTTAGCTGTGAAATGATGCAGGAAATTTAACGCCCGTTCCTTGTCTTCGATTTTAATAAACTGATAAATAATGTCTTCCATCGCCATAAATAAAAACTGGGCGATGGTTTTAGAGTCTTTTTGAGTGGCGGGGCGGATTTGCACGGGGGATTATTTAAAATAATGCTAATTAGGGAGTTTTTCAATACTTACTAACTCCATTTTAATCTTCGCTAGAGGTTGACACATGAGAATTAGTTTGTGTGTCTGAAAATATAATTGAGTTAGCTTTGACGATGGTCTTCTTCAGATTGACTCCTTAATTTATTTAAGAATTCTTCATCTGAATATTGATTCATTTCCTCTTTTAAGATTACTCTTCCCAAATCTGATATTTTTGTTTTGAGTTAATGAATTTTGAATCTCGAACGATCCAATAATATTTAATTTTGAAATAATAAATTCTAAGTCAAGTCTAATATTTTGATACTCTGCCCATGATTTTGGAGAATCAGGGATATAGTATGGAGATTCGAGGTTCATCTTTGCTAATTAAGTCAACTATTTCATACCACTTGTTTAAACTCCCGCACAAAATCCCAATTCGGCGTAACGCCTAATCCTGGAGCGGTGGGGGCTTGAATCATGCCGTTAACAGTTTCGATTTTCTCGTTGACTAAATCGTACATCATCGGGTTGCCACCCGCCGAAAATTCAATGACCACGGCGGAGGGAGAGGCAAACGCCACGCTAACACCCGCCATAAACGAGAACGCCGAACCCCAACAGTGCGGGGCTAACTCTAATTGATAGGTATGAGCTAATTGTGCTACTCGCATGGCTTCGGTAATACCGCCGATAATTGCGGAATCGGGTTGGACGACATCCAATGCTCGGTGGGAAATCATATCCCGCACGTCGAAGGCGGTGTATTCACTTTCTCCGGCGGCAATCGGGATGTCGGTACTGCGGCGTACTTCCGCCGTTCCGATGTGGTTGTCGGGATTAATCGGTTCTTCGAACCAATATAAATCGCAATCCCGTACGCCCCGACAAAATTGTTTTGCTTCTGGTACGCTGTACGTGCCGTGGGCGTCGGTCATTAATTTTATATCGTCACCAATGGCCTTACGGGCGGCTTTTACTCGTTGTACGCTTCTTTTAACGGTATCATCCATAATTCCAACTCGCATTTTCACGCCTTTGAAACCTTTGGAGATATAACTGTTCAGTTGCTCGCCGATATTATCAACGTCTGCCCAGCCGCCACTGGCGTAGGCTTCCATTTCTTCGCGGCACGTTCCGCCAAGTAATTCTACTACCGGAACGCCGAGGGCTTTTCCTTTCAAATCCCAAAGTGCGGTGTCCACGCCACTCATGGCGGAAATAGTCAGACCTCGTTTCCCTAAAATAGGGAATTTTCGTCCGCGACTCAGGGCATAATGGTCGCGGGTTCCGTTATATATATGTTCCCAAATACGGGTGATATGTCGGGCATCTTTTCCGAGAAGAACGGGTTTGATTTCGTTCTCAATGCAACTCACAATTGAAGCACATTCTCCTGATGACCCAACGGCGGCTTTTGCTTCGCCGAAGCCTTGCATGCCGTTTTCTGTGGTGATGACCACGAGCGTCATATCAAAATTAGTGAGTAATCCGTAGTCGGATTTGTGTTGTTTTCCTTCTGGAATGGGGCAACGAAGCCAAAAAGCTTCTACGTTAGTAATTTTCATTTGAGTTGAAAAGAAGGTTCAGAGTTTTTATTATTTCCGCAGGTTTCACGGATTTTTGTAGATGCTTAGATGGGGAAGAGTTAATAATTAGTTTTCGAATTTTACAAAGATTCTAAAATCCAAAAACTAATATCCATATTTTTAACACATAGGTCGCAACGTATCCGACGATTTTTGCGTGAGCATGCTGTAGAATTCTTCAGTAACGGAGGAGCTGCCGTGGTCTTCGAGAAACTTCTTTTGTTCAGCGGATAATCCTTCCTGATTTTCTTCGATGGAGTTGGGGTAGGGGTTTGCGGGGGTTCTATCCAAGGGTGAACAGAATTCTACCGAAAGCACGTCGTTGTAGCCAATTTCGTGGAGAGTTGCTATAATCGACTGCCAGTCAAGCGTTCCCATTCCGGGAGCCATCCGATTATTGTCTGCTACGTGAAAACCAACTAAACGTCCTCTTGCTCTAAGAATGGCATTATATATATGTTCTTCTTCGATATTCATATGAAAAGCGTCGAGGCAAACGCCGCAATTTTCTCCAACGGCTTTGGCTAACGTAAGTGCTTGGTCGCCGCGATTTATAAAGTAGGTTTCAAAACGGTTTATCGGCTCTATTCCTAATTTTATTCCAAGGCTTTCTGAGTATTCATAAACCTCTTGCATACTTTCAACGGCACGTTTCCAGTCTTCTTCGGGGCGATCTTCTGGAACAACTTTCCCAACTGTTGACGGAACAACGGAAACCATGTGACCGTCAAGTTCTTTGACCATTGTTACAACGTCTTTTACGTATTGAACAGATATTGCCCGTTGGGCGGAATCTTTCGCGAGGAGGTTTCGCTGTTCGAGCATCAGGGTTACGGAGCCCCAGCATTTAACGCCGGCATCGTCCAGTACTTTTTTTACTTTTTTGGTATCGTATGATTCGGGCGTTCCTTGTATTTCGAGGTACTCATACCCAATTCGGGCGATACGGTCCACGGTCTGTTCGATACTTTCGGCACGCATCCAATTGTGAATGGCTAATTTCATGGATTACTTTTAAGTTTGAGGTTGAAAAACTAGTGATTTATTTATTCGATGACCATCGGTTTCATATTTGGCTTGAATTTCTGTCCGAAACCAGAATTATTCGGATTGTATTCAGAAACCGCCGTGGCGTTCACACCATTTTTGGGAATTTTATTTCCCATTCCCAACGCCCAGTAGATACCGTTTAACGCCAGTTTACGCATTGATTCCTCTTTGAAATCGAACGGATGTCCTAACGTTGTAAAAAATACGCGAGCAGTTTTGCCGCTCATTCCAGTGTAAGTTTTTGTCCAAGCAACGGGATTGGTTAACGGAAACTTATCGAGTCGGTTGTTCATTTCGTGATTTGACCGAAGCGATTTTCCTTCTAGAAATGGTTCTGCGTCGCCGTTTAATTCCCAATCGCCACCATCTACGTGATAAAGCCATGAATAAGCTTCAAACGGCTCAAACCCATTCAGAATTTTAGTTTTAGCGTTTGGTAAAATGCTCACATCGGTTAGCGGGGCGTTGCCGTCTTCAAAATGTCCGTGGTGCGTAATCCACTGCTGACCAAATACCTTGGCGGGCCAATCATTGTTGAGGTGCTCCATCTCGGGATTATCTTTGTACATAAATGTGTGTGTTGCGGTGCGAAAACCAACCATCGGGTGACCACTCTCAGCGTAGTCGGTTATCATTTTGGCTTGGTTCGGCGGCAACGCACGAAAACGGGTGAACACGACCATCAAGTCAGCGGTTTTTAAGGCTTCTAATCCTTCAATATTATCTACTCGGTTTGGGTCAATAATGCCCTCTTCGTTCACTGAATAACAAAGCGAAATTTTCGCTCCCAGTTCACGGTGCAGAATTTCTCCTAACATCGGCATTGATTCTTCGGAACGGTATTCTTCGTCACCGATTACAAAAACGATGTGCGGAGTTTTCTTTTGGGAAAATGCCGCCATTCCGCAAAAAAGGAGGAATGTAGTCAGTAGTGAATTTTTCATAGAATGAGAATGAGAATGATGGGTCAAATGGAATAGACCTCACAGATTTTCGGAGTCTGTGAGGTCTGGAGGGTGTCAATTATTTATTCGGATGTTGCTTCAACAGCTCATCGGGCGTGTAAAAACCCTGCTTATCTTTGGTTGCGTTCCGCACTTTTTTAACTAAATCAGGCGTAAGGTGTTCCGAAGTTGTGTTGCCAAAAGCATTACGCACGTAGTTGCCCACAGCGGCGATTTCTTCGTCGTTTAGCATTCCGCCGTAAGGAGTCATTGGTACGTTGCCGGGGTATTTTTTGCCGTTTACCTCAATGGGGCCGTATAAGCCATTTAACATAATTTTTACCAAGCGTTCTCTATCGCCCACTACCCAGGGGCTGCTCGTAAGCGGCGGAAATCCAGAAGATTCTAAACCCGCTCCGTTTGGTTGATGGCAAGTAGAACAATACCCGTCGCGGCTATAAATTTCTTTTCCCATCGTTAACAGACGTTCGGCTTCTGAAACAACTTTCTTAGGACTAGTTATCAAGTATTCACTGATTGGTTTTTTAACGAAGTCGTACTGTTTTTTCATCCATTCGTCAATTTCGCTTTTCTCGAAACTTTCGATAACGGTTTCTTTATCGTTTTTGTCAAGCCACGAACCCGCCACCATCGCTTCCATACGAACCCGTCCGTGCGGGTCGTTAGCGGCTTTGGCGAGTAATTCAGTTTGGTTTTTGATTCGGTGTCCGTTGTAACGCACTACTTTTACCGTTGCCGCCCGAACTCGGTAATCAGGTGATTTTAGTAATTTATTCAGTAAGTCTTCGTCAATTTTATTCAATCCCCAACTTACCCAAAGACCCTCTAAAAGGTGATGCTGATAATTTTTGTCGGATTTATCTAAGTTAGCCGTCCAGGCTTTCATCGTTGCTAAAACATTGCTTGGGTTTCTTTCCCGCAGTTCTCGGCGAGTTCGGTAGCGAGTTCTGTATTCGGGAAGTTTTAAATTATCGAGTAATTCAGCAATGGATGCTCCTGCTACTTTAGCAGGTCTTACCAACGGGCGTGAAGGATAGGTAATTCGGTAAATTTTACCGTGAACGTGGTCACGCAATGGGTCACGGGCATTGTGCTGCATATGTCCAATCAGAACGTTGTGCCAGTCGGCAAGATATAGTGAACCATCGGGAGCAAATTCCATGTCAACAGGTCGGAAGTTCGGATCGGTACTCGTAATCAAATCCATGCGGTGCTTAGTTTCATAACCCGTTCCGTCGTCAATCATTTGGTGCACTTTCATTCCCAGAAAACCGATGGTGTTATTAATTAACATATCTCCTTGAATTTCGTCGGGGAAATGGCGGCTGTGCACAAATTCTAAGCCGGAAGTTGGTCGAACTTTGTGCTTTTCTTCAATCAAATTTGCTGAATTTGGGTGCGAGATTCCGTAAATAGACTTCACCGTTCCGGGCATCATCCAATAAACATCGGGTCCTGATGTGGCGGCAAAGAAATTTTGCCCCCATTCGTCAAAAGCAATTCCCCATGGATTAGGAATCGGTACTTGTGCGGTGCGTTCTAAGTGTTTACGTTGCGGATTATACCGCATAAAACCACCGTTTGTTGCCCGGACAGGACCGTAAGGCGTTTCCACGTTTGTGTGCAGGAATACGCCTTCGCCCATGTAAATTGCCCCTGAAGGGTCGGCACAAAATGCACTTATTACGTGGTGGGTATCGTGGTCGTCGAATCCGCTCAAAATAACTTCCATTTTGTCGGCTTTATCGTCGCCGTCGGTATCAGTGTAAAGTTTGAGGTTTGTACCTTGCGAGATGTAAACGCCTTCGGGAGCGAATTCGAAACCTGCGGGAATGTGTAATTCATCGACAAATACGGTCAATTTATCAGCTTTATTATCACCGTTGGTATCTTCCAGAATAATGAGTTTGTCGTTGGGTTTAGCATCTCCCGGCTTGTAGTGAGGGTAAGTTGGCATTACGGCAACCCAAAGCCGCCCTTTGTTATCAAAAGCAATCTGCGACGGGTTCGCTAGTTCAGGGAAGTCCTCTTCGGAAGCAAACAACTCGACCTTGAAACCTGGAGCCATCGTGAATTTACTCATAACATCTTCCCCGTAACGGTACGGGATGCCTTCACCGAGTTCGAAGTTAGTTTCGATTTTTTTCAGCTCAACTGTTTTGGCATCGGCGGCAACTAAATCGTATTTTTTGCCTTGTGCGGTTGCCCAAATAGACAAATCTCGATTGACGGTCATCTGACGATTTTTGATAATCTCTAACGGATAATTATTTGAACCGAACGGGTTATAGCGTCTGCCGAAGACGTGCACTCCGTTAGGCACTTTATAGTCGTTATGCCAAAACCAGTTTTTCTCCAAAACAGCTGCTTTCACCTTTTCTTTGGAAGCCTTAGCGGTTGTTTTACTTTTTCCAAAAACTTCATCGACTAGAAGCGAAGAAAAGAGTTCGTAACCCGCTCCATTGAGTTGTAACCCATCGATGGTCAATGCTTGATTATTACTGAACCATTTACTACTTGGCGAAAAAGCATCCACAAAAAGTACGTTGTGTCTTGCTGCTACTTCCCGCATGGCATCAGCGTAAAGTTGGAGGTTTTGGTTTTCAGTTTTGCCGTTTGGTAAATCGTATTTGGCGGATAAATCCTGAAAGGCAATCGGTGAAACTAACGCTAACTGTGGAGTAGATTTGTCGTTGTACTTCTGCGAAAGCGTATGCTGAATGAACGCCGAAAGTTCTGACTTATAGTTTTCTACGCCGTCTTCTCCGTTGTAAGATTCGTTAAAACCAAAACACGCAATAATTACGTCAGTTTTTAGACGGGTGAGCCACTCGTCAGGATACTCGAAATGTCCTTTAGGATTGGATTTAATACCGAGTTCAGTTTGGAAATTTTCCGCTCCTGGAAACGCCCATGGCGTATTTCTACCCGAATGTGGACGGAAACCCGGCGTGTCGCCACCATCGCACATATTACGAATGATAAGGTTTTTTTCGGGATGACGCAGGTGTAATTCCGTTTCAAAAAGACCGTAATTCATCATGCGAGAGCATAAATTATTGCCGATTAGTGAAATGTGAGTACCTTCTAAAAGTAAAAGTTTAGCGGGCGATTTTGAAACAAATCCTGTAAAAAACAGTACAGCGGCGAACGCAAGATACCGCACAGGCATTCGTAACCAATTGAAATTGGTGCTTTCCATGAAAGTAGATTATTTATTGTAGGTTGAATAAGTAATTCTAAGGTCGTGAAAAGGATTGAAACCAGCAAAAAAAGTGTGAAATATTGACCTTTTCGTAGACGAAAAGGTCATATTATTACTTTTTAGTAAACTCAACCACACTTTCCATAAACTCACGTGGCTTTGTAGCGTGAACCCAATGATTTGCTCCCGTAATTGTTTGGATTTCTGCGTTCGTGAAAATGCTTTTTATTGCCGAAATATCTTCGTCTTGAACGTACGGCGAATCACCACCCCGCATGAATAAAACGGGTTTCTCAATGGTCCGAACATTAATAAGTTCTTTGCCAATCTGATGGATTTCTTGAGATATAACTGGAATATTGACGCGCCAATCGAAGCCACCATCGTCAGTTCGGTAGAGGTTTTTTAAGAGGAACTGTTGTTCTCCGAAGTCCGAAACGTAGTCTTTGAAGATAGCGGTGGCGTCGTTACGGCTTTTGATTTTTGCTAAGTCGATGGCATTCAAGCCCTCAATAATGTGGTTGTGGTGCGTGGGATAATGTTTTGGAGCAATATCTACGATGATGAGCTTTTCGTAATTATCGTAACGCATGGCGTATTGCATCACCGTTTTCCCGCCCATCGAATGCCCTAAAATAACTGGACTCTCGATATTATTGTCTGTCAGAAATTCGTTTAAATCGGCTGCCATGGCTTCGTAATCAAACTTTTCACTGCGGGGAGATTGTCCGTGGTTACGGGCATCAAGCGTATAAACGCAAAATCCTTGTGCGGCGATGGCTTTACTGACGGTAAAGAGATTATCCGACGAGCCAAAAACACCGTGTAATATTACTAATGGTTTTCCTTCGCCGATTTTCCTAAAGTATAATTTCATTTCTTAATTTTGTGTTTCCAAGATTTTAACAAAAATAAGGGCGAACTAATTTCTCTTAGCCGAAAGCTGATAATTTTCAATTTGACAAACTTGTTCATCAACCGACTTGTTTACATACCTATTAAAAGACCAATAACTATGATTTATAACAGCAACGAAAACTCGCTGATGGACGACGCCAACTCGCCTGAGGCAAACCAAAAACTTTTGGGGCAAGTATCAGAAGATTTCATAAAAGTAGCTGATAACCTGAAAGAAGCGTCTTATATGATTAAAAAACGTGGCTTTTCTCAACATCCCATTTTTATAATGACACGTTTGCGGGTGGAAATTGGAACGACTCTATTTATGCCGCAGGATATGGGTACGGTTTATGAATATAAAGCCTCATTCTTAGAAGAATTTGTGCAACGGAGTTTGATAGGAGAGGAGTCGGAAGAACTGTTTAAAGAAAACTACCGCGATAACGAGGAATTTGCTTGCTTGTTCGTCATGGACGGCGAATTTGCGAGCTTTGTATACGTTCCTTATCCAGAGGATTGATTTTGCAAATTTGCCGTCAAGTACCTATTTCGTATTCAAAATAAGCTTACATAAAAAGTAGAAAACCAGACCAATCCTTACTCCTTTAAAAGGTTTTAAGCCTATAGTGTGGAGGCGATTTTAGCAGCGGGTAGAATAATATCATTTGCAAAGAAAGTAGGCTATGACCCTCAAAAAGTTTGCGAATTAGCTGGTGATGTGTTCTCTGATGAAGATTATAAAGTGGTAACAAATAAATATGAATTTACTGCTCGATTTAAATTACCCAAACGTAGTTGAATATCTATTTAAAACCTTTCGTAATACGTGGATTGCTTCAACAGCCTCCTTATTAAATTGTATTTCAGTAACAAATATGTCTAAAACCTTAAAAGATGGAATAACGTGACCGCTCGTAGACTCTACTCTCTTTTTGTAACTGTATTTCTCTTCTTTTTTTTCTCCCACTCCTCTGCTGCCCAGACTCGCCACGAATTTATCCACTTACAAATGGGAACGCAGTTTCGATTGGTATTCTATGAAGCAGATTCTACAAAAGCCCAACAGCTTGCAGGTTCTTGCTGGAAAAGACTTGACGAGCTAAACCTTGTCATGTCTGATTATCGTTCAGATAGTGAAATAATGCAACTTTGTACACAAGCAAAAGCTAACGAATGGTATACTGTCAGCGAAGATTTATTCAACGTAATCGCTGAATCGCAACGAGCCGCTAAGTTTTCAAATGGTCTTTTTGATATAACCATTTCGCCATTGACCAAACTTTGGCGGAGGGCAAGGCGAAAAGGTGCTTTACCAACTAAAAATCAAGTAGATTTAGCTCGGCAAAATATTGGTTATCCATTTGTTGAATTAAACACGGCTTCTCAGTGTATTCGCTTTTTGAAACCGAATATGCGGTTAGATCTTGGGGGAATTGGGAAAGGGTTTGCATTGGACGAACTGATGGAAATTCTAAAAAATGAAAACGTAAGATCGGTTTTAATTGAAGCGGGTGGAAGCATTCTTTTGGGCGATTCGCCGCCAGAGGCTGACTCATGGAAAATTAATATTTCTGAGAAGGAATGCCATTTATCAAATTGCGGCATTTCTACTTCAGGTGACCGTTTTCAGTACATCGAAATTAGTGGAAAAAGGTACGCTCATATCCTTGACCCGTGCACGGGTTTGGGTTTCCATAAACCGCACGAAATAACCATTATTACACCCAATGCCACTACCGCAGATTGGGTTTCTACCGCAGTATATTTGATGGATGAAAAAGAGTTGTCTGACTTCTTGCAAAAGCACCCAGAATTCCAATTGATTAGGTGAGCTACCAGAAACTGTTTGTGTTATAGAAAGAAGTTATGAACACTATTTGCAATGGATGTTCGGATTGCTGTTAGTGGTCATCGATTCTAACAGTGGTATAAAGGGTTAAAAGCCCGCTCAAACTGCTTCTCAAGCTTTACCAGTATTTTTTCCATTTAAAGTAAATCCAAAGTCCGATAATAATTATTCCCATAGCTCCTAATGTATAGTAGTAGCCGTGGGGTTCTTGCAATTCGGGCATATTTTGGAAGTTCATGCCGTACAGACCCGCAATGAAGCTCAGTGGCATAAAGATAGCGGTATAAATGGTGAGCGTTTTCATCACTTCGTTCATTTTATTACTGAGTGATGAAA
>Ga0136554_1001198_pt1 | contig 10386 bp, 10 predicted proteins | sample AntRauTorckE5431_FD_104637 | JGI IMG/M metagenome (GOLD analysis project Ga0136554, IMG submission 104637) | Saline lake microbial communities from Rauer Islands, Antarctica - Metagenome Torckler E5 #431 | ecosystem: Environmental > Aquatic > Non-marine Saline and Alkaline > Saline | place...
CCCTCTCCCTCCTGAATCATTCCGCACTTGCTTTGTTTGCGCAACGCACGCGCATTCCCACTTCTGCCCGCAGCATTGGCTTCTGTGCCATTTGGGTTTGTATTAGTTCGAGTTCGAGTTTATATTTTATACCTGAAGAACTGGCTGTGGCCGATATCGAGCTAGGTTCTTCGCACTTTAGAACTCTGCCCACAGCAAGCACAAGCACCACCAAGCACAAGCAATATCATGGATTATGATTACTTGATTACAGGCGATTACAGTGTATCATAGTATCATGTATCAGTATCAGTGTGTAGTGTGTAGTGTATCCTTGACTCCTGTTTAACATTATATTAGTGCATGTGCGGGCTCAGCAACGGTTATGCCAAACAAGGAAAATGACATAATCGTTATGGCGTCATCGCAATATGGAGCGGCGCACTGCCATGAAGGCTGCAAGGCCTGCAACCATACGTCTATAGTGGCAAATCGTGCCAATAGTGTATTGCGCAACTGCTAGTCTTCATGTTAAACTACAGATAGCTAGCGAGACACTCTATGAACTAGTCCATCACAAGATACTGTACTCAAGATGTTAACATCCACTTGGAGCCTATAATGAATTTCCATCCATCGTGCCATCAATTAGCTTTGAGTTGATCAAATTAACTTATTGTTTTCGCCATGTACGGAAGTCTGATTACTATCCTAACTATGGCTATGGTAGCGGCACAAAGCAGGAAGGCAGTTTTCTACACTAAACCGTATGGTTTAAAGAGAAAAGGGAGCACGCAAACCGCTAGCGATGATGCCAATTTGGCAGGGAAACCTGCTGGGCTTAATATAACGACTCATCGTGTACCTAAGCCTGACTTTTCATCGGCACAGCTCCACGTTTTAGGAGCACAAGGTAGAACTTACTGGCGTGAAGATGTCGGTGGCGGCTGCGCACGAGTGCTCGCTTTGTCCTCACCAGGCAGTGGCAGCACCTGGCTCTGGGGTTTGCTGAACGCACGCGCGTCTACCCAAGTCGTGAAAGACCCAAATTTGGGACCTTCCACTGGAGCTGCTAGTGGTGGATCCGCTAGCACAGTGTATGCCACGCATACATCGCCCACTCGGCGGTTACTCAAGCTGCTTGAGTGTACTGCTGACGAGGCAGAGAGCCCAGGACTTCAGCGCATCAACTATGACGTGCGAGGAGCAGTAGTCTCACCTGTGATTGGTGCGCCGTTGGTCAATTGGACTCGAGTGAGCATGGGCTTCGGAGGCTTTCAAGGCGGTTTACGGATCGTCAAGTTTGTGCGCACCAACGTGGTCAAGGTGCGTGTACATGCAAATGCATAGATTTGGATTATATAGATTGCACCACTGACGCATGCCTCGATCATAATCTTAGTTGACTTTTATTCTGTAACAAAACAGGAGATTACAATGAGGTATCTTTTATCAATTTACTAGCTGCTTGCGTTGTTGATGTACTAGGCTGCAATTACCCTGGTGAGGCGTAAAGACAGTGCTGTCATTGATGGTGCGCCCAACATTCGGTACGGCACCTCGAGCTACAACCACCGCAAGACTTATTTCGCGGAAGCAGACTTAGCATTGGCATTAGCGTTTGTCGCACAGCAGCGACTTCAACTTGACGCACTCCTGGGAACTTCTTCACCAATGAGTTACCCGGTAGCGCAGCAGCAGCGACGGAATAGCCGGCAACTTTTGAACCGTCACAGCAAGGGCGTTCGTGGCGGTGACTTTGATAGTGGAAGTCGTAGTGGCAGTGATCGATCGCGTACAGTATCAGAAGATAGCGTAACCTCCAAACTAAGTGGCACTCCTTGGGCTCAGCTTGCTGCCAGTACGACCGCAGCTGTCACAAGCAACGACGCTCCACGTGATGCTGACTCTCCCCCCTCTACAGCTAGCTCCGTGGACTTCGATAACATCGACCTTTTTGAGCAACTTCCGCCTGGTCAGAAAGTAGAGTACTTGCTGGCGTCTGCAACCGCAGCGCCAAAGCCTTGGATTGGGCGGCTCAGAGGCACGCTCGATGGGCAAGGCCACGTTAGTCGCTTGCCTCAGAGCAGGGAACACAACATTTACGTGCTGAGGTAAAGGCCTCTCTTTTTATCTCTCCAATATGATTATAGTATCAACATAGCTCTTGTTAGTCTTCTACGTCTTCCTTTTCTATTTTGCTTCTCAGTCATCTACGCTCCACATTATTGTACCTCCGTAGGTACGAAGACCTCCAACGCGACGAGCGTGGCACCATGGATGCCCTTTATCAGTGGCTTGGCCATCCAGCAGTTGCCGAGAAAGTTCGAGTGGAAGCAACTGGGAAAAAGACGTCGGACGACTTGCGAGAGGTTAATCAATTGACTTGTACTGCAAACAGTGTGTTGTGCTCCAACTAAGTACGCCTGGGTTTTTGAGCTGATTGGTCTAACTTTTATAGCGCATTGCAGTGAATTCAGTCAACACTGATGTGAGGCTGTTTCGCGATTGAATTATACATACCTCCTGCCGGCATGTCGTCATGACCTAACACTTCTGTTGGCTCCTTTTGTTTGCCTCCCTCTACATCGCTTCAATAAAAGATCGTACAGAACTTAGGCGCAGTATCGCGCTTCTTCGACGATACGCTCGCTCTTCCTCCCCATGCGGATTGCCCTTTACTTCTCATGTTCAGTGTACAGGCCCCACGAGTATTTCGGGACTGTGACTTCATAACGCTCAAGAAGCATTCCCGGGAATGGCTTGCTTTGCACTAAAATGAATAAATTTTCCTCGGGTCCTGTATCAAATAAACTAATGCACGTCGTGTTCGCCTTCGCCAAGGTAGAATCGTTTTAGTTTTAGTACGAAGCACGACCACAAAATGATACAAAAAATAATATTTAATATCGCCGTAGTAAAATATTCAATTCCTATCCTTAGATATCGGATTGATATTCGGCCTTTGTTCATGAAGTTGGACTCTGCAGCAGTTGAGCGCGGAGAATGAGACCGGAGGTGGAGAGTGGAGAGTCGAAGTTGGTCGAGTCAAAACACCGGCGTCTGTATCCAATCTGGCTTTTTCATTGGTCGAAAAGTCAACACCGGCTACTGTATACTTACTGACACTGACTTCATTTCGTGCTCTACCTCGAGAGCAAGGTGCACGCCACCCACCTTCATAACCATGATGGCCGCTAGGATGAGAGCGAACGGCAAGACGTTGCCGCCCGTGAAGGAACGCCCTCCGAAACCGACGTGGGAAGTTGAGAAGCGCAAAAAGCAGGCCGCCTTGCGCAACCAAAAGGGAGACGAGTTGAAAGCAAAGATGCAAAGCGAAGAAGCGAAGGTCAGGCAACAAGGAGGTTGCGAGTATGGCTGGCGATGTCATGCTCTTAAGACAATGCATGTTTATATACGTATAAGTCGTAGCGCATCCTCGTCCAACCGCGTTACATTGCTGTTCTAAATCAAGAAAAGACTTTCTCACCGAAGCATTTTTGTTCTTGCTCTGACAGGATGAGCGCTACGTATCGCGCCGAAGCCAGGGCGACGTGAGAAATAGCCACAACCATCACAAAGAGCATAGGAGCAGTCAAAAGCCGCCTGAATATGAGTCATCTGCAGCTGTGATGAATGCTCCCCCGAGTTCGCCGCCACCGTTGAATCACCCAGGGCACTCTCGATGGGCGGCTGCTGCCAAGGCGCAATCTGCTGCCAACCAATTTGTGCACTCTGGCGCCAAACCTTCGAATCCTCCAATGCCACCTGCTTCGACTAGGGCATCGGGCGACTCCATAAGAGCAGCAACAGCAGCAAGTGCTGCTTCACCGCAAGTTCACGCGTCCAATTCAACCCAGGGCTGGTTGTACAAGGCCCCAAAGCGCACCAAACCGTCTTTGCTCGAAGCCCCACACGAGCCGTCAGCGTATGACAATCCGAACTTCGTGCCCGCACCCGTAGCTGACGTCACTTACCGCACCGTACAAGAACGGATTGAAAAGTGCGGCCCTCGCGAGCGTGCGAAGCTGATGAAAGCGAGCCGCAAAATTCAGCGCTGGTACCATCGCAAAAGTCACCGAATGCGGGCACGTCGCATTATTTTAAACGGAAAAACCTTCAAATCGTCCACTGGTATTCGTCCTGCGCTTGTCGCAGGATGGCTGAGGAAAACTACAATCTTTGGGTTCACTGACTGGCGGTGAGTAGTAACAAAAGGCAGCAAGAAGAATTCGTACTACCGTGATGGTTAATAGCGATTATTTCAATATGAAGCTGATAATTCTCATGCCCATGCGTGTATAGGTTGAGAACTCACTCCTACAATCTCGCGTGCTTTTCCTCAGCAAATAGCGCCACTGTTTACCACACCCATTTGTCACTCTTTACGACTCAATTCTTTTGTTTTGTCGTCGTGTAGGTACTGCTACATCGACCCGAACCACCATGAATTCGTGTACCTGCCGCGCGACCCACACAACTTCGGCCACCCGCTGGATGACGTGAAAACGCGAGCCAAAGTGAAGCGCCGAGTTGAGAAGGACGACTGGGGCAACCCCAAAGGATTTCAACCCGGGTATGAAGCAGCTAGCTTGCTTGCATGCATGATACATGTTGGGCGTGGTGCAGGATTTGATGCTTACTACTGTATGTTTCATATATTCCATTTCTGAACTTTTCCGTATCAACAACTTCACTACGCGTCATTCTTGCACCGTTTTGTATTGTGATTAATGTTGGTTCATTTTCTGTTGTCCTATTTGTGTGGCGTGTGCGTGATTGCCGTGTTTTAGTTTTTTCACGAAGATGAGGCGCCGCGTGACGGGCCATGCCGGCTCTGGGTCTGTTGACATGAACTTAGCTCTGGTCGAGCGACGCGGCAAAAACATCAGCCTTCGAACTTCCAAACTGTACACCTTTGTTGCCCCTAACAAAGAGCGCGCAAAAGAGTGGGAGCACCGTTTGGGGGACTGGCAAGAGCTCTTTCTGCACAAGGTCGAAGGCCACGACAGCCGTGCCAACGTCAGGAAGCGCACCATGGGCACCAAGGATGTCGCTGCTGGCGCTTTCTTTCAGTGAAACGGCACTTAAATGCCCTTTTCGCTTGCGCGCTTAAAAGAGATGAATATTATTTGGTCCATGTTATCCCTCCTGTTGTTTATGTTTATGGTCCTATGCGCGATTTGGGATTATAAGGTATCAAAAGCCATAAAAATACCGAATTGAGTTATGGCTTCGTGACTTCATTGTTCACTGTTTGATTTCGTGAAAATAGTAAGGTACAAACTACAAGGCGAATCAATGGCGAACCAAACCGGCTTGGTCGGCTGTGTGAGTATCCTGGACTATAATGGCGAGTAGAGAACACCGCCTTGGAATGTACCCTGGACTATAATAACGGCGCTGTTCGTAGTTCGTCGATGTTACATCATAGCATAGTTTTAATCTGTAATTATTACGTCAGTGCCCAATATAATAATATAGTGTCGCTCGTAAGCATTTTGTGCTCGTTAATGAGTAAAACGAAGGAAAGTGTACGTGAATATCCATCTCTGGACGTGCGTTGCGAACTACCTTGGAGCATATGCCGGTGGTGTTGACCACTCCTGAGAGGGGGTGAGCCACTCGCCGTGAACAGCAGAAAGCACAGGAAAGCCGCTCTGTTGGCTCGCATTGAACTCAAAGTAAGTTACAGCAGACGTAAACGCTTCGTCCACCACCCAACCTTTCGACGCAGAGGTCTCAAACTCACGCAAGCCAGGCTGCCACCACTCAGAAGCTTCCCCGCCGTCGCCGGCGTAAAACATGGAAATGCTTTCACGAGCTGAATAGATGCCAGGCTGAAGTGAGCTGTCGGTATCGTCACTGGCTGTGAAAGGCGTAAACGCAGACACGTTTCGTTTCCAGCGATGCATATGCCCTGAGACTACTCCCAGATAATCTGCTGGACTACGTCCGCCCTGGCTCAAGATTTCCTGCACGCGGGCATCCTGGATAAAGCGATCGTGCACAAATGGTAGTGTGTGAGAAAAGAAAAGAAAATGTGAAGTTCAGGGCTTTATAGCAGTTGTTCAAAGAATTTGATTGGGCTTTGCATACTCCTTTTTACCTCGACATCCTATGAACTTTGGTGAACATCTCAAGTAAACTCATTGCTGTAGGGCACTCTGTCACGTGAGAACATAAAGAAGCAATATGACCTCAGAAAACCTAAAATGAACCTGGTTGACGTCAAAAGTGAAATTCTTGATCTTGTTTGTGCCCCGCACGCCGCCCCACACGTCACGGTTATGGAAAGGATGGTGCTGCACCAAGAAATAACGAGCACTACCACCACTAGCAGCAGGCGCTCCTCCTTCATCCAATCGAGCTTCAAGCCATTCAGTGGTGCCGCATGGGTAGTCGTGCAATTCGGCTTCAGGACCAACGCCAGCGTAAGGCCAAGCAGAGCCGCGTGCGACCCAATCCAAATTCAAGAAGCGCAATTCGGGAAGTGCTGCAAAGCGCACTTGAAAATTGGTGTGCCAAGTGTCAACGCCTGGAAAATTACCGTTCGGGCATGTAGAGTTGGCAAACGCCGAAACTTCGTACACGCCTGACACGCTAGCACTATCAGCCAGCTTATCCCCGAAGACCTTCGCGAACAGTTGGTCGCCATCTGGGGAGTCGTGCTGCGTGAAACTTCCATTAGCACTCTTATTGTACGGCCAGCTGTCATGATTTCCAAGCAAGGGAAACCAAGGCATAGCCAAAGGATCTAGGAGCGTTCGCACCACTTTCATTTGTTCTTCTTGTGCCGATGCGGTTAAATCACCAGATATGAAGACTCCATCTAAGTGGGACTCAGCGTGTACTGTGTTGAGATGGTTCACAGCGTCTCGAAGGTTTCGCATGGGCTTGCAGACCTCGAAGTCAAGGGATGGGCAATTTTCGCCGACGTGAGTGTCTGAGATGACAGCGATCTTCAGACCATAAGATCCAAGGAACGTAAAAAGAGCTTGTATCAAAACATGCTTTAGCATTGCACTAGGCGTACTATCTAATCCTGATGGATGACAATAGCTCAGTTACTGGCTCAGTGTGTCTAGCAATTTGTCCAAACCCGTTGGAGAAAAGCTCGTTTTACTGCCCACTGCCCACTATTGCCTGCCTCTGATCAGAACAACGTACGTGGAACGTGGAACAAGTGATGAAGTACAGTAAGTTATGTTGTAATGTTGTGAAGAAGGTTGTGATCGGGAGTACTGTACTGTACTCGGTACTCGGTACTCGGTGCTCGCACGTTTCACGTGTAAAAGTGTAACCGTGTACTCATGCGCAAGAGGTCGCACAAAGTCGCGCTGCATGTCTGGTTGTAGCCATGACTGATGTGTAATTTTGGTTATCCAGGAGCTTCTCGTTCTAGATGCAGTATTAGCACCTTCTCTGCAACTTCATTGAACGCACAGTAGGTGCCTGGTATTTACAGTCAGAAACCTCGTGAAGCTCCCCATCTTAGTCAAATGGTGCGCGAAGATCCAGGTCGAAGGTTGCTCCGGCAGAAGCGAGAGTTTCATGAAATGGCTCGACGCGGGTTGGCCACCATCACTGACGGTGACGCGCCCTTCCTGCGCTTCGATGGGCACGCCTCGAAGGACCGTGCCCTGGGAGCTAACAAATCGAATCACCGGCTTGAGAACAAACTGCACATTCGACCCCCGCCACCAGCAGCACAGTCACCTGAATTTAATGCACTCTTTCGCAAAATAAATAAGGCTAACGCTGCGCACGGTGACGCCGCCGCTGCGAACGAGGTGGCCACTCCGTCTAGCGCCGCACAACCAAAACGCCGCCCTCAATCAGCGCCTTCGTCCCGCGGTGGTGGCAGTAGCGTGGGGCACTTTGGCGGCAAAGACAATGGCTCGCCGGAGACTAACCAAGCAGCATGGTGGCCCGGTGCTTTGCAGGTAGATGCTTTGCACAGCAGCGAAGCCACAGGAGGGCCCCATGGCGCCACTGGCTCGCCACCGTCGTCCCAAACGCCACACGACGCCCCTCAGCAAGCTTTTTCTGAGGGCCCTGCATGGTCGCTCAAAAATTACGCTGACCAAGGATACTTTGCGTCTGCACTTACGAAAGACAAGCGCACTAGTGCCGAAGGTCAACCGAGCCAACCAAAGAAATCAGGCGTACCGAACACAGCAACCCAGCAGCTCTACACTCTGAAGGGGCCTTTGCAGTTGAGGACAAACAACAGAGCTAGTGATGACGAAGGCAGTGGCGACGACGCTGGAGGTGACCAGAAACCAGCAACGCCCCAGTACAGGCGGCATTCTTTTGTGCAGCAAAAGCGCAATGCCATGGAGGCCCTACGCCAGCGTGAGCTGGAAGTCAAACTCGAAGCTCGCAACGCGAAACGAAATGCTCTGGTATAATTCATGTTTCTTGGAGTGCTTTATTGCTCATGTATTGCATTCTTCGTGCCAAACGTGCAACTTGACCTGACTTTTGCCCATGCACTCAGAACCTTTCCTCTCTCACGTGTACGCATGCTCTCGACAAATACGCTTGTCATTTTGTCTTGTTCGGAGCAGGCGATGCGTCGCACAGGACTTCTCACGGCGGTCTTTCTCCAGGGCGCTGCAGCTGCACTAGCCGCGCAACGCTTGCGCCAAGTCTTGAGGGTGAACCGCCGCAGGCACGAGGCCGCCCTAGTGTTGCAGCGGGCTGCTCGCGCGATGCTCCTGCGCCACCGGTTCCACTTGCTCCGCACTGCCAACCACCAAATGGTAGCCATTGGAGAGCTAGCGACGGAGATCTAATCTTTAGCGTTATGCTTGTGGGGTTCTGCTCTTTACGAGCTTGTCGCTGTTTCTTTCCTCCTTGGCTCACATTGTGATTTCCGAAGTTGGGGAATGATGCCTTCTTCTTGTTGTTCATAGGTGGAAGACCATCACAAAGACCTTGCCGTAGATCTGATCAAAGAGCTCATCAACAGCTGCCGCTTGAAGAATAAATTTGCCAGGGCGATGATACGAGTAAATAACGCTAGCGCTTTGATCACCGTGCTGTGCCACTCATGGTACAAGTGCCGCAAAGAGCGCATCCGTACGCTCACCAAGCTCTTTCGTTTGCTTGAACCTCACGCCGTGGCGGTAAGTGAACATGATAAGGCATAAAGCGGAGGTATAAGCAATTAACATTTGCGCTTTCGTCTGCATACTCTCCCTCTATGAATCTCGCGTGTTTCCCTATGATTTTTCTTTCTCGCTGCGCTTTCAATGATACTTACTCGGTCCATTACATCGCCTTTTTTTTGCGACCTCGTGGTTGCACGCGGACAGAAATTCAAATTGGAGCATGCCCAAGCCGAGCGAAACGCTCTCTTGCCCCAATCCGAAGTCACGCCCCAGTGGCTGGTTAAGAAGGCCTCGGACTTGCACCATTACCGCAACCGGGTGCTCGCCGCCACCAACTATGGCCACGACCTCATGCGCGAATCCAAACGAGTGGATGCCCTCCAGCGCCAACACCAACTCAACAGCGCTGCTGAGGCGGCGGCAGCGGCGGCTGCTGCCCGCAGGAAGAAGAGTGGAGGGGCAGCTGACGAGCCTCAGAAATTGAGCAACAGCAGCAAGAACAGCAGCAGTAGTAATCAACGCGACAATCGCAAGAACGGTCGCCGAAAAAGGAGCGCCAGCGGTGGCAAGAGTCGCTCTGCTGCAAAAGGCGCCAGCAATGAGAAGCCTGCTAATAGCGCTGCGGAAGTCGCGCCAGCTCCACCCGCGAGCCGTGGGCCTGCCACGAACAGCAGAAGCAGCGAACCAGTGCCTCACGGAGTGCGACTCAACTTTTCCGAGCGCGACCGCGTCAGCGACAGCGCCGTAGTGGCTGCCTGCAAGCAGCATATCAAATTAGAGCGGTTTCGCATTTTTCGGCGGCACCGCGCGCAGGAAGAGCAAGCGCGCCACCAGGTAGAAGCGGCACGGCACGAAGCCACGAGAGGCGTAAAATCTGTGGAACTGATGGACGAAGCGACCATGGTGGCGTTCTTGGGCGACTCCAAGTACTGCGTCGAAGCCGAATTCAAGCGCGTGGCCCAGCAAAGGCAAGAGGACTTGAGGAACACGTCCGCGCGCGCCGCGAAGGACTTATTGCAAGTGCCGATGGAAGACTTGAGAGTGTTTTCGGGGCCGCCGCGAGCACGCTTCGAGGAAACGGTGCTGTCTGTGGTGGAGTTGGCGCTCAAGCCACGCATGGAGCTGGAGCCCTGGAAAGACTAAGCCTAGCCTTGAATGCCTCCATACTTTTCATCCTTATTGCTAGTATTCCGATAGGCCGCCAGAAATCAGCAGCTGTACAGAGTACAGAATACAGCCCTACAGAAATACAATGGGCCGCATCCGCATGGGCCCCGTGTACTTCGCG
>Ga0136554_1001200_pt1 | contig 10384 bp, 11 predicted proteins | sample AntRauTorckE5431_FD_104637 | JGI IMG/M metagenome (GOLD analysis project Ga0136554, IMG submission 104637) | Saline lake microbial communities from Rauer Islands, Antarctica - Metagenome Torckler E5 #431 | ecosystem: Environmental > Aquatic > Non-marine Saline and Alkaline > Saline | place...
CTGTTTAAGAGAGCCATTACCCCGTTTGTATTCAACAAATCTTGCGGAATCAGCATCTCGGTGTAATCGTCTATCCGGCCAAAAACATCCCGCAACACGCGGTTGCGGTGGCACAAATCTGTCAACAATAAACTAAAAGCGTTTTCATCCTTATCGTCTTGGATGTACTCGGTCAACAACGCCCGTTCGTCTGCCTTTGTAAGGTGGTGGTTGCCCCGCTTGGCATTTTGCATAATGGTAGGGATGGTTTGGCCACCATCAAAAGCCAGTTGCGGGTCAATAAAGCCATTTTGCTCCAAGATTTTAATGGCTATTAAGCGGTTAAACCATGTGTAAGCCGCTTCTTCAACCACATCTTGCACATCTTCCTTGGTTCTGATGCGTTTTTTTAAGGCATCCCACTTTTGTGGGGTTTGCACATCGGTGTAAATTCTTCCTCTAAAAATATAGCCACCCTCGGTTTTACTGAGCGTTTGCTCATTCATTCCGTTTGCGGTAAATCCCCAAAATTTCAGCCGTTGTGCTACGCCCTCGCGTAGGAGTAGGCGGGCTTTTTTGGCAAAAGATTTAATATTATTGGTGTTCATGGGCTTAGCTAATATATATTTTACTGTTTTTCTCTAATTGCTTTAGGAGGCTGCTCCGCAGTTTTTCGAGGTATTGGTCTAATTGCTCGGCAGATTCAATTAAGGTTGGTTTAGCTTCATTTGCAATGGAGATTTTTACCGATGGTACGTAGGTTTTACCTACTTTTTTTGCCTCTTGTTGCCGTTTAAAGTCGTCCAGTTTTTTGAGGTTTTCGGCTCTGAAACCCTGAATTTGTAATATCGCCACGTCTAACTGAGAAATTTTAGTAGATTTTCTGAAGCCGCCTAAAATAAACTCCGGGTCTGGCGTGAGGTTGGCTTCGCTAATTCCTATTTCTTTGGCGTGATTTTTTATTTCTTCAAATACTGCTTCGTAACTTACTAAAACGGTTGTTTTCAAGTCTTGCAACCGATCTTTAATGGCCTTTGCGAGGTCTTTGTAGATTTTGTTCATCTGCGGAAACTGATCCCACGGCTCGGTATCGGTAAGCAGGTAGCTTTCAAGTTGGCTTGCTTTGTCGGCCAGATCTTCGGCTAATGATTCAAAGTTGTGCTTGTTGTCCTTACTAAATGCTGCAATTCGCCCGTAGGCATCAAACTGGGCTTCAATAAACTCTTCGGTATATTTGATCAGGTCTCTGCTAGCCCGAAGGTTTTCTTGCTGAGCGAGCAGGTCATTTACAATTTTATCGTAAAGGGTGGACTTGTAGAACTCGGTCAATGAAGTATGAAAAGACTTCAGGTGGCGGGCAAAGGGAAATGTTTCGTAGTCATTTTTGAGTTCATTGAGACGTTTCATCGTTGGTTCAATACTTTTCTTAAAAGCATCTACTGCTTCTTTCAAATTCATAATTTGAGAAGGAATCAGCGACTCTGCAAAAATAACGTCGTTTACGACCCTCTTGAATTCATTGACTTCTTCTACGGAATGGGTTTTCTCTATATGAATAGTAATGGCGTCACGTTCACGGCTATTTAAGGCTTTTTCTGCGTAGTCAATTATGCTAATTTCTTCACTACGCCACTCAAACCGTCTCAACCTTTTCTTAGCAAGACTCATCAGAATATCCAAGGTACTTATATCTTTCCATCCGTACGGGGGTTTTTCAAGCTCCCGTACCACGTCGCTTGCAGTCGGAGAAGCCCCTAAAAGGTTGAGCTTTATCGTTAACTCTTCTTCGGCAGGTTCTAAACCAGTAGTAGCAGTTTGGATGTTGACCTTTGCTTTGGTGATCAGGTCACTGTTTGACGTTGCCCAGTTGTTTGATAAGCCGTGCTTTTTGTACACCTCTTCCATGTGCCTTTGCACCATATTATCAAACCGCAAAGCAGCGGTAGCACCGGCAAAATCAGTAGCATCTAAAACCCTATTTTTGGAACAAATAGCGGTTGTAGCAAATCTATTTTCAAACCGCAGAATAATTTCGTCGAGTAAAAGTTTATTTGTTTTTCTAAAGTTAATGAGCGTTTCTGCCCGCGTACCCTTAACATTAGACGAGTTATCTCTAATGTACTTTTGCGTTCTGATGTAATCAAATATCTTGGCTTTCAGGTCTTGGTCTTTTGATAGCCAACCCGAAATGCCAATTAAGATATTGTTGGACGGAATATTGTGGGCAATCGTTTCGAGGTCTTCCACGTCAAAAACTGAAAACCGGAGGCCAAAGTCCCCTTTAGTAAATTGTTCCTTCTCATCGATATTAATAGCCATTTTGAAGTTTCGATTCCCGAAGCTGATGCTGTTAGAAGGCTTCAAGACCTTACTAATTATATCATCGTACACGTAGCTTAACCGATCATCGCTATTAATCGCGGTAGATTTTATGAGTTGAGCAACCTCGATTTCATCTTCTTTCAAAAAGCGGTATTTACCTTCGGCTTCTTGAATAATATTTTTCGAGACCAACGTATGTAGCACCTGCTGCACTTCGCTCTGAATTTGCAACTTGGTGGCACTTGCGGAGTCCATGAGTAACAAGCCGAGGTTCTCGATATTGGCCGGGAAGTTCACGCTTTGACTTTCGCCAAGATTTGAGATCATGAAGAGAGCATTAACCACACGCTGGGCAAAATGATCTTTTTTTACATCTTCGATGCTGTACGCTCGATCAAGTATTCCGCGTGCCTGGTGCGTGAGGTTTTTCTGAAGCTGCTCATTAAAGAATAAATCAAAAGGAACAAAATAGCCAACGGGCTGATCTTTGCACAGATTGGCCGTGAAGTGGGTAATTCCTAAGATAGCTCTTTCTGTATTCTTAACTCCTTCACCCACGTACCCTGAGTTACTAAATGACTCAAAAACATCGCTTATCAATCGGAACTGGTACGGGATAAAGGGGTAGGTTAACGTAAAATCATCTCTATTTTTATAGTTTTCATACAAGTCATGGTCAAATACAAATTGATTTTCAATTTCGCCTTTATGAACTTTATAAAAGTCAGCTAAGGCAGTTATTCCCTCTGATTTCTTGTCTAAGACTCGCTTTTTAGTGATAAAAGCAGCATCCTGACTTTCAAGAGAAATTATGGTTTCGAAACGTCCAAGAATTTTACCAAAGTCTTCGGTTTTGCTATCCGTATTATTTATGAGGTTAGAAAGGTCTTGTTGAGCCGTACAAACCACCCAAACTTTCGTACCAATTTGCGAGCCAATTTCTTCTACGATAGTTTGTAAGTTTAGTAGCAAAGCGGTGTTAGAACCGATATACTGAGAGACCTCATCCATTAAAAAAACCAATCGGTAATCTTCTCCTTTATCTTTTAAAAAGGAGGCTAACTCTTCAATAAAGAAGGCAATTGAGTAATCTTGGCTTCGATCATTGATGGTGGACTTTAACGTCTCTTGGTCGATATCGGAATCGAATTCTTTAGCAATAGCTATTATTTTCTGCAAATACATTCTGGCAAAGCGGAGTTGATTCCCGTCCCAGTTTTCTTTAAGCTCAGCTTTTACCTTGGCTTTAAACGCTTCAAAATGCCCTTTTTTATCTAAGGGCTGTTCTAAATAAAGTGCAAGAGCAATATTACTGTTGTTGTAACCTCTAAAAGCATTCAGCTGGTTGAACAACACTCGAGTAATTCTATCTTTTTGATTACCGCTGTCAGCCACGGCATCTATATTAAATATGATTTCTGCTACGTCAAGTTTTCTAAGTTTACTTTCCAATAAGCTAACCGTGCTCGGCGTAATTCCGTAATCATTAAGCGGGTCTAATTGAGCGGCTGCCAGTTTGAAGTTATCAAACGCACGATCGCGGTATTTCTCAGATAACGCGAAAAAGAGGTATTTAATAAAATGCGACTTTCCAGAACCGTAGTAGCCAGAAATCCATACACCCGTTTTGCCTTCTTTCTTGTTAGCAATAGCATCTAAAAAATCGTAGACATTTTTAGTAACACCATCGGTGAAGACATATTCATCAATTTCTTGATTGATGAAATATTCTTCCATTTCGGAAACCACCACAGCGGGGTTAATTCTCCGGTCAATTTTCTTATCAAATAATTCGAATATTTTCATAGCTGGTAAGTTCAATTTGCGTCTGGATATTCACCTAATAATCTATTTAAGTGATTTGCTCGGTACATGTTGTCGTCATTGAGCATTTCGAATAAACTATAATTGGCGTTCTTATATTCACCGGGATAAAAAATAATAATCTTGAAGTCTTTCACCGTTCGCTCAATCCGCTTTAGTAAGTCGGAGGCTCTTAAATAGGGGAAGCTTGAGCCAAAGCCATGTAGAAGTAAGTACACTCTCTTTTCATTCGAACTCTCGAAATGGAGCTTTAGCCGATCTTCAAAACGATCATAGAAATCCCCGGCATTTATCTCGTCCTGCACCCACAAGTAAGCATCTTGGGGGTCTTCTTTTTCCTTCTCGACAATAAGTTCAAAAAGTGTTTGTCCGGCGAAACACTCACCTTTCAAATAAAGTATAATCTCATGGTAAATGTTAATTATGAGGCAATCAAGGTAATGGTTGGGTCTTGCGAGCTTCTCAGAAATTAGCTTAATTTTTTCTCTCAAGTGATATTCATCCTTTGATGAATACGTATAAATGTATGCCGGAAAAAACAAATTTCCCGTGCGGGGCTCCTGAAATCCTTTATCAGCCATAAGACTGAAAAGCTTATCTATGTTAATCATTTGTTAGTAGTTTTTCTTTTTCAAAATCCTTCATTAGCAACACATCTAAAAACCATGCGTCGCCTTCTTTAATTATAAGTTTCAGCAAGGATTCTGATACTTCCAACGTCTGTAAACTATTGTCCTTTAGAATTTCAACATCTACGTATAACTTTCTTATTCTGGACGCCATTTCTTGCGTGTAATCCGCAGAGAGGTGGTCTAATTCTGTACTTACTGCCGCCATGCGATAAATAAACTGTTCAACTTCGTACGTACTTAGTTCTAAGTCTAAGTTTTTAACCTTTTCTCTTAGAACCATTAAGCTACAATCAACGATTAGCGGCTGAGACTTACACATCGAGTAAAAAAGAACCGCTTTTTGATCTGCAATTCCTAATTGATTAAACTCAATGAGCTTCAATACATTCTCGATTTTGGGGAGTCTGAATTTCAGTTCGTTAATGATTCTCTTTTTTGTACTTTCAGCATTAACCAAAACGCTATTATAGTCAACTAAACTCAATTCATTTTCTATGTTTTCAAATGAATGAATTTGAGATAGGACTTGAATACTCTCGCTCCAAAAGAATCTAACCGATGTTGAACTTGTACGTATTTTCTTTTGAATCATAAGAGATAAAAAGGTATCATTCGAGGTGTCGATTGAGGTTTCAATCAAAAAGTACTCACTGTAGGATAGTTATATTCTAAAATACTGAGGGAATAAGTTTGATACTTTAAATGAGACTTAATAGTACGTGTTTATATTCGGAAGATTCAACCGTTCCCCGCAGTTTATTGGCGGAATCCCAGAGGGTTTCTTCGATTGATTTTTCTTTGGTGACTTTCTTTTTTGCCATGAAGTGAAATTTAGTTTGGGGTTTATTTCAGGAATAAACCAATAAACCGTAAAATTGACAAACAACGGTAATAAAGCAAACGTAAAACGACTAAATAATAGAAAATTATGGAGGAGATGGGTGAGGGAGCGATGCCGCCACATATTAAAGCAATACTTGACTTTATGAATAGTTTGCCTGAGAAGTCTTTTCAATTAGCGGCAATTGAAAAGCACATGGCTTGGAAGTTTTTGAATTTGGAGGAGTTGGATTTCTTGCTTTCAGATGAAGAAATGAGAGGATTACAACAACTTGCAGGAATTGAAGAAGAAACAAAAAACGGAAACGCCGATGCCAGTTCACAAAAACTTAGGCAAACCCCCGAACAGTTGGCGTTATTAGCAAAGCTAAATAGTGTTCTGCAAGAACTTACGCTTTTTGAGTTTTTGACGGAAGCATTTGAAGAGGTTGACTTGCATTTTCAAAATCGTAGCAATACAAAATATGAACAGATACAGGCTTTAACTTTGCTGCTTGGAGAAGCTAAAAAGAGAGAAACATTGAATAATGCAATTTTTGAACTTGAAAAGGTGCTTACGGGAAAAATTGGCTGGATAAGTGTTGGAAATAAATCGTTGCAGGCATTATCTAACCCAGCAGCGTTTAACGACTTAACGAGTCGATTGAAAATCGAAACCGAAGAGCAAAAAGCAAACTCAAGTACTGACGAGTTCCTGAGGCTAAGAAATAAGTATCATAATCCAACGATTGATGATATTCTTGAAATGGAAACGGAGGAGGCTTTTAAAATATTGTCTGACCCGTTTGCTGACTTTATGGCAAATAACTTAGAGGAACTACTTGAAGTAAAGAACGATGTATTACTATTGACGAGATTACGGGATGAAAATCCGGTTAAGTTAGAGTCTTCACGAAATGAAAGCAGCATCCCTATAAATGGAATTAAAACGCAAAGTCAAATTATTTTATTGGTTCACTTTTATATCAAATCAATGGGAATAGACCTTGTTAATATAGATAAAACTGACTTGGCTAAGTTTATTCATTTACTTCTTGGCAAGCCATGCAAGCGAATGCAAAATTCAGAGATATACAAGAAAGTTAGAATAGCTCCGAATTTCATTAGGGATAAAGCGTTAGCATCGGATTTACGAATTGTAAAAAAGGTTTTTGAGTTATATGATTTATCAAAAGCAATTAAACTTGTAGATGAAGAAATAGCAATGTGCGAAAAATAATAGAAAATATAGGGTCTCCCTACGCCCCCCCCTACACCTAATTTACCCTCAATATTTGTCATCGTCAAAGCGACATATTCGTTCACTAAACAAAAAAAACGATGACAAACTTAATTATCACAACTCCCGAAAATCTTCGGGAACTAATCAATGATTCAGTGCGTACTGCACTCACAAACGCCAAACTGCAAACCGCCGACTCAGGCAAGCCGCTTTCTATGGAGGAGGCGGCTGAATATCTCGGCATTCCTAAGGCTACGCTGTATCAATTCACTTCTAAACGACTCATACCATTTAGGAAGTTAGGTCGTCGTATTGTCTTCGTTAAGGCTGACTTAGCGACTTTTCTTGATTCTAAGAAAAAAAGAAGCGTCGAGCAAATTGAAAGGGAGGTGTGGTCATGAGCATTATCAGAGAGTTTCAGTGGTTTATGGACGATTTCAAACGCCGACTCGAGCAAAAAACTGCCTCGCTACAACGATATGCAAATCAGCCTGACGCAAAAGAATCCTATATAAATATTCAAAATGAAGAAATAGAGGGTTTCTATGCTATTTATCATGGAATTGACGGTTCATCATCCCACAATGCAGGTAAAACTAATGTAGGCAAGATTGTAGAAGCGGCCTTACTTGACTATGCGGAGCGTTATCCCGATTTAGGCGAAATGTACTTTAAAGTCGTTATCAGACCTGACAAGCATGGAATTGCCACGTACATCGTAACCCTCGCACAACAATGAAAGCATTCACGCCAATAACCAAGCAAGTTGCGAGAATCGAAGCGGAAAACACGGATTCGCTGTTCATTTTGCGAGAGTTGCAGGAAAACGAGGAGTTTATCAGAAAGCGAAGTTGCGAGAAAATAACATTCTCGCAACCCATTTTGCTCTATGAAGATGTCGGCGTTATTTTCCCAAATACGATAACGACCATTCAGGGGCAAAAAGGAGTGCATAAATCGCGGTTAACCGAGTTAATTGCTTCAGTTTTCTTGAAGATAAACAGCGGAGAAGAGTTTTGGGGTTTGAAAACGCCGCCGTTGCGTCGGTTTCAAATACTGTACGTCGATACTGAGCGAAACATTAAAGACCAATTGCCGTTCGCAATCCAAAAAATCAAGCTAAAGGCGGGGTTACAAGTTACTGATATGCCCGATAACCTTCGAGCAATCAGCTTAATTAACATTAACCGTCCTGACCGATACGAAGCACTCAACAAGTACCTCGATTCACTTGCCGCAGATACAGTTGCGGGTATTCATAGCATCATAATTCTTGATGTAGTCACTGATTGCGTAAGCAGCTTCAATAATGCAGAGGATTCGATGAAGTTAATTGACAAGATTAACCAAATGATTAATGAGTTTGACGTGTCGTTTATTTGCGTAATCCACGAAAACCCATCGGCTTTCGGCGATAGCAAAGCACGTGGGCATTTGGGTACGGAAATCGTGAATAAGAGTTCGCAAGTGATTCAAATTGCTTTTGAAAAAGGAGCAAACGGCAAACGAACGGACTTGATTACGTTAAACTTCTTGCACAGCCGTAACACCGCAAAGATTGAATCGCTGCTACTTCGATACTGCGATAAAGAAAAGGGGTTAATCATGGCGGAAGATGAGTTTATTCAGTCACAACAAAATTTGAAGTCTGAAAAAGCAACGATTGATGAATTGAAAGAGTGGTTAACGGAAAACCTGACGGCGGAGTTGTCGAGAAAAGAACTCGTTATGCAATTGGCAGAAGCCTTTGAGTGCGGTTCTCGCATAGTTGAAGACCGTTTGAAGCAATTAACCGATGAAGAGTTTTTAGACAAATACAAAGAAGGTAGAGAAGTATTCTACCGCCTGAATTTACCATTTTAAACCATGTTTGCAATTGCATCGCCCCTATATGGGGTCTGCAAACTGCAAACATTAATTTTCACGACATGAAAGCAGCAACCGCATCAAAATCAGAATTAGCAAATCAGTACGGAATTAGCGTTAAAACGCTCACTAAATGGCTTGATAACATTCCTGAATTAAGCATCGAAAAAAACGCCCGACTACTTACTCCAAAGCAGGTAGGGTTAATTTATGAGAAATTGGGTGAGCCGTAGCGTTAACCTGCGTTAATATGAATTAACCTTCGTTAACCGCCTTGATTCCGAAAGCGTAATCAAGGCGTTGATTACGTTTACAGCGGAAATTAATTTTAACAAATCAAACGATTACAAAAAATGAATACGCACCGAACGGGAAGGAATCTCCAACTGGAAGGACTTGAAAACCTCCAAACCAAAGTAACATTGGGTTTTAAATGCGACCCTATGTTAAAGCTAACACTTGCCAAAGAAGCAAATAGTTACAGTATGTCACTATCAGAGTACGTTGAGCTGCTCACAACGAAAAGAAACGAGAATAACGTAGTTAATGACCAAAGCAACGGAAAAGAATTGAAACGACTTCGGCGGAAGGTTGCGTTTTACGAGCATGACCTTTTAAAAGCGGCGTTAGCGATGCACCAAGGCAAAACATTAGATTATGAAACAACCGACGGTGAAAAGAAGGAAGTAACGATTAATCGGATTGAGGACGTTTTTCAAATTGTAATTGACACCATTAAACTCGATTAATCATGTTCAGCCATATCAATAGAAGAATTGCACACAGCCCGTTATCACCAAACTCCTACGTTTCAGATAATGCAACGAGTCACAACGGTTCATCGGCTTGGGTTTGGGTCTTGGTGTTATTAGTTTCGGGATTTGTGATACTGTTTAGTTTTATGTTCTCGAAAGAGCTAAACGAAGCGGACGAGTTAGAGCAACCCGAAAACCGATTACCACCGCAGAACCATCAGGAACAATAGAAATAGTGAATTTTCAAAAGAATTAATTGAAAGCGAGCAGCGTACCTGTTCGCTTTTTTTTGGTTTAAACCGACCTCAAATGTTTAAACTATGTTTAAACCGGAACTTTACAACTCGGTTTAAAAATAAAAAACCCTTACAATCTGCTGATTATAAGGGTTTTAACTAAAGCTTCCTATAGGGATCGAACCTACGACCTACTGATTACAAGTCAGTTGCTCTACCAGCTGAGCTAAGGAAGCGTCGTTTTTATAACGTGATGCAAAAGTATGACCTTGATTTGTATTAGACAAGCATTTTAAAAAGTATTTTTCATAAAGATTTCCAACGGAAAAATAATCCGTTGGAAATCAAATAATTAGCTGTCTAATGCTGCTGAAAATAATTTCAACTTTTCATTCAAGGATACAAGTTCTTGCTCGGCTTTAACAATTTTCTTCTCAAATTCGGCTTTCATTTTTTCAGCTCCTTTTGACGGACCGAAGAATTCGATATTATTTCTCCATAAGGAGATATCATCTTCCAAGGCTTTGGCTTTTCTGCTTAAGTCGTTTTCTTGCTTGCCTAATGATTTTGAACTCCCTCCGCCACTTTTTAATTCTACTTCAACTTGATTTCTCAAGAGCAGCTTTTCTTCCTCCTTCGAGGAGATATTAGAGCTTGCTCTGACGTAATCATTGATAGCCTTAATAAAGCGATTCTGAATGGTTTTTA
>Ga0136554_1001203_pt1 | contig 10372 bp, 8 predicted proteins | sample AntRauTorckE5431_FD_104637 | JGI IMG/M metagenome (GOLD analysis project Ga0136554, IMG submission 104637) | Saline lake microbial communities from Rauer Islands, Antarctica - Metagenome Torckler E5 #431 | ecosystem: Environmental > Aquatic > Non-marine Saline and Alkaline > Saline | place...
ACAGCGAAGTCGCTTGCTTTGTCGTGTTATAATATTTGAACTTTCCAAATTTCCCTTTCTCTCTCTTTTCTTCCTTGCCAACTTTTTTGAAAAGGGTAATACAAACTCTCTCTTTCTTGTTCATTTGCTTCCCTTTCCTTCCTGCATTTTTTTTTGAACCTCACATTTTCATTATTCATTATTTCCTCGGTCGGCTGTCGTCGGAACAACAAACAAACAAACAACAACGCAGCAGCAAATCCTTCGCGCTACAACAACAGGCAGCATAAATACAGCACACAGCACTGCTGACTGCTGACTGCGGAAACAAGAAACAAGGCAACCAAAGCGTTATCAAATTTCACAGTACAGCATAGCACAGACAATACAGCCCATTACACAGTACACAGTAGTACAGCCCAGTACACAGTACATCATACTTCACACACTTTCACTTTGGTGACTTGAACCGTATCTCCAATCAAATAAAATCAAATAAAACCGAATACCAATATGACTCATGTACGCCAGGGACTATCCACTGTCAACCGCCATATTCGCAGTTCTAGCATCTTCACCAGCTCCTCCAAATCCCAAAGTCAAACATATCGCTTCAAAACTAGCACCGCCAAAAAACTGACCTCTCTCGACCAATACAACAAGGAAAAACAAGCTGCCAAGGAAATCAGAACTGATCTATACAACAAGAAAATAGCCAGAAGAGAAGGGCTCGGCAGTAGACAAGATCCAGAAAAAAGAAATTACAAAAAGAATCAGTTCAAGCAATGGTTCGACAGAATGGCATCCAAGCAAGCCTACCTGGACAGACAAGCAAGAAGACAGGATCTGCCTTGGAAAATTAATGTTGCAGCCATGGTGGAACGTTTACCTGTTGTCACCCCTGATAAACATCAATGGGAGCTAGACTATTTTTATTTGAAGGCCGAGTTGCAAAGGTATGATAATATTGCATACCCCAAAGAACTCGGTATCCCAAATCCAATGGATTTCACAGTTCATACACAGGAGGAACTCATGGGTACGTACGTTTTATGCTCACAGATTCATTCCCATATTATGACAAATTGGTGTCAACGAGGGATTTGCGGACATGGGCTCTATCTCATTATTTCATTATTCACGATTATAATCCTAACCCCACCTGACATCTGTTCGTACATACATGCGTTTCTCTTCGTCCCGTGTCAAACACAGAAATGCTTCCCAAGGGATTCACACCCGCTCCAAGGGAGACGGAAGCAGACAAGTCGGGAGTGATTCAAACCCTTGATCGGCAATTGAAAACTAGAGTTTACTTATCTATACTCCGCAATGGCTCCAAGAGCTGGGAACTCCCATCCGTAACCCTGAATGAAAATGAGACTTTTTTGGAAGGTGCACAGCGGGCGACAAAGTCTGTGGCAGGCGATGAGTTGGAACTTATCTGTTTGAGTAACTGTCCAATGGGAGTCACTGTGAGCGAATTCAGCGAGGAAGAGAAGATGGCGAACGAAGGATTCTTTGGTGAAAAGACATTTTTCATGAGAGTTCAACACGATGATGGTAATGTGAACAAAGAACAAATTAGTAAGTTTGACGATTGGGGTTGGTTAGCATGTGATGAAATGGCAGAGAGAGTCTCTGCTGAGAAGGGAGATGATGCAGCTTTATTTTATAAATACATGCTGTAGATCGAAATTCAAGATTCCCAAGTATGATCACTACCGTCTCTAATAATTGCACACTGCGAAAATACCTTGGTCAACGAGAGGTCAACGTCATTAAATATAATGAACTCCTATCTACAGAGGATAATTATTCATTTTCCTTTCGTACGCACGCATCATTACAAGCGTGCAGACATTCTAGAAAGGTACATAATACCTCTTTCGCACCGTCTTCTAATACAAGTACAGTATCCACACCATTGGCATCACTTCACACGAATCTCAAACAAATGTGGTACATAATGCTGCGATGAAATTTGGACACAGACTTGGGATATGGTATCTGTGATATTCATTCATTGGCAAATGCAGTGAATAAGCTCTCATGAAAAGGCTTCGATACTGCCTGTCATAAGTGCATTGCCAAGTTTGACGCAAGGCAAAAGGAAATAATATGTTGCAAACGTAAACAAAAACTATTATGAGCTGATGCCCAGGATCGAACTGGGGGTCTTTTGATTACAAGTCAAATGCGTTACCACTGCGCCACACCAGCTTTCTTCCAATATGTTTCCAAACTTATAGTATAAATACTCATAGTTACTAATTTATTTTACAAAACTTCTTCCCAACAAGGCACAACAAGGCACAAGGCACAACAAGAGACAACAAGGCACAAGGCATAACCGACAACCGACAACCGACACCCATCTATCTACTATCTATCATACTACTGCTGGTAGGCAAAAGAATATTTCAATTTTAAATCATGAACCCAGACGACCCAAATTTTCCGCATGAGGAATACGCTTTATTGATAGGCTCAGCAGGTGCAGGGACAGCTAGAGGAATTCATAGCCGTGTTGCTGCTAGCAGAACTTCCACTGATGTTGCACTTGCTGACGTGATGCTAGATGCACGCCCTTCGGGGATTGTGTTGCCTAAGATCCTTCGAAGAAAATTACGCTTGCTAAACAGAGTCAATGACGTTCTAAATGTGAAAGATGGAGCCTCCGAAGCTGCTGGGAATCATTCAGAGTTAGTCAAGAAGCAAACCGAACAAACAGTCAAAGCTCTGGATGAAATGGCGAGCGTGCCTCTACTGGAACGTGTCGCCCATCACGATGCAAAGCGTTTGCATTCTAAATCTCCCATTGCATGTATACAAAATAATTATGATCAGATTGTGGAGAATTATAGAGACAATATCAAGGAACACCTTCCAAAGAATTATGAAACTCCTAGTTCTTACAGACACATTGATCGATCAAGAGTTTTCACTTGTTCGGAGCTTGAAAAGAAGCTTTCTAAAGCAAACGCAGTCCTAATAGATGTTCAGAAGCAGCTTCAGAGAGGGGAGGAAATTTATTTTCTAGATACTGATAATCATGGCAACATTTTCAAAAATTGGGAAGCATTCATTGATGCCAAACCAGAACATATTGGCATTCAGGACGCAGACTGTGTCCCTTTCGACGAGGCGTCTTTGTTGGCATCAACTACTGCATCGGCAGCTCCAAGCAGGAAAATGCATTCAGACTTGAGGTGGTTCAGTTCAAGTTCTTATGCCATTGAGAATGGGAGCATTCGAAAGTTTGATCGTAAAAAGAAATCGTCTATTTCGCCAACTCGATCTGCTGCCGCCTTTCCGACCATTTCAAATAGTTCTCCCACACCCCGACCATCTCCGCTTCCACTGCCAATTCAACAGCAATCAGATTCGGGAGTAAATATATCTACTGCGATGGTAGCATCCTCAGAACCACAGCCTGCGTTTAAAGTAGAATTAACGTCAGTATCCGCCCCACCCTTAGCAGTAAACTCAGCCTCAGAATCTGCCCTGGAATCTTCGCTAAGGCTGGCTGACACATACGAATTATCCTCTCGTGCACTTCCAGAATATTCTACTGATTGTGCGCCGCCAAGGATAAAAAGTGAAATACCTAAAAGCGAGGAGAAGGAAGAAACAGATGACATAAACATGATAATCGCTGACGAGAACAATAGTTTCAAAGACCCTATAGATATTGACAAAGAAAAAGAAGATGATATACAAGATGTGGCATCAAGGAAGAATAAAGAAGAGGTGGAAGCTAAGGATGTTCAAGTTAATAATGAAAATCTGGATTCTTCTAGCAAGAGTTTTGACGCCATCGCCGCAGCAGATCCTATTGAAGAAGGTACCAACCTGAAGGAAGAAATAGATGTTAACAATGATGAACGCTGTGAGCAAAAGAGTTCAGAGGACGGAGGAGGCAAAGGTAAAAAAAGGAAGCAAGAAGACCTTGGGGATAACGACGACGACGAAGAACAAGATATTGACACGCGGAGCAGCTTACGATTACGGAAAAAAACTAAATCATAAAGAAGGGACCATGCAAATTCACCAACTATCTGATAATTAAATAGTATCAAGCATCATGTGTGACAGAGATGTATCATAGCACTCACTACATCATGATGAGGAGATTCTGGACAAGTTTTAAACGTTTTGTTTGCATCATAGGTTCAGAGTCCTGTTCTATTATTAATCTGAACAATTTTACGTCTGTCCTTCGATGACGGCAATCTCACAGACCGACAACACACAGAGCACAGAGAACAATACACAACACCTTTATGCCTCTGGTAATATCGGACCTGGCAACACTCCAAAACTACAGTTAAGAACCATGGGAGGACACCACGCTAACCCCCACGCCAAGCCTGTAGCCGAACAAGATCATGAGGCAATGGCAAAGGCAAGAGTTCCAATTCCCTATCGTGATACCTGCGCACATCTCCTGATGCCGTTAAACAAGTGTCGTCGTGAGAGCTTTTGGAATCCTGGTAAATGCGGTCACGAACGTCATACTTATGAGGAATGTCTATACAACTCTTACTTACAGCGGTGTGAGGCTAAGGTTCAGGAGAATAAGGTCTTGGCGGCACGAGCAGCAGCAGCAGCGGCTGAAAGCTAGACAAGTAGGGATATTGCTGATCGCCAGGTAAAATATCGAATGTTTAGGTTAGGCAACAGCGATGGTATCAGCAATTCGAGAACTTTGAGTCAAGAACAAATATTGAAAATGCAGATCAAGGCTTCGCAATCAGTATGGATTCTATGAAAGGCTGATAATGGATGGAATTAATTCGGGACTGATGATTCTACCGATTCCGAGATGTAACAGGGAGCTCTACAATTTTATTTGAAGTACATTTCGTGTACTGTAGTTGACGAAATGTAAAACAAATTATTAAAAGATATTTCTAAATACATATGGATCAAATTGCTCACCATAATTAGGCTTTACACATCATCATTTTGCCTTCAAGGTAGATTCAAGTAGTCAGGTACAATTCATCTTCTTCTACAATATTTATTGCCTTCTACACTATTGCTCGACACAAAAATAGACAACCCAGCATGTTTTCTCAGTCACTTCCTCCCAGTGATCTCTCAAGACTGCAATTATCATAAGTTAAGCGGGTACAAGCCGTTCGTTCCACATCCTTACCACTTTTTACAGCTTTTTACTTTTAAAATGCATCACACATAGTACTAGCATGGCCCGACTCAAATATAATCTAATAATCTATGTATCGTAGTTCAGATTATATACAACATACAACCCACAACAACGCAAGAAATAATTTGAGATACACTGATACACCAGAAGAAATAACAAAGCTTCCATAGACATGTACAATGAGCAAAGCATATCAAACATCAAAATCCTTGAACGTTGGTATATTTTGCATCATTCTTGTATATAGAATAATTAATGCCCTCACAATACAGACCCAATTTGATCCAGACGAATACTGGCAGACTTTAGAACCAGCCTATTGTCTAGCATTCCCATCTGAAAACAATTGTGCTTACACATGGGAATGGACACGGAGAAGGAATCTAGAGTCAAGGGACCTCACTAATATTGGTTGGATAGAAGATGCTTTACACGGCCCAATTCGATCCTATGTTCCTACGTTACCAACATATTTTCTGTACTCCCTGCTGAGAGCTTTTCATCTCGATACTACGTGGAGCGTAGCAAGGGCACCTCTGATTTTGAATGCTGCAATTGTAGCTGCACCGACAGATTTTGGAGTATTCTACATTAGCAGATACATTCGGAAGATCAAAGGCATTCAAGGCAGCGATTTTCCATGGAAGTATGAGCACTTTGCATTACTAGCAAGCATTACGAATTGGTTCAATGGTTTTGCACTTGTGCGCACATATAGCAATTCTATGGAATCGTCACTGCTTTGTATCGGGGTGGCACTTTTATGTCCCGAGTTATTTGGAGATGTGTATAGCAAAAGTGATCTAAAAGTGCGGCCAATAGCGCGATTGGCATTCTTTCTAGGCGGAATCAGTGTTGTCATACGTTTTACAGCACTTGCTTCGTATATACCACTGGGAATTATAATTTGTTTGAGAAGAAAATCACTGTCCAGCAAAATGTATTACCTTTGGCACATTTGCATATTATCTGGAGCAACGGGAGTCGCTCTAGGTTGCATAGTAGATCGCTTTTTTTACGGCTTCTGGGCAATTCCGTTCTTGGGTAGTTTCCACTTTAATGTATTGCTGGGTACGTTCGATCGCTAATGTACGTATTGGCACCCTTTCACTTGCCTAATCATCATTATATCACAGGAAATGGATCTCTTTATGGCACACATCCGTGGTATTGGTATATTATTGCAGGTCTTCCAGCAATTGCAGGAATATTGGTTCCTCTTTTTATCTTCCAGTGCCTTTCGTGCTTCAGAAATAAAAACAAATCAAGAGTATTAGATGATCCCCAAAGCATATTACTTATTGTAATCTCGGTATACATTGTATTTCATTCAATATCAGCGCACAAGGAATTCCGATTCATCCTGCCAATTCTGTCATTGGTATCAATCTTGGCTGGACACACACTCAACATAATGATACATACAAAGAATCCATATTTTGCAATCTCTCACAGGCAGAGGTTTGCAGTACTTACATGCATGACCATTTTACTTAATTACCCTCATCTATTATATTTGTGCATCATGCATCAAAGAGCACCGATACAAGTCAACAAGATAATATCAAATGTATTTACAAATGTGGACAAAATGCAAATCAAAGGAAAAAGTCCCATGACAGTCCACTACTTGATGGGATGCCATTCGGCTCCTTTATATAGTCACTTACACATTCGAGGACGGCAGAATGAAGCGGTCCCTATTGAAAGTTGGCACTTGGATTGTTCACCAGACTGTCGCTCAGATCCACATTCACAGTGCGAGAGTGACAAATTCACAATAGACCCCATGAAATTTGTTGAAGATGCTTATATACACAGTCAAGCCAGCTACTGTGCAGCCTCGGATAAAAGTTGTAGAATGAATGGTGAACCGGTCACTTCAACGCAGAGACAAGTGCCTGACGTTTTAGCAATTTTTAAAGATAACCTGAACAGGGCCGATCTCAGAGGTCTATTAGTGGCCATAGGCTTGAAAGAATTTAAAGCAATACGTCATTCATTGAAAAGAGTTTCCGTTGTTAGACATGGACCCGATTTCGTTGCTAGAAACGAAGAGCTTGTCTTTTGGATTCCAGGAAGTGGACTGGGGTTGAAGTTTCAATTTGAGCACATGATTATCTTCACGTCTCTTGATCACTCTTTGATCTCCCAATGATCCCGTGAACGATGCCAAAGTTAAATAGAATGAATGCGTCCAGTAAACATCACAATGCGCCAGAGCTTGACAATGGCAATCTCCTTTAAAGTTAGCCATCATTTCTCCTACCTAGGTACTATAACTGATGCCATCCATGAAGAAAATGAAGTGAACCAAAGTTCTGAAAGAAAAATACACAGGATACACACAAGTGGCAATGTATTCACAAAGTTGTGGATACCGTCGCGTTGAGTAACAACATGTCTTGGGAATGGCTTAAAATTCAACAAAACACATATATAGAGCTAGGCATTCTTCTTCGAAATTCACAATTCAACCCACGTTTTTTTTCTTATATTGTACCTAGTACGACGGATCCTGCATCGCCTCTATCTTGAGTAAATATCATATGCGTACTTCTATCATCTAGCTAGTATGCGTAGCTCCTGCCTTTTGGAGTGAAACCAAGCTATCACTTGGCCAAACTAAGCCACAGGAAAGCGATGGTGATTAAAATTAGATCAGGTTTCAGCAATAACAATACTATCTATCAGTCTCCTTATTCTAAAACATGTGAGCTCATTTAGTAGTTTCTTCGACTTTAATACCAACTACATCAGCTTGGTCCTGATACTCAGCTTTTTCACCAAGCAGGCTGCCTCTTACAGATTCAAGATGAACTTTATTCCAATGTTTGATATCAAGACCAATTTCATATTTATCGCTAGCTTCTGCCAATGCCTTAAACCAAAAATACCTCGCACCAAACTGCCGGAAAGATGAATCGGTTGCCCTCCTAAGGTCAAACTTTCTCCTCCATGGTTTTGAATTTCCCATAAAGTGCGCCACCGAATTATAAGGCGGTGTACACGTCCAGAGCAACTTATCTTGATCCAAGCGACGAGCTTCATCTGCAGGTTTGTCGCATAGATATTGGTAACGCAACACTTCTCCTTGGTACGTTGCTAGAACACCATGCGTATCAGATTCCAGTTCTGGAAGGTTACCATGCCCAGCCTTCCAATTCTGGACACGATCGCCAATAGCAATGCTCACTTCCATTCGCGCATATTTAGCGTAGTAGTACATCAGACCCTGATCCGAATGCGCAGCATGGAATTTCCATCTCGTTCCCTTCTTTGTAATCCCCTCCCAAAAGTCTGTTTCCAGAAATGTATGTCCCCAGCCATTCTCTGAATTGAAGTAGGGATAAGGGAGAGATTTGGCTTCCTCGTGCTGCTTCCAAACAATTTCATTATACATCTCAAATGCTTCTTTTGAAGGTTCCACCATGAACATGCCAGTGTTGCATGGTTCTTCTCTTGACGCTATGATAAAGTTTGGTTTCAGCAGAGTGGGCACTTCAGTATATTCTGGATCCGATAAGTGAAAATAGAAGTCAAGTCCAGTAAGTGGGATCATATCAGCATCTAGAAACATGACTCGTTTGTAGTCTGTCATGTTGATAGTTAAAAACTTGTCGTACACCAACTGCGCAAAAGACTCTTTCTTTGGTTTCTCAAGAAGCACAATATTAAATCCAAGAGCTTCGAGCACCTTTCGATCTTCAGGCGGTAAATCATCTAAAATGGAATCGGGGGATAAACGGACATACACCCAAAAGTCAGCAGTGGTTCCTAGTTTTTTCAAAAGATGCGCTGATATAAAGATAGTCCACATGAAACCTTTGTACGCCAGCCTGTCTTCGTGAATACCACCAATGACCCACGCATACGCATAGGGTGACACAAACTCGGTTTTGTTTGTATTGGGTGAAGATTGAGAAATAGCATCTCTCCCTTCCTCATAATACGATTTTTCTCTAGCAAGTTGAAAGTCTGCAACCTTGACCAATCCATTATAAATACTATTATTTATAATAGGATCATGTTCCTTCCGCTTCTTGGACGAGAAGGATATATTGTCGATTCGCAGACGGTTTCGATCGTTTTTATTACCTTCTATCATATGTTCTTGAATGGAATGCATTGCTTGTATATTGTTGTACCACATCAGCATCAGAGCTCCACTGGCAATGGCAAGAAGCATTCTAATGTTCGGCCTTGTGCGTTTAATTTTGCTGATGGAGGAGATGACATTGTTCTGCATGAGTTCGCGACTTGTCGCACCAACTAACTGGTAACAAACTGCGAAATGTGTTGTATAGTGAGATGAATATGTGCAAGGATGATCCTTGTATTTGTATTTGCAATGTTGCAATGTTGTATTCTAGCTAGGTACTTAAACTAAGCTTTACTATTAGTTTGAAGTTTGTACCTACTTACCTTCGTAAGTACCTGAACTTCATGATGTTTGCTTTGTCGAGGATTTTGCTTCCGTCCGTTGTACTAGTCCGTTGGGGTCTCCGCGCGCCCACTTTTGGAAATGTGCGTTCGCATGACGTCCCACAAATCTTCGTAGAAATACTTCCACAAGGAGCAGAGCACCCGCCTCTCACCTTTCAAAGATGCCCATATTCAAGAAGTACCAATACCAATCGCAAGTACTATTATCTCACTGCTGTACTCTCTTGCCCCCCCCCCTCTTGTGTTACACATATACTCTCACATCATACTGCATAGACAACAAACACTATCGCCAGCTTCCTCTCACAGACAAGAGAAAATGCCATCCAAAATGAATATCAGCCTGCGTCCACTTATGTTGGCAGTATTATTCAGTACAAGACAAGTCACAGTCACAGCTACAACAGCCACTACAAATGGGTTCCCGAGAGACGTTGTTGAAGCTGAAGATTTGCATTTTGACATTAAGTCTTCCAAACCTCAGATCAGACACTATGGCAAAATACACGCAGGAACGGTCATGGCGAAAGCCACAAAATTTCAATCGCACTCTGATGGTGATGCTCAGGAGAATGAAAATAATATTCAGAAGAGATTGGTGGCATATGACCTAGACCCTATTCTGCCCCCCTATGATCATGATAACGTATACGGCCAGCTCATGATACAATTACAGGCAGAGGAGAAACTTCAGGATGGGAACGAGAATGATAGTGATAGTGATAGTGATAGTAATAGTGCAATCATCGAAGACATTGGGGAGGATAGCCC
>Ga0136554_1001205_pt1 | contig 10367 bp, 6 predicted proteins | sample AntRauTorckE5431_FD_104637 | JGI IMG/M metagenome (GOLD analysis project Ga0136554, IMG submission 104637) | Saline lake microbial communities from Rauer Islands, Antarctica - Metagenome Torckler E5 #431 | ecosystem: Environmental > Aquatic > Non-marine Saline and Alkaline > Saline | place...
CAAGGATAATGTGAAAGATCCTCCCGACGTCGCAGCAGAGAAAAGCGAGCAGCCATCGAACGGGGAAGGAAATCTCTCCAATCTCCGATCGAACCAATCACCACTTACCTCACCTGCCAATGCCCTCCCAATGCTCCTACCCGCCATCGGAAAAACACTCATTCATTCACCAATAGCTGTACAAATATTTGCAGCAGGAGCGTTGGGTAACATTGCATTCCAACGTTTGGGATGGACGAGACGCTCCAAAGCTAATCGTGATGGAGGGTCGGCTCTTTCTTCTGCGAGCCGGACGACCATTGATACATCGAGCGTGGGAAATGCAGTGGAGGAGTTTTATGAGGTTGATTCGGATTTTGACGAATCAGAGTATGTAGAAGAAGATTATGGTGGACGTGGGGGGTTTGGAAGGCCTAGCCCCAAGAGGAGCAATAGAGCAACTCAGGATTATGAATCGTACAGCGATGATGACCATGACGATGGTGATGGTGATGATAGTAATGATGATGCAAGCGCGGACATGGAGGAAGAAAGAGCTGCTCAGGTTTCGAGCAAGAGAAGAAAGAATAAAGGCAAAAAGAAGCAGGGTTCGCGATGGGGAGGACGCAACGATGGGAGTGCGGCGAGTAAGAGTGAACGTTTTCATTCTACTCCATCGGACACTTCAGCAGGTGCTAAATTTGCTAGTGCTAAAAAGCAATTTCAGTTCTTTGGTAGAGGAAAGCAAACATTGGTGCTGGAAGTGTCTAGGTTACATGATCAAGTGGAAAATCTCACGAAACACGCTGTGACAGCCGATAACACGCGTCAACAGTTAGAAAGCGACTGTGATACCGCCGTGCAGCAGGTAAGATGAATGTTCCATTAATGTTGATGTTGCCTCTTGATGAATTTTGTGGACTGATATAAAATCACGATATCTTTTGCAACAGTTGCACGAGGCACGCAAAGGCCTTGACGAAGTCAACAAGACAAACACATACCTCAAGAATCAACTCGCCGACAACAAAAAATTAATGGAGAGAGCAGTGAACGGCGAAAGGCAGAAGACTAACATAGAACTTGCTCATCTGCGAGAACAAATGGTTGAAATTCTAGATAGGGAACGTAGAATTATGAGAGCACAATTATCTAAGCAATCCGCGGAAGTTAGGTCCTTGATTGCCGATACCGTCAGAAATGAGGATGAATATGATTATGTGGAGGTCGAGGAAGATTACGATACGGATGACAATGAGGATAATTAGGGTGTAGGGGTGCATTTTACTTTTTCAACTTGAATAAATCCAAATCGAGGTAACTAAATAGGGGAATAGAGATGGTTTATTCTGTGAGGCAGATAAGAATGATATTATATCAATGCTTCGTGATGTAGTAGCAATAGATCGTACGAAATCTGAGAGTACGCGAGTGTGCACTTCTTGCTGTCGTAGTTAGAACACATGCAGCATTAGAAGTAGTGATCGTTTTTTCATCATGAGCTCGCCGCGTTTGATCTATTGATTACGTGCTTATAAAGAAATAGACATTTTTTTCCACTTTGAAGTAGATCCCAGTTCCCACTCTGAGTTTCAATAAGGTGATCATTAAGTGTTCGAGTGGATGGACAGTCCTTGGACAACATTAGTGAAGCATTTGATGATAATATTATCATTATACTCCATTATATCATTTTTATAGAATCTAAATTGTAACCGTTACTTTCGTAGAGTGGCATCAAACATCAAACATCAAGCATCAAAGATCCAGGGAGGGCGCTACTTACCACCTACTTAGATCCTATTCAATCGACAGGAAAGAGCCAACTCTGGCCATGTCTTACAAGGACTTCGGGGATTTGGCATTTTTTGATGGAACAGCAAGCAAAAGCTATTTTGAATACGAATTCGTCATTCCCAAGGACATTTATGAAGCCCATTTATCATTATTTATATCAATGATGTTGCTTTTGGCAATTGGTCACAGGATACCTTACAAATTTTAAAATTTATTAGTTGAAAGTTAGCTCAATCGGATGAATAAAGCTTTTGGACGGACGCTACTAAAACATTCTATACACTTATTTATTCAGTGGTACAACGATCATTATTATTTGTTGTCATTTATAATACCATACACACCGACCGATTCTTGCAAATAATTATCTTTTCATAAAGTCGAACCATTGGCTGTATTATCGAAATTCGAAATGTCAGCTCCTCCGAATTCCCCGCCTACTTTTCATGATGAGCAGCTGCCTGTTGTTGTAGCGACAATAACATCCTCTGGGGGCGATTTTCAATGCTGCCTCTGTCTCCATATTGGTTCTGACTCCAATTTACGAGCAGAATGTTTTCACCGATTCTGTAGAACCTGTTTTAATATCGGAGAAACTGTTCGTGAATTAAATCTAGATAAATGTCCAGCGTGTCTGAAGGATCTAGACGAAACGGTAAGTCCTCGTCTACCATGCTGCTGAATGTTGGCTACTAATGGTCTTCGTTGATGACCTGCTGGCAGCTAGCAGCATGCCAGCAGATCAATCAAATTATTAGTAGAATCAACAATTCGAATGAAGTTCAATTTCACACCAACAAATTCTTTATCTGACAAACACATTTGCTGCTTTCGGATAGATATCAGAAGTTTTAGGGACGTGCAGCACATCAGTGTGGCAGCTTATCATGAACAAAGCAAATGTTAATACTGACGAAGTAGTAAGCGTTGTTGCTGAACACCACCATATGAAGGAAAATACTAAAAATACAAAAGCGAAGGAAACAGAGATGGCGCCAGCTAATAGCTCAGTAATGAAAAGGAAGATACACAAACGAGTTTCCTTTGACAACCGACGAGTACAGCTCCTAGAGTTCAAAGAAGAGTTTGGGCATTGCAATGTGCCCCAAAGATATGGTGCGAATCCTACATTGGGAAGATGGTGCAGTAACATGAGAAGTGCACACAAAATAAAGCGGCGAGAGAACAAGCAAGGAACGAGTAGTGGTCTTTCGAAACATCATATAGAGCAGCTAGAAGCGATGGGCTTCAAGTGGAAAGGTGTTGATCACGACCTTGGATTTGATAAACGTTGTCATGAAATCGAGGTATTTAAGAGCAAGTTTGGACATTGCAATGTTCCCAAAAATTATTCTGATAATCCTTCACTTGGAGGGTGGTGCAATGATATAAAAGTTGCTTATAAAAAGTTACAGAACGGAGACAAATCAGCTCGTAGAATCTCTCCAAGTCGGATTGATCAACTTGCAGATATTGGGTTTGAGTGGCCACAGTAGAGAAGATAAGCAGCAGTGGGTAATGCACAAAAATGGGAATTGGGATCTTAGCGATTACACTCCCAAAGTTTCAACTCGGCTTGGCTTTACCACATTCGGGACGATAGTCCAAAAGAGCCAAATGTGAGGGCAGCGTGTCACTCTAGTCATCAAATTCATTTCCTCCACGCACTTTTGAATGACAATCTATTTTAGTCGGTAATTCAAATAACTTGTGAAGCTTTTTTTCTCTATTTTACGCCCCTGCCTGTATCACGTCATCTTGTCATACCCGTTCTTTACTTTCCTTCATAGTTTGGATGCACAGCAATCTTTCTCTCACGCTCGCCAATGCCTTCGTTTGCGGCTTCGCCTCCAATATAGATAAGTGTGTGCTCTTTTGTCAAAAGCCGGCGAATTACCAAGTCTACAAGCTTCGTCATTCTCTTGAATTCTTCCATGGAGTCCCCCAACTCCTTCTCAATCTGTTCGAGATACCAGTCTGCAACTTCAGCCCAAGTCAAATATTTGGTCTCCCCCTCTTTTTCATCTTCTTTGTCCCTGAGATATGTTGAAATGGCGCTGGATATGGCATTGAATTGCTCAAAGGTAATTTGAGTCTTTTTCTTTTTTGACTGCGATTTCTTTCTTCGCTTAGTTGGTGGTTCGCTCGCCTCTTGTTGATCAACCCTGACATTGGCGCTGTCATCAACGCTATCTACAAGTGTCTCACTATATGTTTCGGTTTCTGTCCGTTCCTTTACTTCGGGGTTGTACTCGCCGGTATGAGCCACTTTACCCCCAGATCCATTCTCGTTACCGTCATCGTCGTCATCTTCGTCCCCAGAATCTTGTCCATCCTTACCAGTTTCTTCAACCTCATCATCAAAGGTAACATCTTCAGTCTCTACATGAATAATACTCTTTCTCAAGAGACGAAAGGCTTCTCTCACATAGGTTGGCCGCACAATATCATCACAGTGCAATCTTGCCAAAGCTTCCGATAAACGGATCATGGACTCCAACTGTCGAACTGTGATACGGTAAGCAGTTCGGCTGCGACCAAGAGTGTCTCCCTGACGAAGTTTCCTATAGCAATCCACCATGACTCGTTGGCTCTCAGCGGTAATTTTTGGATGCAGAGTTCTAGCAAATCGAACATACCTCTGAATTTGTTCCATTGTAAAGGGAACATCGACTGCTTGTTCTTCGCACCGGTGTACATCTAAAATATGCTTAGCCACATTATAATCCGTCAACTCATCACATTCATCCAACACAACAAAGAATAGATCGAAACGACTAAGGATTGGAGCCGAGAGAGCAACATTTGCCTTTAATGTTTTTGTACGATCGTATCTTCCATAAATAGGATTTGCAGCTGCAAGAATTGATGCACGGGCATTAAGAGTCGCTTGAATTCCTGCTTTGGTAATGGAAATGGTCTGCTGTTCCATGGCTTCGTGAATGGCAACTTGATCAGTTGGATCCATTTTATCAAATTCGTCAATACAACAAATGCCGTTGTCTGCCAACATCAGAGCCCCCGCCTCGATACAATATTCCCCTGTATCCTGGTCTCTCTGAACAGCTGCAGTCAAACCTGCTGCAGAAGAAGCTTTACCAGATGTGTAAACCGATCGACCAGGGAGAAATCTATGCACGTACTTGAGAAATTGTGATTTCGCTACGGATGGATCTCCAACGATGCAAACATTGATATCTCCACGAAGACGAGTTCTATCTTTGGTAGTTTTATGCACTCCGCCCAAGAGTTGCAGCAAAACTCCACGCTTCACTTCCAAATGTCCAAACGTGGTCGGACAAATGGATTCCACCATTCTAGAATAAAGATTAGGCGTCTGTTTCATTTTCCTTATTTCATTTTTTTCCTCGTCGCTCATTTCCATGGCAACCTCCTGTGTTGTCTTTGTCCCCTCCTCCATACCATCATTTGCTCCTCCGCCGCCATACAGGAAATTCGCCATGGCAACTGCAGAATAATTTGCTGATTGGTTCCTATACCTCTCTAAGGCATCTACGGGCATGACACTGGTAGCCACAAAACAAGTCTTATACGTCAACTCCCTCACGCCCAACGCCTTGAGACCCCTAACACCACCTCCGCCCCCATTCCCATCATCCTTATTCCTCAAATTTTTACTACTTTGCGGTGCCTCCCCTGCCCTAGCTAAAGCACTGGCATCAGGAATGACCACCAAACTCCCGACAAACACAACTGAATCACCCGCTTTGCACCGTTCTACCATTTCATTCCTCACAATGACATCCATGGACCTCGGCATACACCCCGCGGGCACATCTGATGAATTCTCCTGAACCCTCAATTTCTGCCAATCTGTGAATGAACTCAATGGCAAATCCAACAAGAATTCTCGCTTATTATCACATCGCGGGTTCCGACACAGGACCGGCCGCGTATAATGATACTGCTGGGCAATATTTTCCGCCAACAATCCACATTTCTGACAGCGAAAGGATCCAACTAATAATTCCGGTCTAACATCCGAAGTCCTCGTGACTGTCCCCGAAACAGAAGTCAGCTGTCCTATCGTTTCCGTCCTTAATTTTCTCATGGATAGCAATGTAGGCAGATTATGCATGGCGCAAAAGTATTTATTTTTCTGCATTGCATCAAGGCCTTTGAGCTCTGGGTGCAGATCGTGCAAGAAAGCTTGGATCGCATGACGCAGAAAGGGTTCGAATCTAATGTAGTCCGTGACGAGCGCTTCTGCGAGGTCGGTATTGAAGGTGTTGATGTGTTGATAGTCGCAAAAGAGTGTGGTGGAGAAGGATGAGTTGGAGGAATCGGAGTTATTGGGTGAATTGGAATTATCATCGTCGTCGTCTTCAGTATCGTCGTTGAGTTGGATCTTTGCCATTCGTTCTGCTTGCAGGAGGTAGGGATAAAACTTCTTGATGTCACCATTCGCGTCGTCAATGTCATCGGGATCGATTTCATCTTGATTGGATTCTTGGTTGGATTCGATTGGTTCCCAGCTGCGAAAATTGAAAAAAGAAAGAAAGGGGATATCAATAAATACTCAAGAGAAAGGAAGATATGGTTGATGGCTGTTGGGTCCTACTGCATGCAGTATATCGAAAGCTTTGAACGTGGGCACTTTGTTGAACTTACAATCCAAATAGGAATTCAATGAACATGGCTTGGACTTCTGCTCCGGGTCCGTCCACATTCTGTAAATCACCGCCTTGCATCGCTTCCTCTGCTGCTTCGTTTGCTCTCGTTCCTCCTCGATTAGAATTACGAATTGGTAGATTTGGATTAGTGTTCGTCGGTTCGATATCAGGAAGAGCGGATACTTCTGCAATTGCTGCTGCTCGTTGTCCTCCTTCATCAGCATTATTATTATTATCTCGTCGTTCTTGGTCATTGCTCTGGTCGTCGTCTGAAGTCATTTCGATATCACTATTGATGGCATTCGTGTTCGCAGTAGTTGGTTCTTCCATGATGTGGTGAGTGTGTATCTCGTGTATCCTATCTATAGAAGAGGTCACCAGTGGAACGGCTATTGCTTTATCTGTCTAATGAAAAGGATGATGGTATGTTGTATGTTTCATGTTTCATTTTTGGTCTTGTGTGTTGAAAATGCCAATGATTGTGTCCCTTTGTGTGTAAAATTTTACACTTGTGGCGGGCTTTAGGCCATTCTGCTCATTTTTTACTTTTTAAAGAATTGCCAGAGAATTTCAAGCTGCTGCAAGATTCAATTAGTTCTTTCTTGTGCAGTGTTTGTGATAGTAATGTATGTGCAGTACATGGTCTATGCAATGTTGAGTCATCCTTCGATATTCCTAACATTAGCTGCAGCACACCATCAAGACTTGGAACCACATAGGAAGGAGGACGTGATAATAGACGCAACGCTCACAAAGTAATGACTCAAGGGACGAAGATGAGCAGTTAAATAATAGAATGATAGGGATTATTTATATAAATCTTCCTATCTGATGCTCAATGTTTGGATTTTTGGAAAGCCAAATTCACTAATCAAACATTTTGTCCACGTTTACGTCGTTCACGATGCCAATATCAAGATCGTTCAACATTCCTTTCAAATAAGCGTCCAGATTAGCAAAGTCATGTTCACTGTCTTCACCGTCATCAACCAAATCAAAGAAACGACTACGTCTGGACCCATTATTTCGTGTTGTCATAATGTCACTAGAGCCCAAATCAGTCAAGTTTTGATGAGGAGCAATGGTGGGTGCTGAAATTGCGGGAGGAGCGTTGTCTACGACACCATTTTGGAACCCATCATTGCTCGAACTGGCAGACAACGAGCGTACAATATTGGATTCAGCTTGGTCGCTTACTGGAAAGTGGTTTCTACCACTATCATTTTGTAGAATGAGCATGATGCTACCGTTCTTCGAGGATACAGCCTGGCCATTTGCATCTTTCTGGAAAATATGCTGGCCTGGATGCAATGTCTCAAAACGACAGATGAATCTTTTGTGGGATAGGAGCAGTCTCGAATCTAGCGACTTCAAATCAGGCGCATTCGGTGACACTGTAAGGTCCCGGAATGCTTGCATTGGAAGAAATAATGCAAATGAAAGAGGAATTCCTTTGCCCTCAGTGCTTTCAAGAATATCTAGAATGCGTTTCGTCAAGAATGACGCAGTTGTGCTATCAAGTGAAGGTAAGACTGCAACGGAGCCACCTTCTTTGCAAAGGATTTCTTCAAGGGCATGATTCTTTTCAGCGAAGGGTCTGCATCCACCAAAGAGACAATCAACGTCAGGAAAGATTCCACAGAAGTTGTTGTTGCGAAAGACTGAAAATGGATCTGTCCAAAGTTCTAGAGTGACCTTCAATTCTCTTCGTAGCGCAGCAAGTGCTGTGGTTGGCAGTTGACAATCCAAATCACTTCCAGATAATATCATCTTGAATGTATCATATCTCATTTTTAATGCAAAAACTGAGGTTAGGAACGACGTTGCCGGCCCGACGAAACGATGCCGAAGCATTTGAAAAGATTCAACTGACAAATTGACCTTTGAGTGATCATTAGAATCGATACCAATCATGCGATCTCCATTACTCGCAACAAACTCGCTAGCAATCATATTGATTGCTGAATCTGAAGAGTTCCCCATCGAGGCATTGAAGCTCTTGCGGAATTCAGCAACATCACTAGCCAAAGATAAACAAAGCTCAGCAAGAAAGGATCCTGCCTCTTTCAGCAATTCAATGTTGCTGGCAACTCCGTTGGAAGCTTTGCGACTCTCAGAAATGAGTTGACGCTGAATAAAAGCAACTAACATATACTTATCCGTCCAACTTGGAATAAGAGGATCCAAGAAAGGACTGGAATCATACGAAGCACGAACTATCCATTTGTAAATGATTGTTTGCACAACATGTGCATTGATTGATGCCAACGGACGATTCGCAGAATTAGCGCTTCGTAAAAGTTCAATAACCTTCTTATAGCGAAGAAGAGCAACAGGAGCAGGCTCGGCTGAAAGTTGATCAGAGGCACTATGGCTGGCAGCTTCAAAAGTTTTGGCCGTTCCAGTTGACATTGGTGCATCATTGCTCACTCTACTCGAAGCCAAATCATCAAATCCTAAGAAGCCAACAACGCCATTTGCCATATTCTCAAGTTCATCTTCAACAGTTGCTTTCATAGTATTGTCAGCATTCGTAGAATTTTGCACAGAAATATTTGAGGAACGGCTCGCTTCCGACGATTGCTCATTACCAATCTCCCAACCCCGTTTACTGCCGTTTTGGGGCATTAATGCACTCGCCGCCTCTTGCTTAGCAATCTTCTTTGCTGTACGTTTTTTGGCCTTCTTTTCTTGCTCCAAACGCTTCTTCTCCTCATTCTCCTGTTGGCGCTTTTCCTGTTCCAATCTTTCTTTCTCTCGGGTTTCCTGCTGGCGCGTCTCGTGTTCAATACGCTTCTTTTCATTCTGCCGAGCTGTAGTCTTCTTTTGTCGATCCGCGGCCTCTTTCATTTCTTGTTCTTTCTGCTTCTTAGCTTTGGCTTCCCTAACTTTCCTGTCTTTCCCTTCCTTGATTCGCCTCGTCTCAGCACGCTCTCCTGCTTCCTTCTCCTCCTTCTCTTTTCGTACCTTCTCCTGTTCTTGCTTTAGATGCCTTTCTCGCTCTTTTTTCTTTTTCTTCTTGTTACGTTTTGATACTGCTGAGGCTTCGTCTTGAAGTGCTTTGGCATCTTCTTGTTCTAGTTCTAATAACAACGCGTCAGCGGCTGCTTTGGCTTTGTTCTCAGCGTTTGCCGACTCCTTTCCCTTCTTCTGCTTTTTGTTGGACGACATTAAGGCAAATTTGTCATTGCTGTCATCAAGATCATGTAATGCTGAATTCGATCCTTCATCAGAATCATCCTGATCACTATCATCGTTCCAGTATGCCCCTTCCTCTTTCTGCTGTTTCTTGATTTGCAGATTGATGAGCAAACGAGCTCGTTGAACCTTTTTCCTATCACGAGAACAACGTGGGACGCTCGCTTTGTATTCAGTGACCATTTCAACCGCAGCGTCAAGATGGTTCTGCTCTACTAATATTGATAATGCCGTATCGCCCTTCTTTGTGGTGACCGTGTGATCGGCACCATGCCGTAGCAACAACTCGACAGTGTGCGGAAGCCCTTTAGTGGCTGCCTGTAACAAGGCGCTCAATGTAGGGTCTTCTTCTTCTGTTGGTGCACCCTGCTCCAACAACAACTCTACGACATCATCATGACCTTTGTACGCTGCGATACTTAACGGCGACCAACCAGTATCCGTACACCTACAAGGATCTGCGCCTGCGTGAAGAAGTGCCTCAACGGCAGCTGCTTGACCATGATTTGCAGCTGTAAGAAGTGGTGTTTCTCTCCACTTATTCAGAGCATGCACATCGGCTCTTACATCAAGAAGTTGTTTCACTGCAGAGAGGTGTCCGTCTTTATTACCTGCACAAGCTTTGTGGAGTGGCGTGCTCAGATCTTCAATTACTCTACAGTTCCTCGGTGCTCCGGCTTTCAGCAACAACGACACAATGTCATCATAACCCTGTCAGACATTGTGAAGTGAGTATACAAAGTTGCATACAGCGACGTG
>Ga0136554_1001206_pt1 | contig 10363 bp, 5 predicted proteins | sample AntRauTorckE5431_FD_104637 | JGI IMG/M metagenome (GOLD analysis project Ga0136554, IMG submission 104637) | Saline lake microbial communities from Rauer Islands, Antarctica - Metagenome Torckler E5 #431 | ecosystem: Environmental > Aquatic > Non-marine Saline and Alkaline > Saline | place...
ATTTAGCCGCGGGATCCGGCCAAGCCGGGGTCATTTTCCCTGCTGCGATTGCGGCAGCACGCTGGCGCCCAGCCCGCCCCCTAGAGATGGCTTGAATCTTGCTCGACGCGCCAGTTCGCTGCGCTCCCCATTCAGCAAACGATGGCAGGAGCGCTATCTGCGCTGCTATTTCTTCCGCTTCTAAAGCCGCCAACTTTGCACGTTCCCACGCGGCCTTCTCTTCTGTCTCGGTGAACTTTTCTTGCCGTTTCTTCGCTACTGCTTTCGAAGCTAACGAACCGCGCATTTTTGTTTGAAGCATGGTAGCAGCGTTGTTTTGAGATTTGCTGACCTCTTCCTGATAATTTCTTGCATCGGATCGACCGCGCAATCCTCGCCACCTTGCTTGAAGTTTGCGCACGGCAGTAGTTTTCTCAGCAAATAATATCGCAGCCAATGCAACTGCAGCATTTCTTGATATCTCGATGTTCTCTTTTTGTACAGCTGCCTTGTCTCGACCATTTTTACCGCGTATCATAGCCTGAACTCTACTTGCTGCTTTGTTTTGTTTCGCTCGCTCAGCACGCTTCAATTCATCTTGCTTAACAAAATTGTGCATTCTTTGGGAAAAGCTGGCGTCTCTACGGTGCTCTGATATACAAATGATCGTTATCCGCACCAAACCACAGCAGCACAATAGCGCGACGATGCCTCCAATTATGATTATTCCCACAGTAAACCGATTCATCTCAATGTTATCGGTAGATACACCGGACCCCAAGTCGATTAATGTTCGCTTGTGATGCGCAGCCAGGTGGTGATCTTGAGGTGCCCTGGGATTGCTTCTATAACGAACTTTCAGAGTGATCGTGGATGCGTCGTACTTTACCTCCGGATAGTCATCTGCTCTAAATTTGTTGTTTATTTCAGAAAAAGCTCGCAAGGCCTCATTCGCGTGAACGCTCTCGGCAATGCCATTTGTGGTAGCCTTGACTAGATCTTCAGCAGCTGTCAATGCCTCAGCTCTATTAATTGGGTTGTTTATCATTCTGACTATAGTCCTCGCGAGGTACGTGGCAGCTTCAGCGGCTTGACCATCCACTAGTGTTGTATCCCATACCTCTAGGGAAAGCCGAAACCAAATGGTTAGACCACTTGAAGTTCTATTGACGCGGTTATGACTTCTAGATTCAAACGACGAATTTAAAGCTGAGTTTGGTGAATGAGTGACACTGAGGACTTTGATCTCGTTCAAGACTACCCAGCGAGGGGACGCATCAACAACTGTCTTGCGGAAAGCAGCTTCCGTAAGGGGTGTCCACGAAATATTTGACCCACCAAGCCTACTGATCTTCATCGAGAGAACGCCTCCAACAACTGAATAAGGAGTACGGGGAGTTGACGGGTCTGATATCTTACCGGTGTGAGAAACATTTCCCATTTGAATAGATGTGGGTCCAATCGGTCTCGTAAGTCGAGTCGAAGGTGTAGGCGTTGTTGATGTGAGAGTAGGATCGCTTAGTGTTGATACAGCTGAATTCACCAACAGCATAAAAGTCATGAAGCTGCAGAGCCACGAAAATAAGACTGCAACTAGTGGTTGGCAAGACAACTTTGGCATCATAAATTGTCTAGGCTTCGCCGCCCTAACTGAATGAGCTTAGAATATGAGTACTTCAAGAGAGATCATCTACGCCTAGGTGTGGTACTTCACACTTATTATGCCTTACATATCGACGAGGATACATTAGACATAATTTACTCCAATATTGAGACTGCCTCATTTCACATGCAAGCTAATAAGCCACATGTCAGTCTTTTTGCTACTTACCATTCTTAGGCGGATAGAACAATCTAAGCAGTGATGGTATCAGCTCTCTACCGTCGAGCTACAGATCTGTAGTAACAAGATGTGTGCACCCTTGAGAGTAAGCAAGCCAGCACACCAGTGAGCCAGCAAGGGTGTCTCCACTATTTTTGATTGCATACAGCTCTAGCTACTACCAAGGGTATCAAACCCTTGCTACTACTCTAAATCTGTACAGTACTTACTCACAGCATCCATCAAAAGTAGTAATACACATCGATAGCTTGATAGCCAGGCTAGCTAGCTAGTAGCTAGCTAGATGAGAGTCGAAACTGAGGTGACGTGAGGAGGGAGTGATGAGGAGTGAGAAGTGAGAAGTGTGAAGATCAAACACCGAGCACTGCTCCCTCTCTTCCATTGGACATTTTGTTGGATACATCTGTAGCTAATAAGAACTTACTTAGTTTATAACGTACTAGACGTTGGCTAATGGTGCAAGAGGAATAGCTTAGGCAAAGAAGCCTCTACAGGGCTGTGGAAGGCACCCTTCTCGCTAGTAGCTCCTCAATTGCTTGTTCTTTTCTAAATCCGTTCAGTTGGAACCCTGATACGACATGGTTACTATCTGTAGTACATTTTCGGCAGATCGATGTTTGCTCCATAGCAAGCTTAGCTTTACAAGCAGTTATCAATATTTGCGAACGCGAGCGCGAATTTAATTAAACAGCAGTATAATTTACTCGCGGTCTAATAGTGCCAGAAGTCATGGCTTGTTGCTTTTCCAGCGTATGCATTCGTCCTGGGTCTAGAAGTCAGGAGCAACAAGAGAAAGATAAGGCTGCCCGAAAACTACAGGCTTTAACCCGTGGCAAACGAGGCCGAGAATTAGCCTCAAAGAAGTACGAAGAAGTCAAATCAAGAGCATTAGTTCACAAGAACGCCGCTGCTAGTACCGTACAAAAGCATTGCCGGGGCTCGCTCGGCCGAAAGAAGGCTCGTGCTCAGGTTGAAAAGGATAAATCTACTAAAAAGGAAATTGAGAAGACGCAGAATATGGCAGTCACGAAGCTTCAAGCGAGGCAGCGAGGATTGTTTGGCCAACGAATAGCGGCAGTAAAACGGCAAGAAAAGCTCGCAGAGGCTGAAAAAGCTAACGCATTGGAACTTGCCCAGGCTGCCGAGGCTGAGGCCGCTCGTAAAGCATCTTTACCCTCGTTTGGTCTTTGGGGAAAGCAGCGTACAGACGCATCGAGCAAGATTCAAGCCATCTCTAGGGGGCGGGCTGGGCGCCAGCGTGCTGCCGCAATCGCAGCAGGGAAAATGACCCCGGCTTGGCCGGATCCCGCGGCTAAATTAGAAAAACAGAAAATGCGAGCTCGCAAAGCCAGAGCTGAAGCTCTCAAGAACATGACCTACAAAGAATACATGGCAGAGAAAAGCGAAGCTGTCAAGGTAGTGCAGCGGCAGGTACGAGTCGTACTCGCGAAAGCGGCGGTTCGTTGCCGCAAGGCGTATCTCGTGTCGGTGCATGCGGCCACCGCCCTTCAAAGGATGCAGCGTGGAGTGCTTGGGCGCAAGCGGCGTGCGATCAAAGAAGCAGAGCGCGAGCTGCAGCGCCGGGAGCGCATGGTTCGCGCGGCCGAGCTCGCCGCTGCCCGAAAGCTGCAAGCAGTCCTCATAGGGCGTGAGGTGCGTGCGCGCTTTGCAAGAGCACGGGCGGCGGCTCGCGCGGCAGGATCCGAGGTTCCAGGTGCTCTGCGTGGACCCACTCCGGCAGGAATGGGCAAGGCACGTGCACGCGCAGCAGCAGCGGCCCGTCGGGCGCTGGGGAGGTTAGCTCAAGTGCCTACAGCAGGTACAGGAGCGCTCCTCGCTGGAGCAGATTTGCCTACAGAAGAATCTCAGCAGCCAAATGCAGCATTGACTGCGAGGTCAGCGTGGAAATACCTTGAATTCGCAGGACAAACAAAAGTAGTCGATGTGGAAACTCCGCTGCCGCCTGCAATAGTTGACGAAGAAAGTGAGAGCAATGGCTTAACAAGTAACCCTCTTCTGGCCATGGATTCTTTGGGCGCTCCCCCTTCAAAGTTTCAACCGGCGTTGTCAGACTCGGCTAGGCCTCTGCCAAAAGCCAATCGCCCAATCGTAGAATTGGTGGGGCTACGGTCAGGCAATGCGCGTGGTAATCCCGAAATGCGCGGAAACCGAGCTGTCGGCGAGCTGTTAAAGGTCCATCCGAGTGACGAGTGGTACCCCGTTCGCCTTATCATCTCTGGCAAACGAATCAAGGTATAAATAAAATATAACTAAAATTGGGCTTACACTGAATGTATTTTTGTTGCCCTCCTTCTAATTAATTTGCGTTTTCCCATGGAATACTGTACCCTACAGGTGCGACTCGACAACTTGCGTTTCTTTGACCCAAGTCAGAGCCCAGCCGTTCGAGACAACCCATTAGATGCTGCCCAAGCTCTTACAGCTGCAAAAAGTGAGGAATTGGCCGCTGAGGCAAACGAAAGCCACAAATTGTTGTTGGAAGATGCTGAGAATGGGCTGTTAGACCATTCGCCTCCTGAAGCACCTCCTCCATTGGAGTACTTTGGGGCCTTGCCGTCAAAGCAGAAGATGTCAGTGTCGTGGGTGTCAGCGGAGCCTTCTGACCCAATTCTCGGCCGAATCAGAGCTCTGGACGAATACCTTAGCTCTGATAATGCTCATGATCTGATGGTACCTCTGTGCAATGCTGAGGCTGCTGCTGTCAAACGAGCTTCTGATGCAGCAGCTGTGAAAGCTGCCGCCAAGGCCAAAGTTGCAAAAGCCTCAAATGCCAGAGGAAGAAAACCTAAGGTATCGTTTAAGACTCTTCCTACATCTGCTCCCCTTGCTGTCCCCTTAAATGCCCCAGTATTAACTGCGGACCGACGGCAATTTGAAAGTGGGCTGAAAGCGTTTTCGGCTCTGGTTTCAGTGATTGAAGACGAAGATGACAGGGCTTCAGGAGAATTATACCTCAAATCACTCGAAAAGGTCAATATAAATGAATTTATATTTTCTGGTTGTTTTGTAACTCATACTGATACCTTGATTTGTCCAGGCCCGTGTTCGTGGTATTCCTTGGTTGAAATCCGAAGCGGATCGACTGTTCACTGCCTCTCGTTTAGCCAATTTTGGTGCCGAAAAGCAGGCTGTTGCGACCAAGCGTATGAACGTGTATGCCTTCTTAGCAGAGACTGCTGAAGCTGTCGCAAAAGCGCGTGCTAGAGAATTACCTGAGACCATGGAATCTGCTCGTAAAGCAATGGCTTCTGTAGCTCTTGCTGACCTGGCAACACTCTTCTCAAGAGCACTCGAGGCCGTGGGCGGTAATGTAGACAGCAATATCTCGCACGGTCTGCGCTTCAACCTTACGACACTGCACCGTGTGTTCGCTCCTGCAGCATCAGCCGTCGTCTCTAGAGATGATCCTACCTGGGACACTTTCTACGCAGAATCGCGCTTGACCCAGCCGCAGCTAGAAGCAGGCTGGGGTGTTCTCACTGGCCGTGGAGGTAGCACTGATTTGGAACAGCTAACATCAGCGGTCGTGAATATAGAAATTGAGCTGCGTGCTGCCAAATCGAGTACAGCTGCTAAAACAAAAACTAGCACAACTAAGAAAATTAAAGTCGACGCAAAGATCAAGGAAACAAAACGGGCTGAAGAGGACAAGAAAGTAAGAGAAAATTCTATGCCAGAACAAGCATTGGTGCAGGCAATAACGTCAGAATTAGCACAAGGACCTGATTGGGATCACTTGGTTCATCTTTTGGCCCCGCATGCCAAAGCATTAGGTGGCTTAGATGGTGTTTCTAGAGGTAGCTGCGTCAATGCTGCACTCCTTAATGCATTGGCCAAGGAAGCTCTCACATCGGTTTCATCAGTGGTGGCTGCCAGTGATGATGTTCTTCGTAAGCTTCCATCCTTCACCGGTATACGAGTAAAGAAGCTGAGAAGTATCTGTGCAGCTGCAGTTGCTGAAGCTGAAGAAGAGTTGCGCATCAAGAATTTGCACACAAAAAAAGTAAAGGCAACGAAGACTACCACTAAGAGTGACGCTACTAAAGATAAAAAAACATTGTCTGAGACTACTGGAAATTCTGAAGCCGTGACAAGCACTGCAAAAGAAAAGCTGGAAGCTCAAGAAAATATGCTTCGTAAGATCACCAGTAGTCCTTCTTCGCGTGCTGCATCGGAGCCCCGTGCGTTCACGCCATCAGAGGCACGTGCTGGTGGCAGAATGCCCGCTAGAATGATGACTGGTCGCGACAGTAGCACACGAACAAGCAGCAAGAGCAACCTCATTGGAGGTCGCCTCAGCGCATCACCTTCAAGGGGGGAAAATGAGCGTGCCTCGACGGCTAGCGAAAGGAATAGCAGGATGCGCCAGCAATCGCCACGGAACAGCATAGGAGCTGATCGTTCTGAAACGCGGCTAAATGAAGCTCGACGAGAAAGGTTCGCTGAATCGCCAGTGAAAGAGGCTGCACAACCAACGCCTCGGCTTCTTACCAAGCCAACTGGCTCGAAGCTCTTGGCAGCCATGAGTAGTTTTAACAGCGGTAGTGGCAGTAGTGGCGTGGACGCTCCATCTTCTGTGCCGCCTGAAAGACAGGACAATATGCATAATGCTGAACTCGGTGAAATTGTAACCGCACCTCGTGCCTCAGTGTCATTGGGCCGACTTTCAAGCGAGAGCTTTGTAGCGGCTGCTGCTTCCTCGTCGACAAGGCATTTGCCTATGGGTATTGGCGAAGGTACCGCAAGAAGTGAGATAGGAAACGATAGAACGCGAAGTAAGGGAGAAAGTCGTGAGCTCTCTTTCTCCGAGGGAAAAATCGGAAGCGCCTTTTAAAGCAAATCACTCTTATTCAGTGAGTCGTGCATACGGATTATGGAATTTGGTGCAGCTCGAGTTGCCCTTTACCCGTTATTGTTATTGTGGACTTGAAGTGCTTTGTGGATTATAGAGCCAACATAGTTCAGTACTGAAATGGCATATACTTAGTTAGCCCAGAATATCCTGATTTCAGGTGTCTCTGGACTGGATCCAGCAACAGCAACGGCAGTGTAACTTCAATACCATAATGCTTCTGCATCTGCTGATGAATTAAGCATCAACAATACGACAAGTAAGCACATAAGTTAACGGTAGAAGTTACTAGCACCGGTTATCTATTTTGCTGGGAGCAAACGGTGTGCTCAAGTACCCAACGACGGTTGCGCTTCAATTACGCAGCTTCAAGGCAACGCCAGCTAGAGCCAGGCCCGACGCCAAGCCTACCAGGAAAGTGGAGTAGGGCTGCAGCGTTGACAAGGGGCCGCCGCCTTCATTGGCCGACGCTGCTGTCTTTTTCGAGTCCTCGAGCGCTTTGCTGCCCAGGAAAAGGGCCCCCACCATGCCCGCGGCGTTGCCGTGCTTGGAGGGCACAATCAGGTTGGCAATGCCCTGTATGCATTCGGTGCCATGCACACGCGCGCCCGCAATGCAGTTCAATGTGCGATTAGAGAGCGAAAATAGGGAGAGAGTCAAGTAAGATGTGGAAGATATAAATAAAGGTGAAGTGAAGTGAAACGAAAATGCTTTAAAACAACAACAACAATAACAGCAAAAGCGTAAGTATTCCATGGCTCTTTCGCTTGGTCGTACCTCAGCTGTAGTCACTTGCGGCACGTCAATGTAACCGTTGAGGTACTCCTGGGTCTTGGCCCGGATCTTGGGAAACAAGCACAGGCGCAAGAGCACCCCACCGCTCAAGACAATTCGCTCGGGGGACACGGTCAGAATCAGGTTGGCGCACAAGCACGCGAGGTAGTGCGCGGCCAGGTCCCATACAGGGTGGTCGTCGGGCAACGCCTTCAGGTCCGCGATTTCGCAGCTGGCGTACTTGGCGAGGGCAGCGGAATTGCACACCACTTCGAGCTCGTTCCAGGTCGAGCACGCCAGGGAAAAGCCGCGCCGCGTGGTCGTCCAGTCGACGCCTGGGTTTGTACAAGCATGTTCAATTTCGGCACGTTTTACGATTCATTGAAGACACATTTGTGGTAGTCGTCGGCAGCACTGGGGTGTATAGTCCGCCATGACAGCCACATGCTGGATGGAAATTATTCATAGTGCATCTCTTTTGCAGTTACCTTTCGGGTAATCGGGCACGGAGATATGGCCTCCTTCGCCGTGGAGCAGACCGTGCAGCATTTCGCCGTTGAACACAAGCCCGACTCCACAGCCGGTGCCCAAAGTAACGTATGCGCAGGAGCCAATCGGATCTCCATCTTTGGCCGACTATAATTTGTGAACCACGAGAAGCAAATCACAACTTTACTCAAGCAAATGTTGCGGAGTATGCTAGAACATACACTGCAATTCCGTCACTCTTTTCGTTGTCACTCTCTCTATGTCTCTTCATCTCTCACCTCAGCGTATTCAGCAAGTGCAGGCGCGTTCACATCCGTGTCCCAGCCCATAGGGAAGTCTTCGGGCAAGCCTAGGCCACGTCGCACGTTGCCCAGCACGTCAACGTCGCGCCAGCCAGGTTTAGGGGTCGTAGTAATGTAGCCGTACTTCGGTGCGCCCTCGTGAAGCTCGATCGGCCCGAACGATGCGACGCCGAGGCAGTCGAAAGACTTGCCCTTGAGCCATTCCACAACTTTTGTCAAAGTCTCGGCGGGTGTGGTAGTTTTAAATTCGCCGCGTTCAACCTGTGCAAGAGATGCCAATTCTTGAGGCAGAGCCTGATTAACGGTGCTTAGCTACGGTAGGAGCAACCACAACGAAGCCTTTGTCGGTTGAGCGGCTCGAGCCGAGGCGAAGTTCGACACTTGAGGCTGAAAGTTGGCAGTACTTCTCAACTAAAAACTTACGACGTTTGTTGGGTTGCCTTCAGCAATGGCAACCACCCAAGTCGTGCCGCCAGCCTCAATGCCCGCATACCGAACCATGATGATGTGTACCTTCGTAGATTTGTACCTCAAGAATCCCCATCCCAGACCCCTCTTCTTGTGTTCTCTCTTGTTGTTGCCGCCGGAAACAGAAGAATTTTCATGGCCCTTTTACAGGGGGTCACCGAAAGCTGCGCTCCTGAAAACATGAACTCGTTGATTTCGTTCCGATCAGATCTTCGATCTTCCGTTCCTCCAAAAATCATTTTTTGAGGATCTGCGCTGCCAAACCATCTGGCATTTGCCACAGTTCCATGGAGTAAGATAGATATACGGAGGCGAGTTGCAGCTCATTTTCGCTATCTCTCTATTTTTGTATAAAAAAAAAATCATTTTTTGAGGATCTGCGCTGCCAAACCATCTGGCATTTGCCACAGTTCCATGGAGTAAGATAGATGTACGGAGGCGAGTTGCAGCTCATTTTCGCTATCTCTCTATTTTTGTATAAAAACAATTACACGCCAACTTGATTGTTGACGGTGACCTTCCTAGCCGCCTTGCACCGTGAAAGTGATTCTTTAGCAAAGGGTAGCGTAGGGCATGGCCTCACTAGATACAGCGGGAGGTGGGATTGTGGGCTACATGGACAGCAGCGGCGAGTGCCCAACCTTAGCCGCTGCGTTGATCGCGGTTCGTGCTTGTAGCAATGAGTGCGTGGCAGTGGCACTGAGCACTTGCTTGGTAGGGTTGCATAACTTGGAAGACCTCGGTCCATGGGCAATCGTGCTTGGCGGAAACAGGCCAGGTTGGCTCGAGAGCGGCCCTGCCGGAGGTTACGATGAACTTCGCGGGAATAGCACGAGTACGACTGTACCATCGAATCAGTGGCCCGCTGCTACCGGCAGCTTGGGCGTAGTCTTGTGGCTAGAGCCGTCCGAGGGCCGCGACGGCCACGCAAGGGAGGCTGGCTTGGCCGAGGCGCGGCGCTGCTTGAAGCCTGACGGCCTACTCCTCGTGGCCGAGGGCAACAACGAGGGCGGCTACAGCAGCGGCAGCGACGATGGTGCGCTAGATGGTGACGATAGCAGCGGCGATGAAGGTGGCGCTGGCGTGGAAGTGAAGACCAGTCGGCTGCTCGCGATGGGGTATCACGTCCACCGCAGTGGCAATACTCTGAAAACTGAAGCAAGGCTGCAAGTGCAGCGCCGATACTTGACTTCTAAAGGCGATGCATGGTGCCTTGTGGCTGCTCTGCGTAATGTTACCAATAATAGTGCTTCAGCAGCACTACCAGCAGTTGAGTCTTCATCCGTAGGAGCAGCAACCGACGATAGCAGCAACGGCGGCGCTTCTCCTTTGGTGCCTCCAGTAGTGGCGGAGGCAACAGTGACTACGGTGGTCTCAGCAGTGGAAGGCCTTAGCTTGAACGCAGAGGACTTGACCGCGAGCACGACTAGCACTAGCACCAGCACCAGCACTAGCACTAGCAGCAGCGGCAGCACCCAAACTGGCGTCGCCTCCGCTGTGGCCGTGTCGATGTCGGCACCACCTGCGTGGGCCGCGGCTTCCACTCCTGGCGTGGCGAGGCGCGCCGAGCAACGCTTGCTGGAAGCGGCAGCGGCCTGGAGCGCTCGCCGGGCGTGGACCCACGGGAGCCGGCTC
>Ga0136554_1001209_pt1 | contig 10354 bp, 6 predicted proteins | sample AntRauTorckE5431_FD_104637 | JGI IMG/M metagenome (GOLD analysis project Ga0136554, IMG submission 104637) | Saline lake microbial communities from Rauer Islands, Antarctica - Metagenome Torckler E5 #431 | ecosystem: Environmental > Aquatic > Non-marine Saline and Alkaline > Saline | place...
AAGGACAGAAGTATGGCAGCCATATGCTAGCCATTTGGTTGTCTGGCGCGGCAAATGTGACGCGCACACAGTAGACGTGGCTGAGTCAGTGGCAAGGTTAGCCACGGCAGCCACCACAACACAATTGTCAAAAAAAAAAAGAAACACAGAGAAGGCCCAGTTACTTTCACTCCTTGCACACCACAACACAATAGTCAGACAAAGAAACACACATAAGGCCCAGTTACTTGCACTCCTTTCTCCTGTATTCAGCTTAAACCCTGGGGCCCTACGGGGCCCCCAAAAGACCCCTCTTGCCAGAGTTAATAATAAATAAAGATATCGACATGGATGATGCATACCTAACCTCCCAAACACGCCCGCCAGAGTGAAATGTACGATTAGTAAGAAAACGAGCGACAATAAAATTTAGTGAACTTTTGTGTTGTTTAGTCGGAGCTGGAGATGGCAATGCAGAAGCTCCATGTCAAAAAAATCTTCATTCAGCGAAGTGAAGGAGTCTTCGCGTTGTGCAGAGAATTTCATTCTTCGCAATTTTCGCAATGAGAAATCGAGTGCTAAACAGATCTCCGTTCCATTTCAGCTCTAACCCAACTATAAGTGGTGTACCAAATGGAGCCACCAAGAGACTTGAGCAAAAGCCGAGGTAAAAGTCCCCGGTAGAGGGAAGCAATACCTTCAGAAGAAACTGCTTTCTGCAAGCCGTCGAACAGTCCACGATACCCAAAATTCTTAGGAGACGATACAGGAATCTTTCCACTCTTCATGTTCAACGATGCAGGTGAAGCTTCCCTACCCGGAGTGCTCGATGGATGTGACGCAGAAGAGGGGCTTTGAGGCGCTCGGAGTGACTGAGGAGTAACTTTCGCTTGCGCCATGAGGCGAGTGCGAATAACGTCAATAGGTTCAGTTGCTACTGTTGCGAATGCGCTAGCGAAAAAGCCAACTGTTGCGTTTTCGCTGGCTGTCAAGCCTTGAGTGCTGGCACTGCTACTGCTACTGCCATTGGTGCTGCTGCTGCCATTGTCGTGCTGCAGCACGTTTCCACTCTTTCTAGAATGCGCCAAAGCGCGCAAGGCATCGAGCGACACAAACAGAACAACAGCAGTCGCCACGTCCAAGGTGGCAGTGGCACCAAAGCCTGCGTACGCGTCTCGAATCATCGAAGCAGCGCCCTGATGGCGCAAGGTGGACCACGCGGCGCGCGCACCCGAGGCTGACGAGTTGTACAGCCCGAGCTGCACGCGCGCCTTGATGACAGAGAGCGGCGCACGCGCGATTGCGCACACCAGGCCAGTTGCCATGGCTGCCACGGGCGCATGCAGAGTTGGCGGCACAGTGAAGAAGCGCGCTTCTCTGTCATGGTGCTGGCGGGCGAGTACATGCCTGCTGAGCTCGTAAGACGGCATGTAAACTAAGGCAGCTGGAACCACAGCAAGTAACGACGCGCCCAAGCCAGAGTACAAAGTGCGAATAGGCTGCGGCGTCTGCCGGAACATTTGCATAGAAGCTCTGATGTCTGTAAAGATCGGAAACTTGTACAGCCATTCAAATTTGGAATGCTTCGTTTCACGGATACCCCGAGGTAGCTCCAAGGCCGCAATGTTTTGCCACAGCACCGCGGACTGTTCGGTGGCGTTTCGAGCGTACTGCAAACGCACTTTCAAGGTGTCTAAAGGGTGAAGGGCTGCGTGCTGCGCCCAGCCTGCCATAATGCTGGCCACTAAAATGGAAGCAGAGCTTGAATGCGTTTTTTCGTCCTTCATTTGAATCGCCGTCGAAGTATTACGAACGCCCGGATGCGTTTATCGAATTATCTAGCAACAAGAGTAATCGCTAGCTCCAGCAGAGCCTATCCAGACTTTAAAAAGTCGTCCACCTTTCTGCTGCCTCATCAGATAATCAGTCTTGGCTATGTCACGAGTAGCTACGTTTCCCGCTACCTATTGCTGCGGCTAGTAGGCAGTTTGATCCAGTTAAAAACTCCACGAACATGTTTTCACGTTTTCACAACTCTGAACCTGACAACTCCTGCAAAGATTTTTCTGCACCTGTTGATCCATCCATCATCCTGTAATGATACACTACACACTCTCCCTCTCTCATGCGTAAAAGCTAGCCAGACTTCTTCTATAGTAATCTGTGCTGTGAACAAACAAGTGCCGCTGTTGTCATCACATCAATCAAATCGCGGAAAAGAGGAACAAATACCCAAGTCTAGCGGTTTTGATCTACAGATAGTCTTGGACATGGATGAAATTCCATCGTGGTCTGAGCGGAACTCCGCCTTTTCGCCCCCAAACCGCCTCGATCTTCACAGCAACGATACTGCTTTGAAGTGGCTGCATAGCACGCTTCCGCTCTCAGTACAACACCAACTGAGGGATGAAGGTATCCTTCGATTTTTCGCAGATTTGGGAGTATTAGCAATTGCTCCTTTAGTTCTTAGTTTGTATCCGTCGGTGATCCCGCGAGCGGTGAAGCTATATTATCGCCGGCGCACCTTTGCGTACGGCCAGCACGCGCACCAAACCATAGACTACTACACAGGCGATCACGGAATACCATGCTATAACCCAAACGCACCAGCAGTAGCCTTCGTGCATGGTGGGGCGTGGGGCAGCGGGCGGCCGTGGATGTACCAGCTTATGGTGGACACGTTGCTCGCTCTTGGCTTCAGCGGTGTCTTCATGAGTAAGCCTGCCTGTACCACAGTTATCTGAGTATATTATGCACTAATCATATAAACTAGACTTATTTATATAGCTCCGACCAACACCTTCTTGTCTTGATACCATATCAACGCCTTTCCAAAAGTGGTCATAACAGTTTTCCTTTCATGATACCTCTCTTGGGCACACAAACACTGCTAGTTGGGTACCGAACGTGGCCAACAACTGGATTGGCTGGCCAGATAGCGGACGTTGACTCCGCGCTAGGCTTGCTGCATGCAAGTCGAGGCTTTTGGGACCCTAAAGAATCAACTACTAGTAGTCGACCTGGGCGCAAGGACGCTGCACGCCATAAACCGCTGATCCTAATGGGACATTCTTCGGGTGCTCATTTAGTGAGCCTCCTCGTCTTGCGGCGCGCCAGTGAGCTCCGTGTAGCTCAGCCTAGTCATGGAAGTACAGGCATTCATAACCTTCCCGATGAACCTGACACCGGTTCTCGGCTGCCACTGCGGTGCATTTCTGCTGTCGTGTGCTTGAGCGCGCCTTATGACCTGTGGCGGCATCATTTGTTTGAAGCTAGCCGTGGTGGCCACATTCTCTCGCCCATGGCGGGTGCATGCGGATTAGGCGCAATTGACGACGCAGCAGCAATGGCCATTGCAGCAGCATGGAGAGAAAGTTGTGATAGTGTGAAAGCCTCTACGTCAGATGTGTCACCGCTCCCTTCTCAATGTAGACAAGCACACGAAAGAGCTGTTACTAGTAGTTCACCAGCAGCAAGGCCCCACCAAGCACCGGAATTAGCAGCTGCGCTGTGGCACAGTTCTGTGCTGCGCTTCGCACAGGAGCTGTTTCCACACCAAGCTTCTGCCTTGCCCCGTTTCGTGCTCGTGCACGGCACAGCGGACGTCACAGTGCCGTGGGGGCAGGCGGCCACTCTAGCGACCACTTTGCGTTCGCGGGGTTCCTGTGCCGTAGACACGCTCTGGATTCACGGCATGGGCCATAGTTCTTTCGTGGGGCTCATGCTGCCTCCGGCAGAAGTCCTGGATGCCGTCTTGGACGACCACGTAGACAAGTCCGTTCGGGACCAGTTCGAGTTGAAAGGTGGAAACGATGGCGAAGCTTTCCGGCTTCTGTCTATGCTACGCACGCTGGCGCAGTCGACGCCTAGGGCGCCTATAGAAATAAAAAGCGCGACTTTATTCTCAAAGTTATAGCTCTGCAAGAATTGTTGTAAGGTAGTCATCGTATTGCTTTTGTATTTGTATTGTTGGGTTCAGCTCAAGGACCTGTTGATATTGATGTTAATGGTGGCCATCTATAAAAAATGAATTTTGATATCGTGAGGCCATCGCGCGAAAGTATAGCCGTCCGTTATAACAATTATTATATATTTACCGCGATACCACCGTTACCGCTTTTACTGGCGACTACAGTAAGTGCTACATAGCTGCAGTACACAGTACCATCTGTACAGAAAATTACAGTGAGCACCTTTCCATTCCCGGAATGTACCGAATAAGTTCGGGTAGATTCCTGTCTACCCGGATATATTCAGGTAGCCACGCGTGTTCTTCAAGCGAAAGTGCTTGCGTACAGAATTTAGAAATTCGCTCAGTGCAGTGAGTAGTTGAATACCTTATTTGGGTCAAAACTGTCAATTATTTTTCGTTTCTACGACAACACACATGACAACCCCCCAACCCAACCATGGAAGGAAACCGCTACTCTCTAAGCTTAGGCTAACCCCGCCGTGATAGCAAGCTAGACAACTACTGTATACCCAGCTACTCATCCAAATTAAATGCAAGGCAGTGCCAATAAAATATGAACGCCGTAGATGGCTAACAGGGAACAACTACTGTACTGTATGGGGACTTCTAGCTTGGCTGAGAGCGTCAATTGAATGCTGCCAAAGAGATTACTGGCTTTGAAATACAGTGAGCCGAAATTTTCTTCGTAGATAACGAATCTTTGAAGTTACTGCGCACAGATTGCAGTTAAGCTACCATCAACAAACATACCTCTACCTGCTCAATTGAATGGCCGACTGTGAGGGTGCAGCACATCTTGTCTCGATTCCCGATGGAGTCTTCTTCTCACCATTGTACGTACTTTTGATGAATTTTTAACAGCCGCTCCTTACATGCATACCTAACATTATCATTATTGCAGGCAGCGCCTCCAACGCGATCTCACGGTAGAAGTGCTCAAACAATACGTCATCGAGAAAGATAGCGGTATTTCCATACTTGATGCTCTGGCAGGATGTGGTGTAAGAGCAATTCGATACGCATTAGAGGTACCCTCTGTGCAGCTCGTTGTAGCAAATGACTTGAACCGTAGTGCTGCTGAGGCGTTGCAGCAGAACGTTGACGCAAGCCTTTCTGCTGCAGCTGCAACGTCTTGCCCAATTCAAGTTCGTTGTGGTGATGCTGGTTTACTCATGAAAACTTCACCGGCGGCGTTTGATGTTATCGAACTTGATCCTTGCGGTTCGCCGGCTCCCTATCTCGCAGCGGCTGTGCGTGCAGTCAAGGATGGAGGCCTACTGTGCCTTGCGTGCACGGACTATCAAGATCTTGTGTCAAAACGCAACGGAGAAGCTGCGCAGAGATCATTCGCTCGTTACTCAGGATGGGTGGGCTCATCAGACTGTACAAGTTCGGCTTTTGCGACAGAGGTTGCTATCCGAATAGTCCTGCATAGCATTGAACTTGCTGCTGGCGCTCAAGGCAGACGGGTCGAAGTTATCCTTTGCACCGCTCTTGATTTCTACCTAAGGGTCATCGTTCGGATTGTTCAAGATGAGCTGTCACCGCGAAAGCCTCCAATTCTTGTGAGCAAGTCGTTCAATGAAAACAGACAATTTACTGGTGACTACAGATCCCTCTCTTTCGGGCAAGTAATTGATGGCGGTTCATTTATATCAGGTGGCGAATTGCTCGGTCCCATGTGGAGTAATGATATTTGCAATTTACTTTTCCTCGAGGGCATACATCAAAGATTGTTTAGCAATCACAATAGTAACGAGACAGCGGAGCGAAATGTACAAACAATTTTGGGGAATTCATCTCATTCTTGGTTTATTCGCAAAGACGCTTTTATCGATACCAACGAATATTCTAGCCCATTGAATAGCGAAGATGATAGAAGCGCACATCTCCAACGATTGCGGGACCAGTGCATGCATATTGGAAGAGCCCGAGCAGTCGATTTGGAGCGCGAGTCGGTTCGACAAGTTATTACCCAATTGATCGAAGAGGCATCAGTTGGATTCAATAGAACCACTTCTTCTATCCTATTCCCTTTTTCTATCCGAGAGATTTGTGCCGCTTGCTTTCCATCCTTGGGAACTCCTTCATCTCAAGTGCTCCACACGATGACACACCTCTCCGCTCAAGGCTTCGAAGTTTCGAGGTGTCATTCAGATTTGTTGAGTGTAAAGACCACCGCTTCATTCGAGGATGTAATTGCTGCCTTTTCAAATTGCCATCGAAGTGGCCCTGCCTCCATGGTGCTAAGTAGCCGTGGAGACCTTGCGGAGGCGCGCATCAGCAACGATGTGGCATCCTCACATGAAGAAGCGCATGCGTCCACAAACTCGACTCAAAAGAAACAAAAAGTGCTACATCTCAGTGAAGGCGATTTTGAACTGCTTTCAACTCGCACTGGCGGTGTTGGCCTCATTGACGGGGAAGACCAAAGCAAGATTGGTGCCAATCTATCCACTTTGAGCCACAGAGCAGTTGGAGGTCGAACCATTAGAGTTGATAAACTTATGTCTACTAGTGATGCTGATGAGTTGCACTTCAAAACTCTTGAAGAGGCAATGCAGTTCGTTCAGCCTTATGATGAAATCGTCCTCTCATCTGGTCGCCACGATACTCCTTCTGGTGGTTTATTGTTGCGCATCCCAGATCTGCACATATCTGGGGAATTAGACTCATATATTCTTCTACCAGAGCATTCAGGTAAGGCTGCTGCGAACGCCGAGGCCGCAACGAGTGGTTCAACGATTACTGTCCTTGCTGCTCGCGTTATTCTCACTGGAATCACTGTTGAAGCTACACCAAATGCCCATCAAGTCAAGAAGAATGGGTATAAATCAGGGGGTGCTCCATCGTGGAGTGGTCTCGCTGTGGAGGGGCTGGGAAGTTCTGCCATCCTTCGAAACTGTCGCATATGCGTCAAGAAATCCGTGAGCAAGGACACTGAACTCGGTAGTGGCAAGGGTAGTGGTAAGGGTGCATACTCTAGAGGTGGTCACAACGTCAAAGGTGCTGGAATCGTGGTTGCAAGCCGATCGTTGCTGACAATCTGGAATGTGAGCATTGATCACCAAGATCACCCGGCAGGTTTCGACATTGGCATTTTAGTCTGTGGCCGTGCTGAGGCATCAATTTTTGACAGTCTGATTAGAAATACAGGGTCATGCTGCCTCCTGATCCAAAGCGGAGGTACTAGTAAATGAGGTCCTTCAATTAAATCAATTCATCTTATTTATTCAGACTATTCGTTCATGTGTCATTTGCTTCTGCTTATAGGTCAAGCCTTTGGTGCAAACTGCAAGATATCGAATAGCCTTTCGGGTGCTGCAGCCTCAGGACTTGGATCCGCGCTCGTTTTAATTCATTGTATGATTGAAAGGTAATCCGTCAATTTATGTACGCTAATAATAAAGTACCTGCTAATTGATCTTTGCGGCCGTTCAGTTGTGAACGAGTATTAGTCGAAGCATCAAATAGAGCTCGATTAGATCTACAGCATTGTCAGATTGGGAGTAAGCTGCATATTCATGGGAACAGCATTGGTAAAATCAATGGAGGATGCGACGGTGGAGGAATATTAGTCCGTCACTCTGGAACAACAGCATCGATACTTAATTGCTTGGTAATACAATTTCTTATGACTCTGAAAAAGCATTAGTTCACAGAAAACTCTCTTTTTTAAAAACCAATATACCAGGTGTCTTCAACTCGACTCGCAGCTGTCGACGTACGAAATAGTGCTCGATTAGTTTTGACTCACACGATTCTCTCACGGGGACGCACTTCGGGTCTTTACGTATCTGAAGGTGCTGCAGTCTCATTAGGAGCTGGGTGCACCATACTTAACATGCGAATTGCTGCACTTGAACTTGAAGCCGACGCGCAAGTAGTTTGTGAATCCACATTGATTGTTCAGCGCATCAGAGCTATGATTGAGGGCGCGGAAGGCAGCAACTATGACCACATTGATCTTAAGGAATACTCTGATGACCAGGAAAAATCAGTCTCCTTTATCGTCATGTCATGCTCTGTACCGATTATGGTAGGATCTGGAGCTGCATTTGCCTTCTTGGAGGTCTGATGGTTGATTCCTCATTATCGACGTCGAGGTCGACCAGATTCCTGCTTTGCTTCCTTTCTTAGCAGATGTTTCACGTTATGGACCCTGGAACCTGGAGATTTAACTCCATACGTTTCCGCCTAGAATACAATGGGCATAACATTCCAAACTGAACGCGAATTTCCCTTACAGCACAAATTTATTACCATGAACTATTGAGCATTTGAATCCTAACACCGTTAGGATTGCTAAAATAGGATGCGAAAGGCAGATATAAATTTGGGCGATGAAGTTGATGATCGAAAGCAATTTTTTTTTGTATTTTCCGTCGTGTTGGTGGTGGTGGTGGTGGTGCCAGTTATATCTCCATGAGGCTAATAGCTAATATACAAACCCCGGGTTTCGCCAATAAAGATATATAGAATACGCAGCTCAGATGGCAAATGGCAAATGGCCGTATCTGTTTTTTTTATTCAACTGTTAAACCCGCCATCTCGCCAGTTATCTCTATCTCTTTCTCTTCTCTTCTTATTGCATCGCGCTTGAATTTCTCTTCTTTTATAAAAACTCCTACTGACGTTCTTTTGCGTGTTGGGTGCACGGTGCACGGGCGTCGAATTCAAATCGAAATGTCAACTGGGGACTAAAGTTGAGGATAAGGCGACTAATCTTTATTCTTAACAAAGTGCTACGCGGGACAAGCAGCCAACTTCATGAGAAAGGCGCTAAAACTAAAACCAATTCAGAAGATCAGGATGTTCTTCACATCTTAATGGAAGATGTGCGTTTGAGAGTTGCATGGGATCTTTCGCGCGGCCTTTGAAACCAATCCGCGCCAGGTAATCTTGGAGAGCAACCTCAATCGATTTGGACTCGTTTTCATGGCGCGACAAAGCTTTGGTGCTCTCAGGTGTTGGTGGATGCGAGGATTTCAAAGAGCTATACCACTCATCGCCCAGTGCAATTCGTGCAAAATGGCGGCGAAGCTTAGGAGCTAAGAGTAAATTCAACGCAACCGCTTCAGCCTTGTCGATGTTCTGAAAGTTACTTGGACTGGTCATCAAAGGCTTTTGTGACGTCTGATTATTCTTCGACTTTGTTGCGTCCTCACTTGTGTACAGCCAAAAAGTGGCGCAGTAACGTTCTTTCGTCGAAGGTAACACTCGATGAAGCATGTTTGCGCTTGAAAATAAAACCAGCCTATCGGCAATCGGCTCTATTGGAGGAGGCGACTCAAATGGAAACGGGTGCAACTTTAATTCACCACCGTGAGAAGGACACCAAGAATCGTTCATATAGTATATGGCAGTCAAAAATCTGGTGTCGACACCAGGTGCAGTATCAAAGTGTAGTGGAAAGCATCCACCTTCTCCCGCATTAAATTGAACTTTCACGGTTGTACGTGACATCGGCAAGCAGTCGATAAGAGAGGTCGCATCGCCCTGCTTCGGTTCCGTGCCATTTAGTCCAGGATAAAAAGCTCGAGAATCCGAAACAAACTTGTCTAATGTAGGAGTCTCAACAACTGAGTCTGAATTTGGCGAAATGCCCCAGCGTAGATTCGACTTTTGGTCGCTTAGTAGAACCTCACTGCTAAGCTCCCAGATGCCATGCTTAGGTAGAACCTCTACAGAATTATCTGGTAGGACATGCTGCGTGACATTCAAATGAAGTCGACTAGCCGTTTGCAAGGCGGCAATTTCGGCTTTAGCTTTAGAGGCGATGTTTTTGCCAAATGCATTGTCAAGGATTGAAAACCCGTTCTGCTTGAGCTCACTCTTTACGAGACCTGACAACACCTTTGGATGCCGCAAGAGCCCCTGAAACGGAGTAGATGCCATTGATGCTCGAATTAAAAAAAAAATGTATGAATTTCAAAGCAACTAACCGGTAGCTTCTCGTTTTTAAGACTTCTCTAGGACGAAGCGGTAAACATCCATGAGGAAATGCTCATAAAAGTTTGCCTTCACTACTTAAATATAATAAGTTGTTAATAATACAGATTACAGGGGCCAGTTTAAACTAACCAGGGGCTAGGGCCATGGGCCATAACTCGTGCGTATCCGGGCGGATTTGTCTGAAACTTCGCATACGCCACTAGTAATACCTTATCTAACTTCCATTCGCATGAAAGGCAAATGAAATTTGGTCTTCACGTTCATTTTTATGATTAAGCGCAAATAAGTGCCCCCCGAAACAAAATTTGGCTGCACGTCCGTTTTTGATCCCCCCCGAGGGGGGACTGGATTTAGTATTAACAGGAAGGGTGCCATCTAATAGGCGTTAGCAACGACTTTGGTGTCGTAACTGTTGCGAGCTCGGGGGTATTGAAGGTAGTCCCGGGG
>Ga0136554_1001211_pt1 | contig 10351 bp, 8 predicted proteins | sample AntRauTorckE5431_FD_104637 | JGI IMG/M metagenome (GOLD analysis project Ga0136554, IMG submission 104637) | Saline lake microbial communities from Rauer Islands, Antarctica - Metagenome Torckler E5 #431 | ecosystem: Environmental > Aquatic > Non-marine Saline and Alkaline > Saline | place...
ACGGCGTTGTTTTCTAGTATCCTAGAGCCGTTGATCGTTAAGCGGAAGTTCCTTTGGTATGAGCTTGCTTTGGGCATATTCATTCTTCCCGGCATTTGGCTGATCATCGACGGGGTAGATACTTCTATGACTACGGGCGTACTGGTGGGTTTGAGTTCTGCCCTGTTGGTAACCATTTTTACCACATTCAACAAACTTTACGTGGAGAAATCGGATCCGCTGCGGATCACGTTCATCGAGCTTTCAGCCGGCACGCTATTTCTCACACCACTTTTACCCTTCATGCCCGGAAGTTTTTGGCCTACACCGATGGATTGGCTCTGGCTGATCGTGCTGGCCTTATTGTGTACCACCTTTACCAACTTCCTCTTTCTGCGAGCGTTGAAAAAGCTATCCGCCTTCGCCGCCAATCTGACGGTTAATCTGGAGCCGGTGTACGGTATCGTCCTGGCTTACTTCCTCCTCAACGATGCGGAAGAACTCACGCCCAGCTTTTACTGGGGTACGGGCTTGATCCTGGTGGCCGTGTTTGGGTATGCGGGCTTGAAGCGGTATTTTCGGCTTAAAGCGGAGAAGGGGGCTAGCAACGCTGCGCTTTAAAAACCTTCTTTGCATCCTGCGTTCGCGCCATAAAAAACGCCCGCCCTCCTAAGCTGGAGAGCGGGCGCTTCATGTAGCCTTATAATTAGAAGATTTACGCTTCGGCAGGCGTGCGGTTCTTCATGTAGAAGTACAGGCCAATAAAGACGAAGATCAGGATGCCGGGGAAGATTGCTATATTTCCCAGTGCTGCCTGGCCGGTTGCGAGTTCGACCAGATTATAGCTGCCAAGACTCGCCTCGGTATCGGCAAGTTGCTGCTGCAGTTCCGGCGTTGTATTTGCGGCAATTTTTTCTGTTAAGTCTCCAACATTGGCTTGAAGGTCCGCATATTTTGTAGAAAAGACTTCAGTAACCGTCTTGTCAGGGGATGCTGAAATGCCAAGTGTCTCGGCCATTCCTCCGTCTAGGGAGGTTGTTCTACCACTGTCAATCCAACCACCAATGATGGGGTTCCAGATCGCGAAGCCAAGCATACCTGCGCCGCCGATCAGGGACAAGCCAAAAGCACCCGACTTTGGCAGGTTTTCTGCCGTAAAGCCGAGCATTGTTGGCCAGAAATAACAGATGCCAAGGGCGAAAACGGCGGTGCTAACGTAGACCATCGGTCCGGTTACCATACTGAGCATAAACAAGCCCAAACAAGCCAGTGCCGCAGAACCGATAAGTACGCCCGACGCGTTGAAGCTTTGAATAAGCGGACCGGCGAAGAAACGACCAGTGGCCATAATACCAGCGGTCATTGCGAGTAGAATCATTGCGTTCGCGCCAGCGTTGCCAAGGATGCGCTCTACCCACTGAGTAGCACCGAATTCCGTAGTTGCCGTCAGGGTCATAATTAATGCTATGACGATAAATAGGGGCGTTAGAATTCCTTTGATGTTCTCGCCAGTATCGCTGACGATGTTCTCACCCTTCGGAAATTTCTGGCCCAGCATCAGCAAGCCGTAGATAGCAGTCGGTACGAGCATCGTCGCAATCAGCGTCTGCCAGCCCATGGATGCACCGAATAAGTAAGTGATCAGGGAACCGATCACGATGCCGCCGGGAAACCAGACGTGGAATTTATTGAGCATCGCTGTCTGCTTGTCCGGGTACATGTCTGCGATGAGGGGATTACAGGCTGCTTCTACCGAACCATTGGCGAAGCCAATCAGGAAGGTAGAGATTATCAAGCTCCAGTATCCTCCGGCCGTCATGGTGAGGATCAAGCCAAGTACGTGGCTAATGAAAGCCAACCAAAGTAATACCTTAGGGCCGACGGAGTTGTAGATGGCACCGCCAATCAACATTGCTACGGGGAAACCATAGAACGCCATGGAATTTACCCAGCCGAGTTGACCGTCGGTGAGCCCAAAGTCAGTGGCAAGGTCGCCCAGGATACCCGCCCGGATGGCAAAGGTCATGGAAGTGACGACGAGGGCGAAGCAGGCTGCCAGAAAGAGGCGGTCGCGGTTCGCCGGTACGTCGGCGTAAGTTTTCGTAGTTGTGCTTGTAGACATGATCTGATTTGAGTGTGTAGTTGTTAAAATTGCCGAAATGTAGAGGGGAGTGGATAGAACGTAGTGGGTAGCGCCCGTCACGCATGTAGCACGGCATTACCCTCTACATTCTACCTGCTACTTACTGAGTTCTCGGATGCGAATATTCCGGTACCAAACCGCATCGCCGTGGTCCTGCAGGCTTATTTTTCCAGAGGTAGTCTGGCCGAAGGCGTCGAAGTTCTTGAACTTAGACTGTGCGATCATGGCGTCCCATTCGGCGCCTTTATTGACGTATTCGACTTGTTTCTTGCCGTTAAGCCAGTGCTCGGCCTTGCCGTCGGTGACGACGAGTTTTACTTTGTTCCACTCGCCTACGGGCTTCACGTTTTCTTCGGCAACGGAGATGAAATCGTAGAGGTCACCGGCGCGGTGGGTTTTGATTTTACCGTCGGCGTGGCCTTCGTTGTCGAGCACCTGCATCTCGGGGCCGGTGAGCCAGGGGTGGTCGTAGCCGTTTTCGGTGATGTTGTAGATGATGCCGCTATTGCCGTTTTCACCGATCTTCCACTCTAGTTCTAGTTCGTAGTTAGCGTAGTCTTTATCGGTCACGATGTCGCCGCCGCCTTCGGTTTGCCAGCCGTCTTTGTTGGCTACGTCGAGGTATATGACGCCGTCGGAGACTTTCCAGGCGGCGCCCACGCCTTCTTTGCCGTAGGTGTGCCAACCGGTGAAGTCTTTGCCGTTGAAGATGGAGGTCCACTCACCAGGAGTGGCCATTTCTTTTGTGGGCTCGGCAGCAGGTGCAGGGGAAGCATCGGAGGAGGCCGTGGAGGGAGAGGAGTCTCCGCAGGCTACTAGTAAAAGCAGTGCGGCGGAAAGGATAAATTGTGTAATTCGCATGAATGTTGTTGAATATGGATGGGGAAGATAGACATTCCGGGGAAAAGATGAAGATTGTTCATTAGACTAAGCGAAAAACTTATTAGTCGAACAGAAAAGATTGCTTAGTAATTCTTTTTTACTACTGTAATCAAAAAGGTAAGTAAGTACTCGGACAGAATTAATGCGACATTCTGATCTGGCAGACTTTGAGTCTGAACGAAATAAAACCTCGAAGAAGCCACGAAACGAAACGTAGGCAACACCGTAGTGTTGGCGCGGCTTTTTAACGAAGTTCAGGCTCAAAAAATATCGAGCAGGATGGTGCGATTAATTTCATCTAAGTACTTAGCTTGGCTTTAGCCATTTCCGCAGCTCCCCTATAGTTTAAAGAAACTCCGATGTGAAGTACCTTGTAGGTATCTAACATCTTCAAGCATGCTTCATTTACCATCGGAGTTTCAGTCCGTAATATCCGTATTTTCTCAGGCTTTCAGTGCAAAATCCTGGGCTAAAGCTCAACTTCTCTTACTCGGCGCGATTTGCTGTCCGGGGAGCCGTACGATTTGCAATGTGCTGCGTAGTCTTGACCTCGCTGATGATAAAGCGTTTCATAAGTATCACCGACTATTGAGCCGGGACAAATGGTCCGCTTTACAGTTAAGCGTCATTCTACTCGGCAAGAGTATTGATACTTTCGTACCCGAGGGACAACCACTGGTTTTTGGAGTGGATGAGACGGTAGAGCGGCGTTGGGGACGCAAGATTTCCAAGCGTGGTATTTACCGTGATGCGGTACGTTCTTCACAATCCCATTTTGTGAAGTGCAGTGGCTTGAGATGGATGTCCCTGATGCTGCTAACACCTCTGCCGTGGCTTTCTAATAGTTGTTGGGCCTTACCTGTCTTAACGGCCCTATGCCCCTCGCGTCGTTACTGGGAGAATCGTTCTTTCCCGCGCGGACACAAGCCACTCATGATATGGGCGGGACAACTAATCTGCTGGCTGGCGCGCTACACAAAGCACTTAAAGACAAAGGTTTATTTAGTTGGAGATGGTTCGTATGCTACTCACGAGTTAGTGGGTAAAGCAATAGTTAATAAGGTTGGACTCATTTGCCGTATGCGTATGGATGCTGGTTTATGCCATTTCCCTCCACCTGCGGTAAAAGGCAAAAGAGGCCCAAAGCCAAAGGTTGGTAGTCGTATTTTAGGCATGGTACGGCGCTTGACGGATCGGCGTATAAAATGGACGGAAGTTACTTTTTACGATTGGTACGGCCAGGGAGAGAAGAAAATGCTCATCACTTTCGGCGATGCGATTTGGTATCGTCGTAAAGAAGAAAGAAACGCGCTACGCTGGGTACTACTCAAAGATCCGGAAGGAAAGCTTGATCCCGTTTTATTGGGATGCACCGACCTTTCCACCTCCGCCGTCGACATCGTCCGATTCTTCGTTCGACGTTGGCAGCTAGAAGTAACTTTTGCCGAAGTGCGCCGACACCTCGGGGTTGAAACCCAGCGACAGTGGTCCGATAAAGCCATCGAAAGAACAACTCCGCTTCTGATGGGCTTAATGAGCGTGATTTGCCTGATGGCCAAGCCCTTGTTCGAGCAGCAGAAAATCGCCATTGGCAGCACCGCGTGGTATCAAAAGAAGCATTACACCTTTTCTGCTATTCTCTCCGCTGTACGTCAGCAAATATGGGCGGTCAGCAAATTTTCTACCTCGCCAAAAAACAGCGAGGTAGAAAATTTAATCACTAAAATCCGATACCTTACGGCATTGCTTACTCAGGCCGTTGCATAAAAGGTTTATCAATGGCTAAAGCCAAGTTAAGTACTCGGACAAAATTAAATAAGGCAAATAGTCTTTATTCAACTTATTTTTCATGACGACTTCTATATTAACCTCAGGAAGGAACGCCGTATAAATAGCTTACGCCACCCCCTAAGATATCAGATCAAACTACTTAGTATAATGTGTAAGGATCACTTACTGCTATGATCTTCATCATCGCTAGCGAACCGCTCCTCCCTTAACTTAAGCGGACAAAACACAAATACTATGCTTAAAATAATTGTCCCAACTGATTTTTCCGATACTTCCGCAGATGCTTTACGCTATGGCTGTTATCTCGCCGACGTTACCGGCTACATGCTGGAAGCTGTTCACATACACGATGGCTATGACGGAGACGAGGCCGTCGTTATCAAGAAAGGAAGCGCGCGAGTCCGGTCACGAGTCCGGGATCGTCTGGAAAAATTTGTCGCCCTTCATTCGGACACAAGAATATTTGCTGGAACTCATGACGACAACGACGTCTTGCCCTTAACCAAGTCTAGGGAAGTAGTCGGCATGGCGATCGGTGAACTGGTGAGGCTCAGCAAACAGGAGGATACGGCACTAATCGTAATGGGAGGAGTGGGTTCTGGTATTCCGAGCCAGGTGACACCTTTCTTCGGTAGCGTTGCCAAAAATGTGGCTGCACTAGCGGGTTGTCCTGTATTACTCATTCCTTCGGGTACGGGCGTACCGGAAATTAAGCACGCAGCTATTGTTTTCGATGAGGTGAGTACGCTGGTCGGGCTAAGCGAAAAAACAGACTTTCTCCGCAATGAGCTTGCGCCAGCAATGCACTTCACCCACGTCTTATACCGAGATGAAGTAAGCGAAGACATGATGGAACTTGACCTCGTACGCAAAATACTCGATAGTGACTTTCCCGACTATGCGGTTGACTTCAATCTCCTGCCCGAGGGGGACGTCACGAAGGCATTGGTCGACTACTCGCTGAAGCGAGACATTGATTTACTGATCCTGGGCCGGCATTCAAGGGGATTCCTGATGAACCTCTTGGTCAAGTCCCAAATCCCCGCTATCGTCGGGTCCTGTGACGTTCCCATGCTGATTATACCGTTAAATGAATAAGGTGTACCCAACCATGAACTAGGAATAACTTTTAAAATCAATACTAGCGCAGTATAATCTAAGTTTCAATGCACCCAGGTCTTGGATAAATAATTCAGCCCGCGCGCGTCCACACGTACGCGTTGCGCGCGCGCTCAGACCCACAATTTCACTGTGCAATAAGCCTTTACGGTTCCTTTATCTTCCAAGTAAGCGCTCAGCCTGCCCCGCGCGTCAGCAGGCAAATACTCCGCCGGGTGGCCTGTACGGAATGCTTCACGTTCATCGGGATGGCTAACTCGTCGCCGCGTAAAAGCGAGGTCATACCGTCAACATCATTGTAAATTACCGAACCGCTGAGTACCGTAAGTTTTGCGGGTACTTTAGTCCGGTGGTCGGATAACGATACCCCGGAATTGAGGCCAAGCATAGTTACCTGCAAATCTTCGTTACGGTGTAGCGTTTCGATCACCGGCTTGGTAGCCGTTTTTATCTTAAACAGTACCTGCTTAATAATGGAGGTACTAGTATCGTTTCGGTTACTCATTTTCTGATGAATTGTATATTATTGGTTAATAACCGAGTTGAGGAGCAAAGCAGCACCTACCCCCGGCCGGGAAGCGGCAAAGTTTCAAGGTAGATGGCTTACGGCCCGTCTATACTGATCCTTATCATCGTCGTTAATGATTCTCGTCATACTTAGGAACGAGTTCAGAGGGGGAGAACAAGAAGCAGGGCTGGCCCTCCCAGCCCTGCTCTTCAAAAATCCTTCGCTGCACCTGCGGCCCCGCCTAAATAAACGACCACGTAAGTACCAACTTCAGAATGATTCATTGCCCGTGGTGATCTTCGTCATACGGATGGGCCTAAATAATCGGCAACTTATGGGTTAAAGAAACACCTCATGAAAAAGATCATCGTCCCCACCGACTTCTCGCCTACCTCCGCAGCCGCGCTGCGCTATGCGTACTTCTTGGCCGAGGCTATTGGTCTTGACCTCGAAGTACTACATGTACACGACGGTTATGGCGACGGTGATTCTTCCAGCGTCAACGAAGGAGATATGGAAGCCTACATAACCACACAGCATAGTATTAATCAGTTCATCTACCTTAACCTCAAAGCCGGGCAGAGGGTCACCGCCTGCAGAGAGAAGGAAACCGACGTCAACATCAGCAGCTGGGAAATCATCGGTAAGCCACATGACGGGCTGATCGCCGCCAGCCACGAAGAGGACACCCGCCTGGTCGTGATGGGAGCCGTCGGTACGGGCGCGGTCAGTACCATGGCACCATTATTCGGTAGCGTAGCCCGTACGGTAGCCAAACGCGCCGACTGCCCGGTATTACTAGTACCAAAAGACTACGGTGCACAAGTTCTCCGGCGCGCCTCTATTTCTTTCGGCGCAGTAAGCGCCCTCCAGGAAACCAGCAAAGGATTTGACTTTATTAGCAGCGCGCTGGCTCCCGCCCTACGCCTAGTCCACATCCGTGATTTTAGTAAAGAACCCGAAGCCAGCGAAGAGGCCGAGCTGATGAAAGATGTCGTAGATACTAGATTTTCAGGCTATCCCGTAGCGCTGTTGGACCTCCTCGACCCCAACGTCACGGCCCACCAGCTATTGGCCCATGCGCACGACGACGAGATTGATTTGCTTGTAATGGGCCATTATCATAAAAGCCTCTTCGAGCGACTCTTCTCCGGTTCCAAAATCCTACCCACGCTTGAAAACATCAATACCCCCATGCTGGTCATTCCGATTGCAGACGACTAAGGATTGTCAATTTGTCTACGATAAACGACCACTTTATTGCCCTAAACCAGCAAGCCCCGCAAGCCCTCCACATCCTGTAGAATTAAGCGTTTTCCCTCCGACCTTAATAAGCCGTCCTGCTTAAAGTCTGACAAGCTCCGGATGATGCTTTCTTTTGTTGATCCAACCATCTGCGCCAGTTCTTCCCGCGAGAGCTCGATGGCCTCTCCCTCATACTTCTCATGCAGGTCGCAAAGTACGAGCGCGGTGCGTCGGCGGACGCTGTCGTAGGCCTGGTTAACCAGCCGATCACCGCGGATTACTACCCGGCCGGCCATCAGGCGCATCAACGCTTCAATAACTGTACGGTCGGTATTGAGGAGCTTAACTAGCTCGTTAATCGCGAGTGACTGCAGCACCGTGCCCCCCAAGCCCACTATACCGGAGTAGTGCAACGGGGTCCGCTCCAGCGCCGAAGGCACCCCGAAGATTTCTCCCGCTCCCAGTTCGGCGATGATATAATCGTGGCCGTGCTCATGGGCCCGGCTAAGGTGTACGTGCCCTGCTTCTACCCGGTAGATAAAGTGCGGGTTTTCACCTTCCCGAAAGATATATCCCCCTTCGCTTAAGGTATGCTGATGTCCTTTTTTTTCAAAAGCCTCCTCCAGGCGCTTGAGCCCCCCTTCGGGGTCACTAAGGTGAACCTGGCCCGTTGAGGCTACTGGCGTAACGCCGTTACTGTGCCCGGTTTTTTTCAGGCGGGTGCTGATAACTTGGAGTAGTTCATCTTTATGAAAAGGCTTGGTTATGTAGTCATCGGCTCCCAGGTTCATACCCCGGCAGATGTCTTCAGTTTCTATTTTGGAGGTGGTAAAGATGAAGGGAATACCCGCCGTATCGTCGTTTTCGCTAAGTATATTAAGTACTCCGTAGCCATCCTGTTCCGCCATCATGACGTCACATAGGATGAGGTCAGGCAAGTGTTGAATAGCGGTCTTCACGCCAGCCATTCCGTTAGGTTCGGCAAGGACGGTATAGCCATAAAGACCCAAAACTTCCTCCAGGTTTTCCCGGACACCCTCGTTGTCTTCAATAATGAGAATTGTCGTTTTGTCCATATGCTTATTCTTCTTTTGTTACCGGCATTACGACAGGTGGGCTTAGGGTATAAGCTAAAGATACCTCTTTAAACTTGAAGGCATTTGTGCTGTAGTTGTCGGCTAAGTCCATCATTCCTTGCCCACCTTGCGGGGAGCATACCCCTGATTTCCCCCAGCTCTACCTACCGGAGATCCCGTCCTAATTCAGTCAGCAAGTTGCTCACCACCGTCTTACGGCGCTGGCAAACCATGTTGTCGATATATACTACTGTCGGGCACATGAGGTAAAACCGTAATGGCAAACGTGGCCCAGTACGGGCGACCGCAAGGGCTAAAGTCTACACACTTCTTAGCCGTTTTCTCATCGGAGGCATCATTTTTGAGCGCAAAGGCAAAGCGTTCAAAAATGTTCCTCAGATGTGTAAAACTGCGAAGCCGTACATAAAGCAGCTCGCTCGCTATCTAGTCGGGGGACGGCTGTTCGCCGCCCCCCTTCCAGGTCAGTATTGAAGCCTGTTTCCACCCGAAGTATTACGGGCGGTTCCAGATTTAGTGCTTATGATCATTCCCCGTATGCTCAGCCAGAGCAACATAGGCCATGCCACAAACTTGGCATTCTCCAGCCTCGTCGCTACCGCTATCTGCACAGTGCATCGGGCAGACGTACGCGGAGGTAAATTCCTTGCCCTCACCGTGAGAAACTTCGGCTGCTGTTTCCACGGCCATTTCCGTAGCCGTGTCCACAGCCATTTCCATAGCTGTGTCCACAGCCATTTCCGCAACTGTTTCCGCAGCCATTTCCTCAGTTGTTTCCGTAGCCGTATCCGTTGTTGCGGCGGAGTCACCGCAAGCAGTAAAGGCGAAGGTGAAAGAGAGGACCAGCATCAGGGCGATCATTGATTTAAAAAAACGCATATTGAATTGTATTATGGCCGCTTTTAGTGAGCGACCGGGTGATTGAATTACTATAGTTCGTTGGTTACGCTTCCACACTTCAGCATCATCTCGCCGAAGTAGGGATTACGAATCTGTTCTTCGTTACTTAGCCAGTTGGCACCGGCATTATCAAGGGCCATCGGGCAGAATTGCACGTAGTAAATACCGTCCACTCCAAAAGCCGTTAGGGCGTTAATCAGTGCTTGAGAAATAAAGCCAAACTGCTCCCGCTGGGCTTCCACCTCGTCCTTTTCCAGCAGGATGTTCGCGTGGGCTTCTATCGCCTCCATTTGCTTCATCCAGTAAACGTGTGCACCGCCTTTTACCTGCATCATATTAACCCTGGCCAACGTTCCCCTCAGCGAAGTCAGCAACGCTTCATCCGCCAGTTCCGTGGCCACCATCCGGTCCTTTAGGGGGAGGTAAGCTTCAACGACTTTGCCCAATTGTGTTCGAAACGCTTCTGGCGTATTCTCTCTGTAGTCAGGGATGGGTTCCTCACCGGCCGAGGCTGGCGGCAGCCCTGACTCGGCCGGTGAAGAATTCATTCCGCGCACCAGGACATCCCGGTTCATCATACTCGCTTTATTATTGAGCTGTGCCGAAGCATCAATTTGAAAAGCCCCGTTGACGACCACCCGGTCACCGGCAATCAGTCCCGCTGTAATTCGGTACCCCTCCCCGACTCGC
>Ga0136554_1001213_pt1 | contig 10349 bp, 8 predicted proteins | sample AntRauTorckE5431_FD_104637 | JGI IMG/M metagenome (GOLD analysis project Ga0136554, IMG submission 104637) | Saline lake microbial communities from Rauer Islands, Antarctica - Metagenome Torckler E5 #431 | ecosystem: Environmental > Aquatic > Non-marine Saline and Alkaline > Saline | place...
CGCCAACGGGGCGGCAAGGCCGGCTTTGAAATTCCGGATTTCGAAACCTTCTGGCAGCAGGAAATCCTGGAACTGCCGGGCGGGCCGGTTGAGCGTATTTTCGCCGCTGATTTCCGCGCCGATCCGGCCAGCCATCCGCTGAAGACACCGTCGGGAAAGATCGAGATTTATTCCGAAGAAATCGCCGGATTCGGCTATGACGATTGCCCCGGCCACCCGGTTTGGATGGCGCCGCGCGAATGGTTGGGGGCGGGGTCGGCTGGGCGCTATCCCTTGCATCTGATCTCCAATCAGCCGCGCAAACGCCTGCATAGCCAGCTAGACCACGGCACCGCCAGCCGGGAAGCGAAGGTGAAGGATCGCGAGCCCTGCCGCCTGAACCCCGATGATGCGGCTGCGCGCGGGATCAAGCAGGGCGATATCGTGCGGCTTTATAATAATCGCGGCGCCTGTTTGGCGGGTGCGATGCTGGACGAAGACGTCATGCCCGGCGTGGTGGAACTTGCGACCGGCGCCTGGTTCGACCCCAGCGACCCCAGCCTGCCCGATAGCCTGGAAGCGCATGGCAATCCCAATGTGCTGACAGCAGACGTCGGCACGTCGCGCTTGGCCCAGGGACCGTCCGCCCATTCGGCCTTGGTGGAGGTTGCGCTGGCCGACGACGCGCCCCCGCCTGTGCGCGCCTTCGAGGCCCCGGTGGGGGAGGCCGGCTTGCTGTAACGCAGGTCACAGCGCAGATTCTGCGCGACTGTTATAAGTCTTTGACGGAACATACCATTCCGGCGTGTAATACCGCATGGAAAACACCACCGGCAGGAAAGTATCGGCGCCTCATGGCCGTTAAGTATAAAAGTTTCCGCGATCGCGGCGTCTATGTCGGCTTTCACGGCCGGATGGTCGAGCTTGCGCGCTGTCGGCTGCCGAAAAGCCAAGATACCGACGATTACGAGGCGCTGATCCCCAATTGGGCGGGCTCTGACCTGGGCAAGTCGAACGATCTGGTGATGTTATTCAGCGATTTGAATAAGTGGACCGATTTTATCGGGCGCGATGAAATTCTGCACGCCCGCATCATTGAGGGCTGGGCCAAATTTGAAGGCCATCTGGATCCGATCATGATGCGCGAACTGCGCCTACAGGTCGATGCCGAGGCTGGTGACGAGACCGATAAGCGCCAAGCCGCCCAGGAAATGAAAATCGCCGCCCAAGATGTTCAGGCCAGTTTCCTGGAGGTTTTGGCCATGTTCGGTCGACGCTACGGTGCGAAGACGGGCAATCGGGAATTGGCGTCGGTCGATCGCCATGTGCTGATGTCGTTGAGCGAGGAATCGCCGCAAGATATGCTGCGCCTTGTGCGCATCATCGTCGGCACGGTGGTCCAAGGCGCCAAGATCAGCCGCGATAAGCTGCAACTGCGCCTGGATAGCTTAAGCGAACTGGCCGCTCCCATCTGCTCCATCGTCGTGGATGACCAGTCCCGCACTGTCGGGTTCTTGAGCCGTCAGCTAAAATTGCTGGAGGCCTTGCAGCAGGGGATCGACGATTTTTGCCAGGACAACACCCAAGAAATGCAAGATGCGGGCGAGGTTATTCAGTACAATCTGGAAAGCTTCGTCGAATACGCGCTCAGCCGGTCGGAAAACCTGAAACAGGCGATTTTGGACGAGAGCTATTACCTCGACGACAAACGCTATGAGGGCCTGATCAAGCTGATCCGGGAGGAGCGGATAAAGATTTCCTTCGCCCTCGACGGCTGGGCCAGCCATGCCACGCGCTGGTTGACGGTGGATGAGGATGATGTGCCCGCGCGCAATGCGGTGATCGCCTATATCCTGCGCCAAATGCCGGCCCCGCCGCAGGAATTGGACGATGATCCGGACGTGCAAGCGCGGCGTGAGCGCAATCCGATGATGCTGAAGACGAAACATGTGAAGGAATTCCATTCCTGGATGGACGACAGCCTGGACGCGGAAATCTACAAGCGCGTGATGAAGTCCCGCGATCTGGCCAACACCTGGGACAGCAAGACGCCGGCGACCTCTTCCGGCTCGGCCAAGACTGTGGAAAAGCGGGTCGATAAGATGATTGAACAGGCTTTTTCCGGGCGGGAGTAGGCGCTCTGCTGGCTGCTTTTACATGGATAGATAAAACTGATGGAGTGGCGGGACGACGGCATCATCTTGGGGGTGCGTCGGCATGGGGAAAATGCCGCGCTGGTCACCCTTATGACCCATGCGCACGGGCGTCATGCCGGTCTGGTGCGTGGCGGGCAGTCGCGCCGCATGAAGGGAATGCTGCAACCCGGCAACCGCGTGGCCGCCACCTGGCGCGCGCGGTTGGAAGACCATCTGGGCGCCCTGACGCTGGAGCCTGTGGCGAGCCATGCCGCCGCCCTGATGATGGATGCCGGGCGGCTGTCGGCATTGTCGTCTGCCCTGTCGCTGATCGATGCCGGCCTGCCGGAGCGTGAGGCCCAGGGCGATATTTTCAACAACCTCGCCGCCCTGATGGTGGCCCTTGAAGGCGAGGCGTGGGGGTCGACCTATGCACGCTGGGAGGTGGGGTTGCTGGGCGATCTAGGCTTCGGCCTGGACCTCACCGCCTGTGCGGCGACCGGCGTGACGGAGGGTCTGACCCATGTCTCCCCCAAAACCGGTCGCGCCGTCTCGGGCGAGGCAGCCGGGCCTTATAAGGAACGCCTGTTTCCGCTGCCCGCCTTCCTGATGCAAACCCGCGGTGAAGCCGAGGGCGAACCGGACGCCGACGCCCTAGTCCAAGCCCTCCAGCTCACCGGCCATTTCCTCGGCCGCCATGTGCTGGAGCCCATGGGCCGAACCCTCCCCGACGCCCGCGCACGCATGGTCGCGCGGTTGGAGATGACGCGCGTCTCTTCTCCCCCCACGCCCTGATGAAAATCAGGGCGTGGGGGGGGGCTTGGTAGGAGCCACCGTGACCGCCTGTGCCGGTGGCTCTGGGTACTGACTTGTCGTCAGCACGAGGTGCAGTGCGTGGCTTTTCTCCCTACGCCGCGCACGCAATATCTTGCGCCGGCGCGGGTAGGCGCTACACTATCGGGTAGCTTTTAGGAGTTTCCGACCATGACTGACGAGATCGCCGCAGACGGCCCTGCCAATGAGGTGCGCCGCACGCCTTTTGAGGAGGCGTTGAGCGAGCGCTATTTAGCCTATGCGCTGTCCACCATCACCAGCCGGTCGCTGCCCGATGCGCGCGATGGGTTGAAGCCTGTGCACCGGCGTCTGTTGTTCGCGATGCGGGAATTGAAGTTGAACCCCGCCAATGGGTTCAAGAAATGCGCGCGCATCGTCGGTGACGTGATGGGTAAATATCACCCGCACGGCGATCAGGCGATTTACGACGCGATGGTGCGCTTGGCGCAGGAATTTGCGGTGCGCTATCCGTTGGTCGACGGGCAGGGCAACTTCGGCTCGATCGACGGTGATAATCCGGCGGCCATGCGCTACACCGAAGCGCGGCTGACCAACATCGCCGAGATGATTTTGGATGGCATCGACGAAGATGCGATCGATTTTCGCGGCACCTATGACGGCGAGGGGGAGGAGCCGATCGTCCTGCCCGCCGGTCTGCCGAACCTGCTGGCCAATGGGGCGTCGGGCATTGCGGTTGGGATGGCAACCTCCATCCCGCCGCACAATGCGGCCGAATTGGCCGATGCGCTGATCCATCTGATCAAGCATCCCAAGGCGACGATTGAAAAGCTGATCGAAATGGTGCCGGGCCCGGATTTTCCGACCGGCGGGGTGTTGGCCGAAAATCGCGATGTGATCGCAGAGGCCTATGCCACCGGGCGCGGCAGCTTCCGCGTGCGCGCGCGGTGGCATAAGGAAGAGCTTAAGGGCGGTCAGTATCAGATCGTCATCACCGAAATCCCCTATCAGGTGCAGAAGTCCCGGCTGGTGGAGCGTATCGCCGAGTTGGTGATGGAGCGCAAAATCGCCGTGCTGAGCGATATCCACGACGAATCGGCGGAAGACGTGCGCATCGTGCTTGAGCCCAAATCGCGCAATGTCGAGGCCGAAGTGCTGATGGAAAGCCTGTTCCGGCAGAGCGATCTGGAAACGCGTTTCTCCCTCAACATGAATGTGTTGGTGGATGGGGGGAAGGTCCCCAAGCTGGTTAATCTGCGCGAAGCCTTGCAGGAATTCCTGGACCATCGCCATGTCGTGCTGGTCCGGCGCTCAGAGCATCGCAAGGCGCAGATTGAGCGTCGGATGGAAATCCTGGAAGGCTATATCATCTGCTTCTTGAACCTGGATGAGATCATCCAGATCATCCGCGAGGAGGATGAGCCCAAACAGGTGATGATGACGCGCTTCGCGCTGACGGAGTTGCAGGCCGAATCCATCCTGAATATGCGCCTGCGCAGCCTGCGCCGGTTGGAAGAAGTCGAAATCCGCAAGGAACATGACAAGCTGGCAGCCGAACTTGAAGGGCTGATCGAGCTGTTGGGCGACGAAGACCTGCGCTGGAAGCGCATCGCCGATCAATTGCGTGAGATGAAAAAGGTCGTCGGCCCCAATACCGATATCGGGCGTCGTCGCACCGAAATCGCGGATGCACCCGACGTCGTCGACGTGCCGTTGGAAGCGATGATTGATCGCGAGCCGATCACCGTCGTCTGCTCCAAAAAGGGGTGGATTCGCGGCATGAAGGGCCATCTGGCCGATGGCGCGGACATCAAGTTCAAGGAAGGCGACGGGCCGAAGTTCCTGCTGCATGCCCAGACCACCGATAAGCTTTTGGTCTTTGCCACCAACGGTCGGTTTTACACCGTCGGCTGTGACAAACTGCCCGGCGGGCGTGGCAATGGGGAGCCGTTGCGCCTGATGCTAGACCTATCGAACGAGCATGATTTCGTGCAGTTCATGGTCCATGACCCGGCCCGTACACTGCTTGTCGCCTCCAGCGACGGACGCGGGTTCTTGGTGAAGGAGCCGGATGTCGTTGCCCAAACCCGCAACGGCAAACAGGTCTTGAATGTCAGCGACGGCGCGGAAGCATCCGTCTGCCGCCCGGCCACGGGCGATAGCGTCGCGGTCATCGGGCGGAACCGCAAATTGTTGGTCTTCGCGATCGACGAGCTGCCGGAAATGACCCGCGGGCGCGGCGTGATGCTTCAAAAATACCGCGACGGGGGATTGAGCGACGCCAAGACCTTCACCGCCAAGGAAGGCCTGTCCTGGCGGATCGGGGAGCGTACGCGTACAGAACAAGACCTGACCGCCTGGATCGGAAAGCGTGCCCAAGCGGGGCGCTTGCCACCGGCAGGCTTCCCCCGTTCGAACAAGTTTGAGTGACGGGGCGGCAATCGTCCTAACCGCTTTTGTTCTTGACAGGCAGACTTTAAGGCCGTAGATGCGGTCCAGCATCTCACCACAGCTGTGTCTGAATTCCACGCCCCGGTCCGTCTAGGATCGGGGCGTTTTCGTGTTTGTCCCTGTTTCGCAATCACCCATGGCGGCATCGACCTGGCAGGTCGGCGCCGCCTTTTTTGTGCTCAATCAGTAGAGAAGGAGAGCCGCCAATGTCCGGCAGTGAAGAAAGCCAATCCCGCATGACCAACGGCATTGACGGGAAGGGCGCGTCCGCGCCTGCAACCGGCAAGACGCCGGCACGCCCGTCTACACCGAACACGCCGTCCCATTCCGCCACCGGCGTGTTCGGCAATCCAACGGCCAACGCATCTGCCACACCGTCGGCCACGCCGTCGGCCAATGCGTCAGGCAATAAGTCGCCGTCCGCCTCCGCCTTCGGGCCGTCTCCCTTGGCGGCTGCGCAATCGACGCCCGGCACGATCACGCTGTCGCCGGGTGACAGCGCATCCACGCGGCAACCGAAAGCGCGCCTGAAGCCCGAACCGCCGGCGAAGCCTAAGGCCCGCACCTACAGCGCCGACGACATGGCGGATCTGCGTCGAACCTCCCAGGCGATGGACCGGACGACCGATATCGGCGGGTTCGAGCCGATCATGAAGGACATGGTCGCCAACGACCCCGACGGTGCTCTGACGGAGACCGGCATCCTGCGGGAAAACCTGCAGGACAAAAGCCTGCGCGATCAACTGGACCAGATGTTCGACCGTCAGATGCGGGCGCAGGCAAAGGACCGCCATGGCGCGGCCGGGAACCCGAATAACTCCCCCGAGGGGGCTGGCTCAGTACCCGAAACAGAGGTTTTGGTTTCCGGGACGCAGCAAGGCGGGGAGGCTGGTTCTCAAGGACTGGAAAAATTGTCGCCGGATCAGGCCGAAAATGCAGAGCCGAACGTCGGATCAGTGACAGTTTCAAAAAAGGAACCAGTCGATCCAACCGAACTTGAAAAAGCACTGGATTATGATCCGGATAATGGAAGTGGTGATATCATGAATGGTTTGAAATATGGTTTTGAGCCTAACCAAATCGTTGGTGAGGCCGCAGATCATGCAAAAAGGAAGTTCCCTAATGAGGCTGGGGTCGACGATGCGCGTGATGCCTTTCGACACGCGCTTGGCGCTTATCTGCTTGCAAAGCGCTATACGGTGGATGAAGCGAAGGGCATCACGGATGGGCACGAACGTAGACCCTATGGGAGCAGTCAATATGCTACGAACGACTCCCAAAAGAAAAAGGACTCGCAAACAGCGTCTCGTCTACAAGATTTGTATAACAACAGGGTTGGGCTCGATGCAGCGGCCGATCCGCGAAACTCCAATCGCCGCCCTGAAGATGTGATATGGGAGCTATATCAGCGCGGTCTGCTTCAGACTGAGCCTTTTGAACTGAAGAATAAGCGCAAAGAGCCGTAGAAGAGCAGGATCGTCATGATACCCGTGACTGCGACTAGGCTTATCCAGATTAGCCCGGCGGATTTTTTGGCACCGATGGGTCCTGGGGACGCCGAAGCCCATTGGAAATATTGCAAAACAGTCTCGGGTGTCGCGAAGAAAAGCGCGCTAATAAACCAGTACGCTATATAGACTTCCAGAATAAGAAAGATGATGCCCCCGACGCGTCGTGCTCGGCCAAGCGAACCATCGAACCGGAAGTTGGCTGGCGGTTTTTTTAGTCGCTGGCCAGCTTTTCGGAAAGTACCGAGCGCGATGCATGCGGAGACGGCTAGTTGGACGGTGATCAGCAACCACTCCGTTCCAGATTTTAGCGCCAACACGGCATCAAAATCCCAGCGTACGGCGTGCGCAAGCGCTCTTTCTACTTGCGACGCATAAAGACCATCCACAAACCAATAGGCTGCGGCAAAGTGAAGTACTGAAAGGCTTGCCGTGATCATGAACGCCGCCTTGGATCGTAAATAGGTGATGCAAACATGCTAAAATCGTATAGTGGTCTTGCGGATTCGGCAATTGTCGGAATGCCTAACAGGTACCTGATATCGACAGTTTTCAGGTGGAAAGCGCCGATGGTGGCACGCGGATTCTGGTGGATCCGAAGGCCGAGTCGGCGCTTACCGATCTCGACGGTGTGTCTGTCTCGCTGGCCCCGGACCATGCGTTAGATGAGGCAGGCGGTGTCGGCGCCGAGAACATGCAGGCGATGAAGGGGGCCTTGCGGGCCTCCGTCGGTCCCGACGGCGGCGATGCCTCCGATGCCAAGGCGGCGCTGTCGGCGGCCAACCGCTTGGCCTCTGACCCCCGCACCTACGCCGGCATGCGCGCCAACCGCCAAGCGTTCGCGGCGATTCCGCCCGAGACGCGGGCGAAGACGAAAGCGGCCCGTTTTGCGATTGTGGAAGGCCTCGACGATGTGCGCGCCGACCTGATCGCGAACAAGGCGCGCGACAACAATGTCACGGACCCGCAAGGCCACGGGTGGCGGGGGCGCGGTCGGGCGCCGGCTCCGATGCCGGAGGTCGGCGCGGAGATCAAAGACCGGTTCCGGGCTCTGTTGACGCAGGACGGTGATCTTCCGACCCTTCCGCATCCGACCCTCGACCCTGGCTTGAGCGCGGAGCTTGGCCTGGATGCGGTGGAAGTTTTGGAGACCCAAGCCTTCTGGAAGGAGGCGGGCGTCGGCGTCGGCCTGAGCGCCGCGTCGATGGGAACGGGCGCTGCGGCATCCGGTGTCTTGCGCGCGCTTTCCGCCGGCGCGCAAACCACGCGCGGCGCGAAGGCGGCGGGCGACGCAGCGAGCGCGATTGCCGGCGCGGGCACGGCCGCCCTCCTGGCGAAGGACGCGGCGACCCAAGAGATCTATCACCGCACGCTGGAAGATCACGGCCTCGACCCGCAGGACCCGGAGGCCTGGGGCACCTTGCCCGAAGCGGTGCGCCGCGATGCGGGCGAGGAGATCGGCATGCACGCGCTGGTCGCCGGCGTCTCGCCGCTGGCGGTAACCCGATTGACTCGCGGCTTAACCGACGGCCTGCCTGCGCCGGTGAAAACGTTAGTGGAGGGTGGTGCAAATGAAAGTCTGCAGTCTGGGTTCCGGATAATCGGCGACGCGTTTAAAAACTGACGCACGCATGGTCGTTGGGATCAAGCCGTGGCTGACGATCGACTATATCTTGATTTTCAGCTACATCTTTCGCCCTTTGAATGCCCACAATGCCAGATTCAAGGCTTTGGACAAAGATCAGCATCGTCTTCGCTCTGGTATAACCATGTATTGCAGCATCGTATGCGTAAGATGCACCTAGTACAGCATGGTTCCTTTCCAAAGCAAGTATTCGCCCTAGGTTATACATCGCCCGAAGGCTTCCGGCTTCTGCCGCCTCTTTGTAGAGCATGATGGCGCGATCAACACTCGCCTCGTCGTCCGAGCTATGATGCACGACATAAGCGTATGTCGCCAGGAAGTCCGGGTGGTGGCACCGCGTGACCGGGTCGAGCCATCGTTCGGCCTCCTGCTGGGCTTGGGGCTCTTTCACCGGATCACCCCCGGCGAGGCTGAGGGCGATCTGTGCCATGGCATGGCGGGCGGCGGGGATGCCGCCTTGCTCTAGTGGGCGCGCATGGGGGCGCAGCCATCCGGCGGCCTCCTCATGCCGGTCCAATGCGTGGGCGACCAGGCCGTTCATCAAACTGGCCTGCGCCCGCTCAACGCCGATCACGATTAGCAGGAGCGCCAAGGCGGCGGCCAAGGCGACGGCCGGTAGCGCCGCACGCGCGAAGGAAAATTCAGGCACACTCATAAAGAGAAGATTACGCACGACCGCGCGAACGCCGCAAGTGCGTTGGGCCGGCGCGAAGGCAGCGAGCGCGATTGCCGGCGCGGGCACGGCCGCCTGCCACCGGCAGGCTTCCCACGCTCGAATAAGTTTGAGTGACCGTTTGAGGAGTGTAAGCTAGCGGTTCGGGGTTTTTTGGCCCCCGTGATAAACGGGATGGGCCGCGATGTTGCAGCTTGAAAAATTGGATGTGCCCGGGCTTCAGCCCGTCACCTTAACGCTGGAAGACGGCGTGTGCGTGGCCGTTCAGGGGCGCTCTGGCAGCGGGAAAAGCCGGTTGTTGCGCGCGATTGCGGATCTTGATCCCCATGGCGGCCGCGCGCTTCTGGACGGGGTGGATTGCGCCGCCATGCCCGCCCCCGATTGGCGGGCCCAGGTTACCTATCTAGCGACCGATGCGGGATGGTGGCTATCCAGCGTCGGCGCGCATTTTTGCCATTGGGATGAAATCGCCGCGATGCTTAGCCCCCTGGGGTTGGCGGCGGAGTGCCGGGATTGGCCCGTCGCGCGCCTATCAACGGGGGAGCGGCAGCGCCTGGCCCTGCTGCGGGCACTCTCCATTGGGCCGCGTGTGCTGCTGTTGGATGAGCCGACCTCCGGCTTGGATCAGGAGGCGACGGCGGCGGTGGAGCGCTTGCTGGAGGCACAGCGCGCGCAGGGCCTGGCGATGATCTGGGTCACCCATGACGGTGATCAGGCGGCGCGCGTGGGCAAGCGTTTGATGCAATTGCGTGACGGCGCGTTGGTGCGCCCATGATGGATTACATCCGCCTGGACGAATGGGATTTGGTGCTGGCGGGGCTGCTGCTTTTCGTGAACGGGGCCCTATCGCTGGCGTTAAGGCTGGATTTGGAGCGGCGCTTGGCGATCGCTGCCGTGCGGATGGTGGTGCAGTTGCTGGCGGTTGGCTTCGTGTTGAAGGCGCTATTTGAAAGTGCCTCGCCCTGGCTGACGGGCTTGGCAGCGCTGGCCATGATCTTGATCGCCGGGCGGGAGATTGTCGCGCGCCAAGATCGCCGCCTGACCGGCTGGTGGGCCTATGGCCTTGGGGTTGGCTGTATGGCCCTGGCCGCCGTGGTGGTGACGCTGTTCGCGCTGACCACACAAATCCAGGCGGAGCCTTGGTACGACCCGCGCTTCGCCCTGCC
>Ga0136554_1001214_pt1 | contig 10345 bp, 10 predicted proteins | sample AntRauTorckE5431_FD_104637 | JGI IMG/M metagenome (GOLD analysis project Ga0136554, IMG submission 104637) | Saline lake microbial communities from Rauer Islands, Antarctica - Metagenome Torckler E5 #431 | ecosystem: Environmental > Aquatic > Non-marine Saline and Alkaline > Saline | place...
AATGCATACTACAGTGGCCAGGTGATGAAGAATGAATCTCTAATATGTCAAATCATTATTTACTGTACTAATTACTATGAACAGACGCATTCGCATTGTTTACAAGCATGTTCAACGCCATCAACAAATATCTTTGCCACAACTTATTAACATCATGAAGTCTCCACTCTATTGGAAATATCTAAGTATGCCTCTTTTCGTCACATTTCAAGAAATTTCTTCTACACATTGGGCATTCGTTGTGTTTCAAGAGCCACTCGATTATGCAGTTTGAATGATATGCATGAAAACACTTGACATTCTGAGACCAGCAGACATCATCACCGTCCTTGTACTTTGTCAGGCATATGGCACATTCCGACGGACTATACAACGACGAAGACATGTCGTTGTCGATTCCGTGACGAGAAGATCTCCACTCGCGAAGTGATTCAATAAAAATATCTTCTTTACGCGCATCTTCTAGTGAGGTCCGTTTCCTTGTGGTATCTCCCTCTTCTGCGTCCGCTGAGCTTGCAGAATCCATTTGGGTACTTTTAACCACATCTATCTTACCTTCGTCTTCTACAACCCCGTCCTTGATGTCAATAGTCGAACTCTTTCGAAGTTCACTCTCGTGGAATAGAATTATTTCATTACTATCTTTTCTCCGTATTGCTTTCTGATAAACAAAGTCACTTGCATTAGAATTGATTTCAAACTAGTAGGAAGATATACCTGAGAAGTTCAGCTGATTTCTCACCTTTTGCAAAATACTTTTCAATATGAGCTTGCGCCTCTTCTCTAGAAACTTTCTCTCTTGTTCTGCAGTCAACGAATCTGTTGAAAGTACACGTAGAAAAAAGTTCTCATCAGCAGTTTCATCTAATTCTGTGCAGGCTTTACAACAAATAAAGTGCATCAAAACCACAAAAGCAAAAATCGCCGATACCACGATAATTATGTATAGGCTAGTCAATTTATCATTAGCGTCGTCTGCTGAAACTGATCCATTTTTGTCACTCATAATGAAGGCTTGATGTGAGGTCTTTGGATTGGATGGTATAGCTTTGGTTCGTTCTCTATGTTTGTAACATAGTATTTGCATGTTATCAGTTGAACATGCAAAACACAACACATCCTTCCTTCTTCTCTTCGCGAGATCGTGTAGGGAGTAGTGAAATGGTCAGTTGATTCAAGAAAAATGAGAAGGGCTTCATCAGTCATCAGCCATCAGCCTGCATGTCTGTGAGTGGTTCTCCCAATTTCGCGCAACCCACAACCTTTCCTTGCATTGTTTTAAATTTTAGTGTTTTACTACGAGCCTGTCAACAATTGAGATCCTCTTTCTTGAACTTTTTGGTGTGAGCCACAGATTAGAGTGAAAACAAATCCTAGCCAGCATGGCCCTGGTAAAAAACGGACTTCAGCTTCATTTTGAGCCTCTTGAATTTTAAAATAGAAACAGTTGCGGAAGGGGAGCTAGATATGAACATTGCATAATGCTAAACAAAATTCTTCAACATGCGTGTAGAATATATATTATGTTGAACAGGTTTGCGTCGAGGGCCAAAAGTGAGATGAGGTTAACAATGCGCATTTTACCACAATTTTGGCGTTAGTTTTCAGAACTGTCAAATTGATCGCATTGAAGAAAACATTAAACGTATTCGTCATATTTGTCACAACCGAATGGTGCAACTAAAATTATGTTAAAAGCTTGTTCTACAAGATATATATAGATGGCAGAAGCGAAACTAAATACATGGCAACTACTGTTGATGCAGCATCAGCTATCGATTGCAGAAATGAGTTTAAGTGTTCTAATTACCCTGACCGTATCTTGAAATAGACCTATATTTAGCTCTGAAACAGATGTGCTTCTACAATATTATACATTATAAATTTGATCCCTCCCTCTCCCCCCTGACATCCATCTCCTATCCTTCCAAGAAATCAGGCTTGGAAGAAGAGGCACCAAATCATTATTCCAAAAGCAGTCAAAAAGAAGAGAACAGAAAGGGCAGCAAGTCTCTTGTACTGTCTACATCCTTTTTGTCTGTCTGAGGAGTGAGGGTGAATGCTACCATAGTTCTTTTCTGACGCGTTTCTAGCTTCTGCGTCCATTTCTATGCGCTTCACGAAAATTTCTTTAATAACGTGACCATTATCAACAAAATCCTCAGTTCTATGAGTGTTTTCCGTGTATCTATCATCCTCATCCAATATCGTTGCGTACATTTTCTTGATGTCCTGGATAATTTTGGAGGCATTTCTAGCATTGACATTATCATAATCACCAACTTCACTGATATTAAATGATTCTTGAAATACGCCATCATGGCCCAACTCTAAATCGTTGTATTCGTAATCTTTTTGGAATGAATGATATTGATCTGAGTTATGACCTTTTCTATCTACTTTATCCTCATCAAACCACCTACATTTTGTTGTTGACCCAAAAACAAGGTTTGACTCGACATCTCCGTGTTGTTGCATCGGTTGTAATGCTACTGAAAGCATTGATTGCTCATCATCAGTTTTCAAACTCTTAAAAGACGAGGCCCCAAGAGCACTGATTAATGATGGGGAGTCTACAGCTTCGATCATCCGGCCATGACAAATGTCATCATAACCTAAAGAATCAAAAGAGTTATCCTTTGGATCTAAGTCTTCGGTCTGCACCAAAGGATCATCATAGTGTACGTTGGTAGCTACATCTTTTGGCATCCGAAAGGATTCACGATAAGTTTCCTCTCCATCTCTCACTGTCATTATTAATTTGTTGAAATCATTATCACCCATCTCCCCAGATGCCCACTTCGCAAAAAGTGCATCAAAACTGTCTTCATCTACATTATCTGTTTTTCGTCTAGCTTCCTTTCGGACAGAAATATTGATATCTTGCTTCCTCCATGCATGCCCAAATGTGTCATCATCATCTACTTTTGTATCAAAATCTGACGAGGATTCTACGATGCTAAAGACCGGGTCGCTCGCACTGTCACTTTCCTCGTCAAATATCCAAGCAGTGCGCACCCTGCTCTTCGCTTCGACCCCATGTTCTTCGCTATCCAAACTGATGTCATCTAAGTTGGGTTCATGGTCCAAACTGACCCTATCAAAGTTTGACAGTTTTTTCGGAGATAATCGATCCTGCCTATCCTGGTAAGAGCCACAAATACTCGATGTGATTTGACTTGTTAGAGTTTTATCATCATCATTCTTCGTCTCTATTACCCTGATGGAATGGTTGTGGATGCTTAAACTCACATCGTCCATGAGATATGAGATCTAATTTATGTATTTGCGAAGGTACAGTACAGTTTTCAAGCTTGATCAAGAATGTGTTTATATGTATGAACGTGTGTACTGTATAATATATAATATAATGTATGATGTATTACATATGTACTGCATTGTGTATTCTGTATAAAGTACAGCTGTACGGTACACCAACACGACCTCAAAACATGAAAAGACTTTTCTCTGAAAGCGGGGATGTAAAATCAAGCTAAAAAATGAGGCATTCGTGCGACATAGAAGGCCGACCGGCCCTAAGCTCATCAATTACCTACTTGATATGGATATTGTTTTTATACCTACTGCACGCGCATATTATGTGCGCGATGAAACCTCTTCATCTTTCTGAACCATCGAATTTTTGCCAAGCAACTTTATCTATCATCTCAAGTTCAAGCGACAGCCAGCCGAGCTCAACCAACAAACAACATCAAATAGTCAAAGTGTGTATCTGATTAACAACAACAGGTAGCAACGATGTCCGATTCAGCTAATCTCTTCGTGCTCTTTGAGTCAGCAGCAGGATATGCTCTTCTCGAGGTAGTCTCCATGGAAGAAATTGCTGCTGGAACTGAATCCAACCAGACTGCCATTACTGACCTAACCACTTTCTCCCGCGCCATCAAATTGAAGGCATTCCAGCCATTTGCTTCTGCAGAAGATGCGCTCGAGAACACTAACGCAATCAGTGAACATGCAATGACTGACTCCCTCAAAAACTTCCTTGAGATGAATTTGCCCAAGGTTGGAAAGAAGAAGAAGGAGGGCAAGGCAGCTCCCTTTTCTCTTGGAGTTATTGATACGGGTCTAGCAAATGCTATTAGCGAAGGGATCCCTGGAATTTCCTGTAGGTCCGATGATCTCATCAGAGAGGTTAGTAGAGGATCAAGACTGCATCTAACCTCCCTCGTGAAGGGGTTAGAAAATGGTGGAATTGATCAGGCTCAGCTTGGTCTCGGACATTCTTATTCTCGTGGAAAAGTCAAGTTCAATCCTGCTAGAAGTGATAACATGATTATCCAGAGTATTGCCCTTTTGGATCAGATGGACAAAGATTTGAATACCTTTGCCATGAGAGTTAAAGAATGGTACAGTTGGCACTTTCCTGAATTGAAAGCTCTGGTCAAGGACAATTACATGTTTGCCAGATCTGCAGCATTCATTCAGGACAAGAAAACCCTTTTCCACTCCAGTGATGAGGAGGATACTGAAATGGAAGGTGAAGATAAGCTTGCAGGACTCGTCGAAATTGTTGGTGATGAGGAATTGGCAAAATCAGTCATTGCTGCTGCAAAAACTTCCATGGGTATGGAATGTTCTGCTGTTGACATGATTAATATCATTAATTTCACGCAGAGAATGGTCAAATTGGCTGAATACCGTAAACAATTGGCATTGTATTTGACTGACAAGATGGCAATTGTCGCCCCTAACCTGAGCACCCTTATCGGAGATACTGTTGCTGCTCGTTTGATCAGTAAGGTGAGTAACTCTATTTTGAATCCTTGCATTGACTTTTCCATCCAACCGTCTTGTCTTTCACTCAACTAACTCCGTGTTTCACCAGGCTGGATCCCTCACCAACTTGGCAAAAGCCCCAGCATCCACCGTACAGATTCTTGGAGCTGAGAAAGCCCTGTTCAGAGCTTTGAAGACCAAGGGTAACACCCCGAAATATGGACTCATCTACCACTCAACCTTCATTGGCCGTGCAGCTGCAAAGAACAAGGGTCGCATCAGCCGATACCTTGCAAACAAGTGTTCAATTGCTACAAGAATTGATTCTTTCAGCGACAATCCTAATAAGATTTATGGAGAGAAGTTGAGAGAGCAAGTAGAAGAGAGACTTAAATTTTACGAGACTGGAGCTGCTCCAAGGAAAAATATTGATGTCATGTTGGAAATCCGTAAGTCTATGGGCGGTGATGACGAGGATGAAGAAATGGAAGAGGTCAAGACACCAAAGGCAAGCAAGAAGGAGAAGAAGGAGAAGAAATCCGATAAGAAGAGAAAGGTTGCTGAAGAAGAGATTGAGGAGAAGACACCCGTTAAGTCCTCCAAGAAGGCAAAAAAGGACAAAAAATCAGAGAAGAAATCAGAGAAGAAGTCCTCCAAGAAAGTCAAGAAGTCCAAAGACTAGATAAATGGTTTTGCAGGGGAGCTTCTGTGTGTGTACATTACATCATGCGAGATGGAATAATTACTATGAACGACGACGCGTGGTGCTCTTGGCGTCTTAATAATGCTATAGCAATAACTTTATGATCCACTATAATTCTGATGTCAACACATTTAGCGCCTATGCATATGCTCCTTGAGATTCATACAAATACATGATACAAAAAGACTCGAATGAAAATATAGATAGTACTATATTTTACTTTCCGATGAAAACATATATATGGCATGATATGTGTTCATTCCTTTCCAGCTTTACCATAACGCCTCTTCCAAGCACTGGACTGCCTCAAAACCTTCAATCTAGCCGCTGTGGGGTGGCGGCGTGTCAGGCTAAAATTTGAAGCAACTTTTGGCTTTTCTACTTTCTCGTCGTCGGTGGGAATATCTATACTGCTAGTAGAACAAGCAGGCTCGTTCGTGTCTTTCTCTGGAGTAGGCGATTGTATTCTTTGTGTATCACGTGCTCTTTGCAAAGGCAAAGCTTCTTCCCCGGTTCTTTGACTAGCGTCCTTGGTGTGTTGGACTTGCAGGTTTTTCACCTTTGATTCGAGATAGTCCAACTCGTCACCCAGTTGCTTTCTGGGAGCTTTTCTGGAACTACGAGGACTGTCAATTGTTGGGATATAAGTATCCCGTCTACTTATTCCAAGTACACTGTCTTCGCTGGTGTGCGCATCTCGTTCAAAGCTCCCTCTGAAGCTATGTTCGTCAACTGTATCATCAACAGTACTTGCTGTGACAAAAGTCTTACTTGCTCCACTAGAATCACTGTGGTCACTAAATTCTTCAGTCAAGCTCCGAATAAATTCATCATGCTCGCTATCATCATTTTCTTCCTCACTTTGAGGTTCAAAGCTTGGGCTCTCTGCAATTATTTGTGAACTGTCAAAGTCTTCGTGAAGGTCCAGGACCACAGACAAATTATCATCAGTGTTATCACAATCTTCTGCGGAAGATGATAGATAATTTTCCGAAATGATCTTGGATGATGAGTACGAGAATTCAAGGGAAGAATGTGATTCGTTTGAGTAGTCCATTGATTGGTCACCATGTAATAACTTGAGTATATCTTCTGCACGAGGTAAGGCATCGAGTTCAGGAGTGTTCTGAGGTGCTTGATCCACTGCCAGTTCCTGAATAGACAAATTAATCTCTTGGTGGCCAGCATCAATAGAGGACTCCAGTTCGTCATGGTTCACAACCACTGATTCTTTTCGCAGTGGGATACATTGAGGACCAGTTTCATGAGTCCCTCTGTTTGCTATCAAAATGTCACTCTGTTGGCTCTGCGCCCAGCTATCTTGAGCAGAGTCATCGTCGTTATCTTGAAGTTCATCAATGGCGCTGCAAAAATTTTCACGACAGATTTTTTCGACAAAGGATTCACAGAACTCTGACTCGAAACTATGATCAACAAATTGATCAGGGTCACCTGATGATCCAGACTCTTGACTAGATGTGCTATCGTCATCTGCAACAATCGACGATTGATTCAATACATCGTTATCGTTGTCATCATCATTTTCATTGGAAGTATTAGCAGTACTACCTGTTGTATCTTGATTACTTTCACCATCAAAGACATCGTTAGCCTTACTTGTCGTAGGAAATGCTCCACTCATCTCCGGCCATTCCATGATTTCATCACTAGCCTTGTTGGCATCATAATGTTCCCATCCATCATCCATCCCTCCAAAGACATCCAGAACTTCGTCCTCCAGAGAAACTATTATCTTTTCTTCCCCACCTTTCCCTTCACATCCAATATCAAAATCAAACGAACCGCTTCCCTCCACTTCTTGATCCTGCACCTCCTGCAGGATCGAGAAAGAGCTATCAAACGAAGAAGAGATCTCATCACTCGAAAAACTCAAATCTCCAAACCCTGGATCCCTCTCCCCCCAAACTGCCAAATCCATTGCATCCTCTTCCCCTCTATTTAAAGGCACATTCGAATTAATCTTGGCATCACCGCTCAACGAAGCCTTTGCTTTCGATTCATCTCCATCAAGTTGATCAAGACTGGGTTCGCTACCGAGATTAAATTTGACTTTTCTCACCCTCTCCTTTCTCCTAGAATTTCTAGGAGAATCATGAAGGAATTCCATCCCCTCCATCATTCCCTCCATCTGCATATCCATATCCATATCCATGTTCATATTCATGTGTTGATGTTTATAAAATTCCTTGTCCAAATTGAGAGCAACATCTTCCACCTGATGCCTGACTAGCACGAGATCATGAGTAATTTTAACCCGGAGCCTGGTATGTTCAGGCCGCTTGGAATGATAGTGATGATGGGTGGGCAGGACCATGGCTAGGAAATTAATGAGACGGTTTCCCATGATGTAGATTGATTGTAGTTCACTAGTGGATGTTCCTGGGGACGAGTAGGCTTGTTGGAACTGATCCCGGACCTATTTGACGATGATGAATGGAAGCGGAAGCAAACGTGAGCTTTCTCGAGTGTTTCATATATGTAGAGTGATAGTCATGTATGGTATGTAACATAGTACTATATAATATAGTACCATATATCATAATATATACACACCATATATGGTCAGTCAAACCAGCGTACAATGTCTGGTCCTCTTTTATCCGAAATAAAGTGAACTTACCCGATCAGCAATTGCGCTGTAAGTTCTGAGTGGACTCTGATGATTGATATGGAAATCACTGCCGCCATTCAATGCATCTTCTTCCAGCGTTTCTCTCCTCCGTTCCCGTCCATCTTTCCTCCACGAATCATGGCACTCCTGGATGGAGGATGATGAGGAGCTGTCTGATTGACCAGAAGCTATTGAGGTGTTGGTGTTGGTAGAGGAGCCATTGTTATTCCTTCCATTACTATTGCCACGATTCATCATTTTAGAATTCGTCTTCCTGTATCCTTCATCACCGTCTCGGATGCGTAATTGCTGAATGGCAGAATGGAGTTTTTCCTCTCTAGGAGTGATACTAGGAATACTATTATGATTACTGCTACTTGGACTAGCAGTCGTGCTATTAGTAGTAGGACTAGTTTTGGTAGACCGCGTGGGTTTGCGCAGGACCCCAATCAGTTTTGTTGGAGGTGCTGCTGTGGCTGCAGAAGGACTCATTCTCTATTTCTTGAGTGTGCAAGAAGGGGACTTCGTTGAATTCACTGCCTGTTACAGAGTTCTCTGTTTTACTCTTAGACTCTTCAGTACACTTTTGCAACAGCAACGATAAGACTGGATAAGAGAGAGGTCGTTTCGTGTGTCATGTCTTTCAAATTGGATTTTAAATCTTGGCAACGAAATTTTGTAGAAATTTCGCTTGGACAGATTTTTATGAAAAGTTCTTATTTTTAATTATCCATGTAGGATACGGGGTTACACTGACGCACTATTGCCACCTTTTTGAATGGAGGAGAGGCAAGAAATCAGAAATCACACATCCATCATACCATCGAATAATTAATCCATCAACTCAACCTTCGTCCATCATTCATCATTCATCTCTCACGCATATTCTTTCACAGGAGACACATGAAGAATTCTTCTGTCTGTTTGTTTGTTGTTATTCCAACCCAATCCTCACTTTGAAATAGTATCAGTATTAGTGACAATCACCTCTGCAGTATACGCTACTGTACCAACCTAATATGAAGATTCACAACATTGCAACAATGTCACTCTTCGTTTCTCTCTCGGGAAGGGTTGCTTCCTTCCTTCCCCACGCAGTGCGCCAAGCCAGAATCACTTCGTCAATCTCCACTTCCAAAGCCTTCGCATTCACACCTACTTCCACACAAACACATGTCCATTCCAATCCCATCACGACACGCTTCATGTCAGCCACCGCCGCAGCCACAGAAGAAAAAGCTACACTCGTACTACCCACCAACAAAGACGACGACTTGCTGAAAATCCGTCATTCGTCAGCACATGTCATGGCCATGGCGGTACAGGAAGCTTTCCCAGAAGCACAGACGACCATCGGACCATGGATCGATAATGGATTCTATTACGATTTCTTTTTTCCCGAGACCATTGATGCAGAAACGGGTGAGACGATCCCCTCTCGAAAATTAACAGATTCCGACCTCAAGAAGGTCAAAAAAGCCATGGATAAAATTATTGGAAAGGATTATCCTATTTTCAGAGAAGAGGTTACCAGGGAGGAAGCGAAAGCTAGAATTATAGCGATCAACGAACCGTTCAAGCTAGAGATTTTAGATTCCATCAAAACGGAACCAATCACCATTTATCATATTGGAGATCAATGGTGGGATCTTTGTGCTGGGCCTCACATGGAGAGTACTGGGAAGTTGCCCAAGAAAGCGATTCAGTTGCAAAGTGTTGCAGGGGCGTATTGGAGGGGAGATGAGAATAGGGAGATGTTGCAGAGAATTTATGCTACTGCGTGGAAGGCGCCAGATCAGTTAAAGGCTTATAAGAAGATGCTCGTGGAGGCAAAGAAGAGAGATCATCGTGTTCTTGGAAAGAGACTTGATTTGTTTTCCATTCAGGTGAGTGGTGCAGTGTATTTTATTCATGTTTTGATTTACGAAAAAGTCGAAACGGAGCGAAATGGACTATATTTGGATTGTTGCTGACTTTGTGTTCTTGTTTCGTCTCGTTCTTTCACTACGCGGTCAATAATAATATGATCATCCATAGGAGGATGCAGGTGGCGGACTTGTATTCTGGCATCCCAAGGGATCTAAAATTCGTCACAAGATTGAAGACTTCTGGAGGCAAAAGCATGTCGAAAACGGATATGACATAGTTTTCACTCCTCATATTGCTAATCTTAATCTCTGGAAGACATCTGGACATGTTGACTTTTACCGTGATGGTATGTTTCAGCAAATGGAAGTGGAGAATGAAGAATATCAGATTAAACCCATGAA
>Ga0136554_1001215_pt1 | contig 10342 bp, 6 predicted proteins | sample AntRauTorckE5431_FD_104637 | JGI IMG/M metagenome (GOLD analysis project Ga0136554, IMG submission 104637) | Saline lake microbial communities from Rauer Islands, Antarctica - Metagenome Torckler E5 #431 | ecosystem: Environmental > Aquatic > Non-marine Saline and Alkaline > Saline | place...
TGCGTTTGCATTTGCATTCTAAAGCGTCCCTTTCTTCAAAGCGTTCGCCGCAAAATCCGCTGCACGAGCCGTCAAAGCCATGTAAGTCAAAGAAGGATTAACGCACGAAGCCGAAGTCATACAAGAACCATCGGTTACAAAAACATTTTCTGCACCCCAAACTTGATTATTGCCATTCAAGACAGACGTTTTGCGGTCACGCCCCATACGAGCCGTTCCCATTTCGTGAATCCCCAAACCAACCCCATAGGAATTATCATATTCTTGAATATTTTTCGCCCCAGCAGCTTCCAACATTTCTCTTGCAGATGCCATCATATCCTTACGCATCTTCAATTCATTTTCCTTAATTTCTGTACTAAAATCAACCGTTGGCAAACCCCATGCATCTAATTTATCGTAATTCATTTGCATAAAATTGTCTTCATAAGGTAAGGTTTCACCAAAGCCTAAAAGATTCATCGTCCAGCCGCCGGGCGTTTGTACCGCTTGTTTTAAGTCCGCACCAAAACCCTTTCCTTCTGCTGCTGCGTGCCAGCTGCCTCGACCGCCGCCGCCTTGATAACCAAAGCCACGAACATACTCTTTATTCGTATCGCCACCTAAATTACGGAAACGAGGAATATAAATACCATTCGGACGACGACCAACATAATACTCATCTTCGAAACCGTCAAATTCTCCTCTTGCACCGACTTGAAAATGATGATCCATCATATATTTTCCTAAAGCGCCGCTTTCGTTGCCCAAACCATTTTCGTGTCCTTCATATTTCGACTGCATCAAAACTGACGTAGAAGCAACCGTTGAAGCACATAAGAAAACCACTTTTGCATAATATTCAATGCTTTCATTTGTTTCTTTATCAATGATGCGAACGCCAGTCGCTTTGCCAGTTTCTTTATCGTACAATACTTCCGTAGCAATAGAAAACGGGCGAATCGTTAAATTTCCAGTTCTTTCAGCAGCAGGCAAAGTAGAAGATTGACTACTAAAATAAGCACCATACGGACAGCCCCTCATGCAGCGATTACGAGATTGACACTGCCCACGACCATTGTGCGGAACGGTTAAATGTGCCGTTCTACCGATCGTCATAATTCTATCGTTATACTTTTCTTTCAGGCGTTTTTTAACGTGTTTTTCGATGCAATTAAATTCCATCGGTGGCAAAAATTCACTGTCGGGCAACTGCGGCAAACCTTCCGCTTGTCCGCTAATACCAGCAAATTTTTCAACATAAGAATACCACGAAGCAAGGTCTTTATAACGAATGGGCCAATCCACACCATTACCATCTTTCATATTCGCCTCAAAGTCAAAATCCGACCAACGGTAACATTGACGACCCCAAACTAACGACCGACCACCGACTTGATAGCCCCGAATCCAGTCAAAACGTTTGCCATTGATTTCATTATAAGGATGCTCAGAATCCTTTACAAAAAAGTGCTTCCATTGATCTCTAACCGTATAGCCCGTTCGACTTTGTTTCGGATAATCTTTATCAATTTCCATTTGCGGCACTAAACCACCAAACTTAAATTCCCACGGTTCTTTATTTGCAGTTGGATAATCATGGATATGTTTAACATCTCGCCCACGATCCAAAACGATGGTTTTTAAACCTTTTTCACAAAGCTCTTTCGCAGCCCATCCACCACTAATTCCAGAACCCACGACGATAGCGTCATACGTTCTTTCAGCTTTACTTTTACCATTGATATTGCTCATAATTTGTATTTGGTTAAAATGCTAACTTTTTGACTATTAGCAATTTATATTAAAATTTAATATTAAAAAATTATTTATAATATTTATAATATTTGGCTTTTACAAATAAAACCCCAACATAGTATTTTTTTCGTAATTATTCAAAAGATACTTTGGCTTTGTGTCTTTTTAACAATTTGAAAGATTGTAAGGAGGACTTCAATAGTTTTGCGATTCAAGTTGGAAAGGCGTTTTAATAAAAAAATACCAACTTTATTAATTCCCTATATAAACGAAATCTAAATTAACTTCGTACTGGTGTTAAATTGACGATTGTCATCGACTGTCGCCAACAAAAATTCATATATTTGTGTTATAATTCCAGAGAAACAAATGGTTCACGATAAGACGGTTTTACGGAATGAAATATCTTAAAACCTTTATACCAAAAAAAATATTCATACTATGAAATTAATACATATTATAGCGGTCATCGCTATTGCAGTCGGGATTGGAATTTTGGTTTCTGCCTCAAATGATATGGCAACTTATTCTAATTTTAAAGATGCTTTTGAAACGCCAGGTCAAAAATTCAAGGTTGTTGGTACATTGTCGAAAGACAAAAAAATGTATTACGACGAACAAAAAAATCCGAACTATTTTACATTCTTCATGAAAGATAATGAGGGCGAAGAACATAAAGTCATTTTGCGCAAGGCAAAACCACAGGATTTTGAGCGTTCAGAACAAATCGTTTTGACGGGAAAAGTCGATAATAATGAGTTCATTGCTACGGATATGTTGATGAAGTGTCCGTCAAAATATAAGGACGAGGAAATTCAAATGAAAAAAGCAGCACAGGGAAGTTTGTAAAATACTTTTATAAAATGTTATAGAATTCTAAAGTTCATAAAAACGTCATTCCGATACATCGATAAAATCAGTATCGAAATGACGTTTTTTAGTTCTGTATTTTAATTAAAAAAACAAAAAAATTGATCGTTATACCGTTATTTTGCGGCTCGAAAATAAACATAGAAGGTGAGAATCCGGACACTTTAAAAGCGTCTGAATCCTATAATAAGCAATAAAAAATGAACGAAATACAGTACGTAGGTGAAAATCTAATACCCGGGCAACTGGGACATTTAGCAGTAGTTTTGGGGTTTGTGGGGTCGATTATGGCGGCAATTGCTTACTTTTTTGCAACCAATAATCGCAATAACGAAAGTTATGACTCCTGGAGAAACTTAGGACGAATTGCGTTTGGCCTTCACGGCATCAGTGTTTTTGTCATCATCGGAACGATTTTCTATTTGATGGTAAATCAATTATTTGAATACAGTTACGCTTACGAACATACGTCGCCAGATTTGCCGATGAAATATATCGCTTCCGCATTTTGGGAAGGTCAAGAAGGTAGCTTTTTGTTATGGATGTTTTGGCACGTCGTTTTGGGCGGTATCTTGATGTTTACCGCTAAAAAATGGGAAAGTCCAGTGTTATCCGTCCTTTCGATGGTTCAGATTTTCTTAATGACGATGATTTTAGGATTTTATTTTGGCGTTGAAGATGTCAAATTTGGTTCAAATCCTTTCGCTTTATTGCGGGATACGGTTGACGCACCAATTTTTTCAGACCCGAATTATTTATCCAAAATCGCTGGAGATGGCTTGAATCCTTTATTGCAAAATTATTGGATGACGATTCACCCGCCAACTTTATTTTTAGGTTTCGCTTCTACGGTTGTGCCTTTTGCTTTCGCAATTGCAGGACTTTGGACGAGAGATTTCAAAGGTTGGTTAAAACCAGTTTTGAATTGGTCTTTATTTTCTGCCTTTATTTTGGGCTTAGGAATTTTGATGGGTGGCGCTTGGGCTTACGAAGCATTGAGTTTTGGAGGTTATTGGGCTTGGGATCCAGTTGAAAATATGTCGCTCGTTCCTTGGATCGTTCTCATAGCAGGGATTCACGCCGTAATGATTGCAAAAAACACCGGTCATTCATTGAAGATTGCCTTCTTATTTATGCTCGCTTCTTTCGGAATGATTGTCTATTCTACCTTTTTAACACGAAGTGGAATTTTGGGTGACACGTCCGTTCACGCCTTTACAGATATGGGTTTGGAGTGGCAATTGGTTGTTTTCTTAGGGACAATTTTCGTGGGAAGTTTAACTTTATTATTTGCCAGATGGCGACAAATCCCTGAAAACAAAAAAGAAGAAACGGCTTATTCTCGTGAATTTTGGATGTTTATGGGTTCATTAATTTTGATATTTTCAGCTATTTTAATTTCGTTCACGACTTCGATTCCTGTTTATAACAAAATCGCATCGGTACTTGATGGTTGGTTTCCCAATCAAAATTTAGCTTTAAATTGGTCAACGCCAACCGAACCGATTGAACATTATAATAAATATCAAATTTGGATTGCCGTTTTAATTACGATTATTTCGGGCATCGCTCAATTCATGCGATACAAAGCACCGAGTTCGGCATATTTAAAAAAAGTTGGTTTACACATTGGTTTTTCAGCGGTTGCAGCTTTAATTATTACCGTTGGGACGTATTTTGTAATTAATTTGAATACCATTCCTTACTTGATTTTAATGTTTGCTTCCGTTTTCGGCATCATTGCGAATTTGGATTACGTAATTTTTGTTTTGCGTGGTAAGGTCAAAATTTCGGCTGCGGCGGTTTCCCATATTGGTTTTGCCGTAATGGTAATCGGGACGTTAGTCTCTGGTTTGAATAAAGAAATTATCTCCAAAGATGCCTTTATGCGAACGAATATTATCGAAGGTTTTAGTCAGGATAATGAGAATAATAATATCTTATTATATCGTAATTTACCAACAAAAATGGGTGAATATATGGTGACTTATCAAGAAGATACTATTGAAGGTTTTAACCGTCACTTTATTGTGAATTACAAACGAATGGCTGACGATGGCAAGGTTACAGAAGAATTTAACCTTACACCAAATATCATTTATGATAAAAATGAAGCTAAAATTGCAGCATCAAACCCTTCGACCAAGCGATATTTACATAGGGATATTTTTACCCATGTTTCGGCTTTACCTCGGGTAGAATTAGAGCCAGAATACGCAAAAGAAGTCGAGGATAGTTTGAATTATAAAACGTACGAAATTCAAGCTGGAGAAACTTTAGATTTGGCGAGTTACGAAGTAACATTCGTCGGCTTTAATAAAGATCCAAGAAAACAATCAAGTCACGCTAAAGATACGGACATCATTTTGGGTGCAACTTTAAAGATAAAATCCAGAATTTCGGATTCTACTTGGACGGCTGAACCTGTATTTATGGTGCGTGAAGATGGGCAATTTGGAATTCCAGAAGAGTTAGAAGAAATTGGTTTAAAAATCAAATTTTCGGACAAATTTCCGGAAATCGTAGCAGCCGCAGAGGAGAATTTGACCACAAAAATTGTTCAAATCGCACAAGGCGGAACATTTGAAATGGGCGGATACGACTTCATTTTATCAGGTTTTAATCAAAATCCTGATAATGAAAACTACGCTGCACAGGAAGGTGATATTACAGTCGGCGCAATTATCTCGGTATTCAAAAATAACGAAAAAATTACGACCGCAGAACCAGTGATGATTATTCGCAACAACCAAATTTTGAATGCACCAGAGGAATTGAGAGCACAAGGTTTGCGCCTTCGTTTCCAATCTATCAATCCTGAAAATGGCATCGCAACATTGGAAGTTTCAACGGGTTTACCCGAAAGACAAACCGTTGCTTTAGACATCGCTCAAAACGTCAATCGCAGTGATTATATCGTTATGGAAGCTATCGTTTTCCCAGGTATTAATTTATTTTGGATAGGTAGTTTGGTCATGTTATTTGGATTTTTGCAAGGTATGTTTGTTCGATTAATGTCGAAAAATTAGGCTTTTATTTTGAGATAATATTATTAAAAAGGTCAAACGCTCTTGTGGTGTTTGACCTTTTTTTTGGTCGCTATTTTGCCTACCATATTGCTAACTTAACGGCGGCTAAAAACCGTTACAACATTAAAAAAATGCCTAAATATTTAATATTTTAAAAAGCTACTCCTCTCCCACTACCTTTTTCAAAATATCTTTCAACTCTTCATAATCCACGGCTTTTGCTTCCAACATTGCATCTCGTTCAGCGACTTCCGTTCGAGCGTATTTTAGACTTTTATAAAAATATCCCAACAATAAAAACGCCGTAGCAACGAGAATTCCCAATATTATCATGACAATTTGTAGGCGATTTATTTTTTGGGTCTGTCCCGAATTTTGCTGATTCATTTCATTTTCATAACGATTTTCAAAATTATCCATTTGCCGACTTTGCTCTTCCTCTTCCAAACTATCGGTCAAAGATTTATAATTTTGATGCGAAAAATAGGCTTCTTTATATTGTTTTTTGGATGCATAAATTTGAGATAACAATAAGTTAGCGTCACGCAAAAGCGGCTTATCAGCGATATTTTCAGCGATATTTACCCCTTTTTTGGTTTCCACCAATGCCTCGTTGAATTTAGATTGCTGCATATAAGCGTAGCCCAAATTCATATAATTTACCCCAATTCTTTTGGTCATTCCTAAGTTTTCGTTGATTTTCAGGGCTTCTCGCAAATTCGTTACCGTTTGTTTCGTTCCAACTTCCGTTTTATAATCACTTCCCAAACGATTCAAACTTTGGGCAACACCATGTAAATCATTATTTGATTGAAAAATCCCCAAAGCTTTTCGTTCATATTCCAACCCCTTTTGCCCATCATTTTTGCGTAAATACGTCAACCCAACTGCCGAAAAAATAGCCGCAACTAACCTCGGCGATTCGCTAATCATTGCCAAATCTGCGGCATTTAGAAAAGTTTCCAACGCCTTGTCATATTGCCCTTGTTCATATTTTGCTTGTCCAATATTGTAATACGTTTCAGCGATAATCGTATTATTTTTCAAGGTTTTAGCCGTATTTAAAGCCAAATCAAAATACGTCATTGCTTCCTCAAAATCACCTTGCGATAAAAACGTTCGACCCAAATTAATATATGACTGCGTAATCCCTTTTTCTGCCTTATTTGCCTCAAAAACAGCCAACGCATCGCGCTCAAATTGAAACGCTTTTCGATTATTTTTTAATTGCCAATATGCCGTTCCGATTTTATTCAAAGTTTCCCCCAAAACAAGGTTATTCCCCAATTCATTTGACAAGTTTTTACTAATTAAATAATAACCAATCGCCTTTTTATAATTCTCCTGTCGATTAAAGTAATCGCCTAAAAGAAGGTTCGTAACTTCCTGTAAATCTGAACTTTGCAAACTATCCGCTATCACGTTTGCTTGACTAAAATACGTCAATGCATCATTCATTTTATCATAACTAAAATACACCTCACCGAGTGCTATTTTGGCTTGACCAATCAATGATTCACTATCCAAACGCTTTGCATTTCGGAGCGCTTTTTCAGCAGTTTCTTTAGCTGTTTCAAAACTAAATTTACGCTGCGCTTTCGCCATTTCGCACCAAATCAAAACCTTAACAGAATCCGATTCAGCAGTTTTTAAAATAGCTTCCAAACTATCAATAATCCTCGAATTTGCTTTGACAATCTTAGGTTGTCCGATTGCATTTGAAGTCATTATTAATAAAAAAATTATTAAAAATATAGGTATTTTGAATGTTTTCACAGTTGTATTTTTCTGTTCTCTTTTCATAGATTTTATCACCTACGGCTATTTTATTTTATCCCATTACAAATTATAAAAATGCAATCATTTTTGATTTATAACACGCTCCAACTCTTCCGCTTTTTGCGTTCCAATTAAGATTTGTTGCCCATTTTTGAGTTCTAATTGCAGCCCTTTATTCCCACGAATATTATACGCTTTTCCCTTCGTACCGAACTTATATCCCCAGCCACCATATTCTTTCAACGGGCTATAAGTCCGCACATACGCCTTTTTAATTTGCGACCAATTTATTTTTTGAACCTCGCTGTGTAGCGGTTTTAATTGAAAAACAATACCTTCTTTTGTAATGCCCGTTATTAATTCAAAACGATAAATTAACCAAGTGATACCAATAGGAATCAATGCAAAAATGATTAATAAAGCATCAGGTGCAGGCTTATTTCCAAAAGGGATTTTGAAAATAACTTGCAGGATAATACCGTACACAAATAATATATTTAGAGCGAGCAAAAACAGCCAAACCCACCACTGATTAAATTTTTGTTTTTCTGAAAATAAAAATTCCATATTTTTGATTTTGGTCATTTGTCATTCTTAATAAAAGTAAATTCCTGCTTTTTTTTTGCAAAAAAAAATGCCGACTTCCAACCCTAAAGTCTAACCAAAGAATGTCTCATAAGTGATCACTATTTTTTTCCTAAAATTAACTTCGTTTAAACTCAAATTTCTTGACTTCTTCGTTATATTCACAGCCAAAAATAATCACCTTAAAGATAACATTATGATTAAGTCACTTACAATTTTTTTATTGCTAAATCTTACTTTAGCAATGAATGCACAACCAGAAGACGCTCGTCCGATTTTTGAATCTGTCGAAGATGCGAAAATTGCTCCTACAAATGAAGTTTATCATTTGCAATTATTTGAAAAAAATCTAAAAGAAATTCCCGAGGCGGTTTTTGAATTCAGTAACCTTGAAATCCTTGATTTGTCGAGTAATGAATTTAGGAAATTATCCGCTCGGCTTATTGAATTAGCTAAGTTGCACACTTTGATTTTGTCGGGAAATCGGTATTTAGATTTTGAGCAAATCATACCTATTTTGGTTAAAATGCCAAATCTAAAACATTTGGTCATTTCAAAAGCACAATTACGTGTGTTTCCACCCGAAATTATGCAATTGACACAGTTAGAAAGTTTAGATTTTTCTTCTAATCTTTTGGAGGTGTTACCCGCTGAAATAAATGAATTGGTCAACCTCGAAAATATAAATATGAGTAGAAATCGGCTGATTACGATACCAAACAAAATCGGCACTTTAGGTAGTTTGAAAACCTTAAATTTATCTTTTAACGAAATTGAAATATTACCGTTAGAAATTGGCAATTTGGGTAATTTAGAAACGCTTATTCTATTAGAAAATAAACTAAAAGAAATACCTATAACTGTCGGGAATATCGAAGGGTTAAGGGTTTTAAATTTGAATAGCAATCAATTAAATACCCTACCAGAAACGGTTAGCAAATTAGAAAATTTAGAAAGTTTGGAAATTGCGGTAAATCAATTAACAAAACTTCCAGAAAATTTGCAATATCTTAAAAACTTAAAAAGTATCAATTGTTATGCAAACCAATTAAATGAATTTCCTAATATTTTAGTTCAACTAAAAAAATTAGAAAAAATAAATTTAGCATCAAACAAAATTACCGATATTCCCAAAGAAATTGACAGTTTAAAACAATTGGTATTACTCAACTTATACAATAATTCGATTTCTGAAAAAGAAAAAAGAAAAATAATAGAAATATTACCAGAGAAAGTAAAAGTTAGGTTTTGAAAGAACGGACGCTTCGCTTTTCTCGTCCTTCGTCAAGCGAAGCGTCCGTTTTCCTCTCCTACTCCGCAATCAACATATATTTATGTTTCTTACCATTATCAATCATCACATATTTTCCGTGTAACAATTCATCTGTACTAATAACGGTTTCGTGTGACGTTATTTTCGTTTTATTAATCGCAACTGCGCCACCTTTTATCGCTCGTCTCGCTTCGCTATTTGATTCTACAATACCGCCATTGACAAATATTTCAATGATGTTAATACCGTTTTCTAAATCTGCTTTTGCGACCTTAAAACTCGGAATTTCTTCCGCAACCGTTGCCAATGATTTTTGATTAATCTTCAATAAATAATCACGATTCGCTTTTTTATTAAAAAGTAATTCCGAAACCTCCATTACCGAAGCATAATCGTCTTGAGAATGTACCCAAATCGTCAATTCTTCTGCCAATGATTTTTGTAAAAGTCTCAAATGCGGTGCTTCTCCGTGTGCTGCTTCTAATTTTTCAATTTCGGCAACTGATTTTAACGAAAAAATACGATTAGAAACGACAATATCATCATCGCCCATATTAATCCAAAATTGGTAAAATTTGTAAGGCGAAGTCATTTCAGCCGAAAGCCAAACATTTCCCTCTTCTGATTTACCGAATTTTTTACCATCAGATTTCGTCAAAAGCGGACAAGTCAACGCAAAAGCATCGGACTCGCTACCCAAATTTTTACGAATCATTTCCGTACCGCTCAAGATATTTCCCCATTGGTCAGAACCGCCCATTTGCAAAGCAATTCCGTGATTTTCGTATAAATGTTGGAAGTCAAAACCTTGTAATAATTGGTAACTAAATTCCGTGAATGACAAACCAGTTTCCACTCGTTTTTTCACAGATTCTTTCGCCATCATGTAATTCACCGTCAAGGTTTTTCCGACATCACGCAAGAAATCCAAAACATTCATATTTTTATAAAAATCATAATTATTTAGAATCGTTGCGGCGTTCGGATTAGCTTCCGAAAAATCCAAAAACCTCGCAAATTGTACCTTTTGCGTCGAAAGATTTTGCTCCAATTCATCATAAGATTTCAA
>Ga0136554_1001217_pt1 | contig 10334 bp, 10 predicted proteins | sample AntRauTorckE5431_FD_104637 | JGI IMG/M metagenome (GOLD analysis project Ga0136554, IMG submission 104637) | Saline lake microbial communities from Rauer Islands, Antarctica - Metagenome Torckler E5 #431 | ecosystem: Environmental > Aquatic > Non-marine Saline and Alkaline > Saline | place...
ATGCAATTCCCTAACTACATCCGAATCGCCAGCTCGCTTAATTATCCCCATATACAAATACAAAGACATCCCCCTGCGATATACGACACATAGCAAAAGAAGAGAAAACTTTCCTGCCCTCAGAACTCCAGATGGTCCAAGACGGGCCTTCAGCCACCAGGCATCTAGGATTCTGGCGATTTGCGAAATAAGTGAAATTTTGCCTTTTAGATAAATATAAGGTGAGTTTTTTTTTTTTAACGCCTGTTCCTTATATACCTTTTTTTTGGAGCTACTACCACGAGAAGCGCCTCGGTTGCTAGCTTCAGTTCCATGAACCTCTCGTTTGCCGGCTCTGTCCTCCGTCACTCCCTCTGTTGCGCTCTCTTGGCAGAGCGCAGTGCCGTGATTTATGGCGGCGGTGGAGGAGCGTTTCGGCCGTATTTGCGGACCGCTTTGCTGCGCTGAGCCGATTGAATCTGGTAGCGAACGTGCAATGAAATTGCATGAAATAGACGCATGTATGAGTGAAGATACGTGGAAGATGAGGAGATGGTGCGTAAGAATGTAGCGTAATTTTTTTTTTTCAGGACGAATCGAGCCTCACGGTTCATTTGTCAAGAAACAGCAATAAAAATCTTGAAAAGTTTTCATTGTACAAGCGTACCTTGGTGGCAGCTTTGTTTTCAGTGCGCTTTTGTTTGAATTCTTCGCGGGACCCGCAGGCAGCCACGGCTTGACGGGTTCCTTTGCCTCGCGCCACTGCCTGTTGGAATTATTCGCATCATCATATCATATTAGAGACAGTCAAAGAAAGTGAAAAGAGACAAAAGGGTACTTGGTACTGTTTTCGTTCTTCGTTTCATCACCTGAATTTTCGTGACGGCGTATTTTTTGGTGTAGGAGCTCCCCTTGCTACCGTCTTCGTTGGGAGCAGGAAAGGCCGTGCCAATGTAGGTCTGGCCGTGGCTGGTGTACTTGAAACAGGACACTTCGCACGGATAAGGGCCCACCTAAAGGAGTAGGAAGTCAGGAGTAGAAATTAAAGGTATTCGAGCATCCACCAGAGGGTAGATTGTTAGTTCCTGTAGCGAAGAAGGACATCGAAGTGCAAGTTTACATGCGTTGCTTTCTTCGTGTAGCCAAAAAAACAAAGAGCAGAAAGAAATTCTTGCTTTTTTCTTTCTTCATTGTTTTAAAGTTTTTTACTCACTTCAATGGTATTGTGCTCTTCTCCTGCTAAAAAGCACATCGTGTACAAGGCTAGCTCAAAGGCTGGCGAGGTCCCAATGAAGCTGCTGCTTTGGTCTTTCACTTCGCCGTGCCAGTTGAACTGCACGGTGATCAGCTGGTCTTGCGACTCGGGGAGGTGCGTGCTGCGCCGTCGCGGCTGAATGTACCCCAAGTAGTCGAGCTTGATGGACTGAAGAGACGATGACAAGGAAAGGATGGCAATGACGAAAAAGGGAATTGGTGAAGAAGAAGAAGAAGAAGAAGAAGGAGGTAAAGAGTTAACAAGGTGTAAAACCAACAAGTTTAAAGGAAGGATTTACGGGCTGTGGACTTGGACTGTATTGAGCGTTTCAAATACACATAGGTATATATATTTACATATATATCATGTGCGACAGTATCTTGTGGCTCTATTTAGATCTCTTTTCGGGTTTTGTTCTTACTTCCGGCGTCTTGGTCTTGCGGTGCTTTGCGAGCGACGGTGGCAGGGCGCCGCCTTCTTCGATGTAAATTTGCAGCCAATTGTGCAAGCCCACCACTTTGCCGTCCTTCTCTTCCCCCACGAACACGTGTTCGAAGCCCGAGGAGTCGTTGTTCACCTGTTTGTGGGGGGGTGAAAAAGAATGGGAGAAGAATCAAGCATAAAAAGTGGAAGAAGACAAGAAGAATTTTAGGGTAGGGCAAGGATATGAGACAGGCAAAAGTATGAAGGGAGCTACAACAGTGTGAGTAAGTGTACGCTTCTTTCACAGCAGGAATTGTCAAACATGTAAATGTTCAGTTGCACAAAAGCAGCGCGTAATACTACTGCGCCAGATGCATTTGCGATGTGGTGTGTGTGTGGAATTCATAAATGGACAATGTATGAACCGAACCTGGCGCCTATAGAGCCCAAACCACAGGTCGTGCAAGAAATCCTTGAATTTTCCCTCTTGGGCGGGTACGAGGTTCTTGGCCACCAGATAATTGTGGCAGTAGCGCATGGCGGGGCTTTTCATGCAGTGCGTTAGAAAGAGGTCTTCTTCTTGCTTCTCAGCCTTGGTGACTTTTTCGGCTTTGCCCGACTCGAATTCATAATTGTCCAACAAGGCAATGAATGCCGCCCAGGCTGGACGTTGCAACACGTCCTAATGCAACAACAAAAATAATACGGTAATAGGGATTAGTACTTCGACTTGAAACAATCGACAATCGAAAAACTACATTCAGTTCATACACAGTAGGGAAGAGCGTGCCAGAGCATTGCAATCATACAACGAGGACGACGACACAGAGAGGATGACGACGAAAGGCTCGTACGTCAATACGCTGTCTTACCTGGTCCACGAAAGTGAAAAGGGGATTTTCGGCACGGTCGCCTTGTTCGTAGGGCTTTTTGCCTGTGCGAGAAAATGACGTCAATAAAAAGCAGCGGGGAACATCCACATTAGCCCAATAATATCAAAAGTTATAAGCGCTGTGTAAAGAAATAGTGGATTCTTCATCTCCCACGACCAAGTTACTGTATCAATTATTTGAATTTGAAAAAAAAAAAATGCACATGTAGTCGCAACCACCTGTCTGGAGGTCGATGGCATAGTCCACGCCCGGCACCAGCCGATCGATGTCCAAATCCCACAGTTTCGCTGACGCCAGCGACAAGTCTTGGAGCTCATCGTCGGTGGGGACCGCCTTTTTTTTACAGAAAGTTTAAATGGGCATATGTATCAAAAGAATGTCTCGAAGTATTTTTGTTAGTTGTTTAACAAAAATGCAAGTGTACGAGTAGTATTGACATCGAAACACATCAACATTCGGAGTTGGAAAGGTAAAGAAGAAGAAGAAGAAGAAGAAGAAGGAGGCAGGATTACTAAAAGTCTTACGCTGGCGCGCATTTTTTCGACCAAGCCCTTGACGTTTTCTCCAGCCTTCTCCAGAAAGTAAATGACCTGCAATGTAAAAAGAAAAGTTAGTGGAGGGCAAGAGAGCCGTCAGAAGCATCATAAGCCAGTCAGTCCAGTGCAGTCCACATGAGCACAATCGAAAAGGGGTACTCGTTGCCAAATTATCATGCGAAATTTTCAAACGCTACAGAAAAGTCATCGGAGCCTGGAAACAAGGACACTTATTCTGTCATGGATGCGAGTGGATATTGGAGTGTAAGGAACGGCACCTTGTCGATAGGAGGAGGCGACGCTGAGATGCATCGGTTAGTTTTGACGTCCCTGGCATCACATCAATTTGAGACAGCGTAAAATGACAGTCAAAAAGGCACGCGCGTAGAAACGAAGGCTAAAATGGCATACTTAAGACGCTTTGACTTGCATACTTGCCAAGTGATTTGTTGAAGATATGCTTAAGAGCCCGGGGCAATGGAAAGCAGACAACAGTTAAGGAGCTATGATGTAGCACTTTATATGGTATGAAAAAAAAAAAAAAAAGATATGGAGATCAGTGATTCATTTGTTCTCTCTACAGATAAGTTCATTTAGATTTTTTGAAGTTACCAGCCGACAAACGCGAAGCCTTTCTTGAGTTGCCGCGAGACTTCAGGAGAGCATTTAGCTAGGACTGGGCCCAACTAAGTAGAAGCACAACACACGCAAAACGCAGAGGCGCAGAAGCGTGCCATGATATGCACGCACAGACAGACACCGCATACAAAACCAAAACATTAAGTATAGAACACTAGGAAAAGATCGTGGGGCGTGGATTGAAGGGAATAGGCGGCTGAGAAGTTATGGGGAAGCTTTACGAGCCATGCGGCGTGGGGTAGCTAAGGAAGTAGAGATATGGCCTCTTGAGAGAATCGATTTTGAAGACCATCAAGGGCGGTAAGCAATCAAAATACAACCTAAGATAGTTACAGTCATCCTAAGATCAGTTCGCTTTCTGTACATGAATTTTTTTAAAGACTGAATGTCAACCTCGAATCTTCTCGAGGGGTCATTTTTTTGGTTCATGAGGTACCTCGTTACGAAGCGCGCTCAGAAACGACGAAAGTTGCGCGGGGGAGGGTGCTTGTCCTTTAGAGACATTTCCTTTTACGAAGGCCGCTTTTGAATCGAGAATCTGCACGACTTTCTCCATTGCGAATATTGGAGGTTGCAGCCGTGAGGCTAGATGGGCTTTGTGATGTCAATCAGTCCATCGATCTTTCCTTTTAAGGATGAAGAACACTCCGAACTCCGAGATGGTGACGTTTGATTTGTCCACCAGTATGAAAATATCATAATAGAGCGTTTTCTGAAGTTCAAAAAGAGAAGGAGGAGGATACAGGGAAGGCGCCATTCGTTCTGTCATTCATTGAACTATTGGGCTATTCGCTATTCGCTTCTCTCTACTCTCATTGCCTCTCGTTCGGTACCAAAATGAGCGCTGAGTCCACAACCGCTGACCAGGAAGCGCCGATTGCTGAAGGCGCGACATGCGATGATCAAATAGAGGTCCGTAGAGTTCACTGGACTAGCTTACTTGAAGGGTATGGCATCAGCGTGAGGAAATCAGAGATCATTATAAGCTCCGTCGGAGCTAAGAATGGGCTTTTTTGCTTGCACGAAGATGAGAATGAAACACTATAACTTTAGCATTGGGTAGCTCAACGCTCTTGAGTTTACTAGGCATTTTCTGGACTAAATCCGGCGCGTAAAGCTATGTATTCCATGCTCTCTTTGCAACTGCGTCATCCTCAAAACAAGTGTGACACGCAACCCTTCTGTTTGCCAGGTGGAGCATGCGGCAGTGCATAGCGTTGGTGAACGCGTAGGCGCTGCCAAAGCTAGCGTTGAGCGAAGTGCCAAAGCGAACCTCGGACGTGGCCTTGAGGCCACGAACAAAGCTAGGGAGATGGCAAAGGTGCGAATCATTCTTGAGGTCACCCTCGCACGGTTTATACGCCCCCTTAATCCCAGAAATTCCACTATTATGTGAAATGAAAATTGAGAAAAAAAAAAAAAATGTGCTGGGTTTCATGTGAAGATATGCAGCCATCTTTTTTTTCATTACTTTGCTCAGCTTAGAAATTGAGTTGTCAAATCGAGCGATTCCTTCTTTTGGGTTTTTATTAAGATTACATTCTTACGCTGCCCCTCACCATGCTTCACTCCACTCTCCAATGGTGCCTGTGCTTCTCTGTACATTCGCATGAATTTGATATTAGGCGAACATTGGCCGGAGTCTAGATGCAGTGCTCGAAGCTCCAACGTGGCAAATTTCCCTGGGCACTACTGGGCTCCTGAGCTTCGGGTATTTTTTCATACGAATAAAAATGGGATGAATAGTTGAGTAGAGAGCGATAAAATACGTATTCCGAGTGGTATTTGAGCTTCTCTGCCACATGCTTTTTGATATTGCCCAATTCAATTTGAAACTTTTTATTCTTCACACTAGTACGCCTTCCTTTCTGTCTTTTGTGTGATCTTCCTACAGGGCTTTCCTGCTCTTTCTCTGGGTTGGGTCTCGCCAGTTCAAAGTCGTGCCCTTGGGGCCCAACGACAAGAAAGCCAAGAAAATGAAGAAAAAGAAAGAGAAAGAGAAGAAGCTGGCACGACAACGAATGTTAGCACGTTTTTCGCCGGTCCCGAAAGGCCTCGCGCGGCGCTTGCAACGTTCGGTGGACGACGCTGGTGTGTCTGTGATCCCATGAACTTTCTCAGTTGACATAAATTTCTCCCTTCTGCCTTCTTCTATTTCCACCGTTTGTCTCGCTTTCTCTGTTTAGTTGTTCTTCTGTATTCCTGCCTTCTTCGCGATTGTTCCTCTCAATCTTTGCCTCCTCTTGTCTGTACAACCTGCCTGCTTAACCACCACTAACCGCGGCACCATTTCCGCACACTGACGCGCACCTACTTCCCGTGTTCTCTCTTGTGGCGGCGGCATCTATATGATCAACAAACAGTGCTGGCACTGCCTCGGCGCTGGCGCGAGATCGCAACCAGAGGCCATTCTGTGACTCGGGATCGCAAAATTCGCTCCAATTCGTATTCTGCAGACCGCCAGTCCGCTCGTAGGAAACACGTGTTGAACCTCCGTGGTAGAGCATTAAGCATCAGCAGCAGCAGTAGTAGTAGCATTATCAATGCTACAGGGATTCGGCAGAGGACGACCCGAAGTAGCAGTACTGGTGGCGATGATGGTAGCAGCAGTAGCAGTAGCTGCAGCGGTGGCGTTGGCGACATTGCCGGTGTAAGCGTGGATGATATGCTGCTACATCCTCAAGTAGACTCCCCAACGGACAGCACGGACAGCAGCAGCGGCTATGACTCTCTCAGTGGTGGCCTTCCCTTCAAGAAAGCCTGGTGAGCGCTGAAACAAGTTGAAATTTTCACTAAGTCAGGCTATCTTTTTCACGTGGTATTCTTGTCCTCGCACATAGTACGAAGAACACTGTTTTGGCATGATGTCTCATTTTTTCCTCTACATTTTTTTTTGTTTGAATGTAACTACACCAGGACTCGCAACCCCTTGAAGCAATCTTCCAACTCGCTGCTGGCACTAGCGGCTTCGAAAGCGAACAGAAACGTTGGAGATACGGATGGAAGAGAAAATGAAAGAGGCATTCATAGTGGGCTGAGGGACAACAGTACATCGCGGCGGCGATCGCCAGAGACCAGTTGTGGTGCAAGTGGAGAAGGAGGGTTTTTGGATGTAGTGTTTGCTCTGACCAAACAGGTAAGATACACATGTAGACTCTCATATTGTTCGGCTGTGTCTTCGTTCTTGAGAGATAGAATAGAGAAGGGCATGAAGGATGAAAGAAAAGCGTGAAGTAAATGAAGAACGTGTTGTGAAAAGGAAGGCTTTTGGAGAATTGAAGGGCATTTGCATACCCGTCTGCGGTAATGCTCTGGCCGTACAATAAGCATAGCAGTATAAGATCAAGCAGAATTGAATTATCGGACATAGTTGGTGTTACCTTAGCATCTAAACTCCCGTGTACCTTCCTCGCTTTTTGTGCTCCGTGTTTTTTTCCCTAATATTCCCGTGCTCCTACACGTGCCCAAAAAACTTTTTGTATTCTTAATCTATATTCCAGGCCAAACTCTTGTCCTTTTTGGACCCGATTCCATTGCGCGAAGCTTCAAAGCACTTGCAACGACCGTTGCATTTAGCCCCTCATCAAGTGCTTTTTACCGACGACTTCAAGGGTCAGCAGCACGATGGTAGGAAGTCTCCTTCGTTACCGTCTTCACATGCATCTTCTTCATCTGGGACTAGTGACAACGATGGCAGTGGCAACAGCACCAGTGAACAGCAGCAGCAGCCGTGCGCTTGTGATGGTTCTTTGTACTTCATTCGTCAAGGGTCTATAGTGCTTTCAATTCAACCACCAAATGATGCTACTGCTACCACTGCAAATAGCACTAGTAATTTTGGCGGTGCTGGCGGTGCATTTACAGCCGGTCGAGAAGATAATGAAAATAGTCTTGGAGGCACTACAAGTACTCAAAGCAGCAGCAGCACTCGAAATGGGTTTGACACGATATTAGGACAAGGCGACACAGTGACAAGCCTCTTGTGTTTCCTAGCTGCAGTGGCCGATCAATCTCTAGTCATGGTCGATGCAGCAACCGCTGCTGCTGCAGCTGCTGCTGCTGCTGCTGCTGGCGGCACTGCTGCGAATGCAACCGGCGTTGGTGACACAACCAACGAGAACGACAATACCTGCAGTAACATTCCCAAGGAAACCCTGGCGTCTCGAGTCGCTCGAGGAGTGAGCGCTCGCGCAGGCCCACAAGGAGCGACTCTGTGGCGCTTGCCTCCTAGTGCGGTAGCGCAGCTTTTACACAAGTACCCCGGTGACGTTCTGAGGCTGGCCAATGCCATCACAGCAAGGTAAGCGCATACCAGGACTAATTTGGAAGGAAATATTTGCTGCCATTTTTTCGTTTACATTGTTGACTCGTGTACATACCTTTCTCTGTCGTATTGTATCGTTTTCTTCATCGCCTGCATACCTTCAGTGCGTGACGTTGGGACTATTGCTATTGTTAGGTTGGAACGAGTCACGCTTCGCACTCTAGTCGACTCCTTAGGCCTGGGGCCCGATTTGTTCCTACCCATGCCTCAGCCAGATCCAGCTCTCTCCTTTATTGGGGGTAGTGGAGGTAGTGGCAGCAGTGGAAGTAGTTCTGCTCCTCTTTCTTCTTCTTCCTCCTCCTCTGCTAAAGAGTTTACAGTAGGATTAGAGGATGCTGACGGTACATCATCATCGACAAATTCAAGCTGGCGTTTGTACGGGTTAAATGTATTAGCAAATGCAGCGGGCTTAAATCGTCATGGTACTGTTAGCACTATGGTTCCTATGAGCAGTGACAGGAACGGCAACGAACGAGAAAAAGCAGGAGCAGAAGGAGCAGCTGCCACAAGTGCAGCCTGGTTGTTTTTCAAGGCGCAATCATGGCGCGACGTGCCTTTGGTGCATTTGAAACCGGGTGAAACTTTGGACACCGCCGCGTATTTGTATATGGTAGTAGATGGCATAGTGGAGTCTTTTTTCGCTCGTCCCACCACTGCCTCAACCTCTGCGGCTACTAGTAAACCATCACCTACGGCAGCAAGGACGCCTCACAGCAGGGAACGTGACAGCGCGCCGTACCGAGGCACAGGCGCGAGCAGGGTGTGCAGCATGTCCACTGGACCGGGCGAGGTGGAAATTCTTCACAACTAAAAAAAAAGAGACAGATTGGTTTTACAGAAGAAATTACTTATAATATTTGCTTTGTCTCAATTTCTGTATTTTATTGTATCAACTGAACGAACGTGCTTCTTTCTTGCATATGTATCTTCAGATGGTCGGTGCCTTCGAATTTTTCAGCCCGCTAGCTCCCTTGTTAGTGCATCGAGCAGCGGTAGCTAATAGTGCAGTTGGAAACAACTCATCATCGGCAGAAGTAGGAGCAGCTGGAGTGGTAGCGCTGGCCGTGCCAGCGAGCCGAATCAAATGGCTATTGGAGAAAGTGAACTCACCGGTGTCTCCGTCTGCCATTCCAACTGCATCGCCGTCTTCTTCTTCGTCGTCGTCGTCACCTGAAGCTGAGGCCTCGTCGAATGATTTGCAGCCGTTTCCTCTGCAAGCTTCGTCTCCTCCTCCACCTTCTGTTTTGTCGTTGTGTGGGCCTGCCCTAGCATCTTATTTACTGCGCTCGGCGATAGACCGCCTGTCCCCTGTAGTCTTTTCCTTAGACTGGTCGCTGGAGTGGCAACATGTAGAAGCTGGCAAATGCCTCGTAAAGCGAGGCGGTGCTCCGGACTCTGTGTTCATGGTGATTTCCGGTAGATTAGGCACAAGGCCAGTAGACGACGATAACGACGATGACAGTGATGAAGGTATTGACAACGGCGACGAGGAAGACAGCAGCAGTGAGGATGGCTATGGCGTAGGTGTAGGGTTCACTAGCAGCAGTAGCACTAACGGTGATAATTCCGGTGACAGTGACAGCAGCAACGAGCTCTCCAAGAGTGACACCGACGACGATGTCAAGACTGCCAACAGAAAGAAACGGCAAAAGGTGCAGCAGCGGAAACGGCGGCGGCAGAAGCGACTAGAATCGAACCGTACTGCTGCAGCTACGAGTGGCGCGGCAGCAGATGAGAGCAGTAGCAGTAACGGTGCTCATGGCATGCAAAGGCTTGACACTGGGCCCGGTTTTGGCCGCGGGAGTTTGATTGGCGAAGCGGAAGTGCTCACCGAGCGCCCCTTTGAAGCAACGGTCTATGCGCGGCGGGACTCAGAATTAGTGGTGAGATTTCGGACCTCATATATATATTGATGAAGTGCATTAAACTACCGTAGGGATAGATGGGTGGATGGGTGGAACTGTACAGAAGTGAAGTAGTACTCGTGATGTCCGTTTGCAGTGTTATGGATGTGCGCGCGCCGCATCGAGTTCAACCATCAAGCTTCTTCCCAGCAAAATATCCCTTATTGTCCTGAAATAAGCCACGTTTCTCTTGACCTCTCAATTTCCTTACAATTTGCCGTATCTCTGTCATGATATCATGATGACGTACCAGGTGATGCGCCGCAGTGCTCTGGAGCTCGTCGCCAGGATTCACCCGGCTGCTGCCTTGAACTTTGCTCGCCGAATCGCGCAAACGCTGCACGACAGCCGCAGCGCCATGATGATGCTTGGGGGTAGCAG
>Ga0136554_1001219_pt1 | contig 10332 bp, 7 predicted proteins | sample AntRauTorckE5431_FD_104637 | JGI IMG/M metagenome (GOLD analysis project Ga0136554, IMG submission 104637) | Saline lake microbial communities from Rauer Islands, Antarctica - Metagenome Torckler E5 #431 | ecosystem: Environmental > Aquatic > Non-marine Saline and Alkaline > Saline | place...
CATGCAGCGTTTGGCGGCGGTGGAGAATTTGACGGTGATCGGCACCGCGCCGAATAAGACAGCCGTCATTTCCTTCACCATGACCGGCGCGCACCCGCATGATATCGCCACCATCGTGGATCAGCAGGGCGTGGCGCTGCGGGCCGGGCATCATTGTGCGGAGCCGCTGATGCACCGCCTGGGGCTGGGCGGCACGACGCGCGCGTCGATGGGGATGTACAACACCCGAGGCGAGATCGATCGCCTGGGCGAGGCGTTGGATAAGGTGAATAAGATTTTTGGCTAGGGGCAGATCCCCTTCGCGCCCAAGCCTAATGGAGCATGTAAGCGATGCCGAACGAGACAAGCGATAACAAAACCCGCGATATGCTGGATGCCGTTGCACCCAGCGCCAATATGCCGGAAACGGGTGCTGACATCACGCACCCCTATCTTGGTTTCATGGGCGATGGCCCCGGCGCGGAGGAGGGCACCCAGGCCCTGGCCGGCCAGCCGCTGGAAAAGGGCGCGACGATTGCCGTGCCGGATGCGGTGGAAGCCTCGCTGCGCAGCGTTTATGACCCGGAAATCCCGGTGAATATCTACGATCTGGGCCTGATCTATCGCTGCGACGTGGATGATAATGGCGACGCGGATATCGACATGACGCTGACCGCGCCTGCCTGCCCGGTGGCGGGCGAAATGCCCCAGCAGGTGGCCGATGCGGTCGCCGGCACGGACGGCATTGGCGTCGTCACGGTAACCCTGACCTGGTCGCCGCCGTGGCGCCCGGACATGATGAGCGAAGACGCGAAATTAGCCCTGGATTTATTCTAGGCGCGTTTCGATATATAGTACCGAGGCACCCGGTCTTTTTGGAGTGTCGAGAGAGGACGGCGAGTAAGCGATGTTTGATCCGAACAAACCGATGGTAAGCCTGACCGACCGCGCCGCGCAGCGCGTCTGCCGGCTTGTGGAGAAGGGCGGCCAGGACGTGATCGGCCTGCGCGTTGGTGTCTCCAGCAAGGGCTGCTCGGGTCTGTCCTATGTTGTGGAATATGCCAGCGAGAAAAAGCAGTTCGAAGAAGAAGTCGACTGCAACGGCGCCAAAATCTTCATCGATCCCGCCGCCACGATGTTCCTGATCGGCGCCGAAATCGATTACACCGAAGATAAGCTGAAATCCGGCTTTTCCTTCACCAATCCGAACGAGACCGCACGCTGTGGCTGCGGGGAAAGCTTCTCGGTTGGGTGAAAGGCTGGCGCGTGATTTAGGGCTCTAGCTGCTAGCTAATTTCGATCTCGGTCTTTTCGGGCGGCTTTTTCGACGCATTCAGCGCGTCTTGCCCCAGATCAATGATGAATTTCTCCATCTGCGTATCGCCCATGCGATGGACCGAAAACTCAGGCGTCCCACAATATTTTTGACACAGCGCTTCGGTGAAAGATTTTTCGCCCAGCCACATCATGGACCATTTGGGAAAGGCATGCTCGGTGATCGAATGGCAGCCGGCGATGATCGGGCTGGAGTGGCGCTTGTCGGTGAAAATATCGAAGATTAAACGGCTGATGATATCCCGTTCACCTTCAAGCGTTTGGACGAAATAATCGCGGTTGAAGCCCAGGGCACCGGTGATGTTCCGCTTCATATTATTCGACTGCGCGACGCTTAGGATATTGCGTAGATCGCGCTTGGTCAGGGTCGCGGGCACTTGGCTATAGTAGGTTAGGCGGATCAGTTGTTTGGACACGGGGGGGGGCACCTTCATCAATAACCAGTTTTAAGTTGTGGGTACGCTAAGGCGAATCCGTTAACGAAGGGTTTATGGCTAGGCCAAATGGGTTAGTTAATTTCGGCTAGTAAATCCTTTGCATCCACCTGCGCGCCGGCCTTGATGGGCAGGCGCTTGATCGTGCCGGAAATCGGGGCCTGGATGGATGTTTCCATCTTCATCGCCTCCAGCGTCATCAGGATATCGCCCTCTTTCACCGTCTGGCCTTCTTTGACCGCCAGGCTGGCGACCATGCCGGGCATGGGGGCGGGGACATGGCCGGCATTGCCGGGATCCGCCTTTTCCTTGGCGACGGCTTTTTCGGCCAAGGAGGCGTCGGCGATGCGCACCATGCGCGGTTGGCCGTTCAGCTCGAAAAAAACCTCCCGCTGGCCGGCCTCATCGGCCTCGCCCACGGTCAGCATGCGGATGACCAGGATTTTGCCCTTTTCGATTTCGATGGTGACCTCGCCGCCCGGTTCCATGCCATAGAAGAAAACCGGCGTGGGCAGCACGTCCAGGCGCCCATTCTCCCGCTTTTTCTTCGCAAAATCGGTGAAGACCTTCGGATACATCAGATAGGAGGCAAGCTCCGCATCGCTAATCTGCCGGTCGACGGCTTTCTCCGCCGCCTTGCGCTCTTTTGCCAGATCGACGGGCGTCAAATGTTTGCCCGGCCGGTCGGTGATCGGCGTCTCGCCCTTCAGGACCTTTTTCTGCAAGGCCTCCGGCCAACCGCCTGGTGGCTGCCCCAGATCGCCGCGCAGCATCGAGACGACGGAATCGGGGAAGCTGGTGTCATGCGCGGGGTTCTCGACTTGCGCCACCGTCAGGCCGCTGGAGACCATGGACAGCGCCATATCGCCCACGACCTTCGAGCTGGGTGTCACCTTCACGATATCGCCGAACATCCAATTGACCTGTGAATAGGCGCGCGCAACCTCATGCCAGCGATCGGCGAGGCCCATGGCGCGGGCTTGTTCTTTCAAGTTGGTGAACTGGCCGCCCGGCATTTCATGCAAATAAACCTCCGACGCACCGGCGCGCAGATCGCTTTCAAAGGCGCGATATTGGGTGCGCACAGCCTCCCAATAGTCGGAGAAGTCACGCACCGTGGCCGGGTCCAGCCCCGGATCGCGCGGCGTGTCCGACAGGGCCAGCGCCACCGACCCCAGATTGGGTTGCGAGGTTAGGCCGGAAAAACTGTCCATCGCCAGATCGACGGCATCCACACCCGCCTCTGCGGCTGCCAAGATGCTGGCCGCGGTCGCGCCGCTGGTGTCGTGGGTGTGGAAATGGATCGGCAGGCCGGTTTCGTCTTTCAGCGCCTTCACCAGCGTCGATATCGCGTTGGGTCGGCACAGGCCCGCCATATCCTTAATCGCCAGGATATGCGCGCCTTGCGCCTTCAACTCGCGGGCCAGCTTAACGTAATAATCCAGGTCGTATTTCGGGCGTTTGGGGTCGAACAGATCGCCGGTATAGCAAATCGCGGCTTCGCACAGCTTGCCGGTTTCTAAGACCGCTTCGATCGCGACCTTCATATTCTCCGCCCAGTTCAGGCTGTCGAAGACCCGGAATAAATCCATGCCGTTATCGGCGGCCTGCTGGACGAAATATTTAACCGCATTGTCGGGATAATTCGTGTAGCCCACCCCGTTGGACGCGCGCAGCAGCATTTGAAGCAAGATATTCGGCGCACGCTCCCGGATCTCCGCCAAGCGATCCCAGGGGCATTCGTTCAAGAAGCGCATCGACACATCGAACGTCGCCCCGCCCCAGCATTCCAACGAAAATAGCTGCGGCAGCCCGCGCGCATAGGCGTCGGCCACCTTCACCATATCGTCGCTGCGCATCCTTGTTGCCAACAGCGATTGATGCGCGTCGCGCATGGTGGTGTCGGTGATCAAAACGCGTTTTTGGTCCAGCATCCATTGGGCAAAACCCGCCGGCCCCAATTCATCCAGCAGCGTCTTCGTGCCGGTCGGGTGCGGGCCCAGCATGTCGAAATTCTTTGGGATCACGGGCACGGGCGCGTGGGTGGGGGGCAGGGGGCGGTCCTTGACCTCCGGATTGCCGTTGACTGTCACATCCCCGATGAAGCGCAACAGCTTGGTCGCGCGATCGCGGCGCTTGGGGAACTTGAAAAGCTCCGGCGTCTCGTCGATGAAGCGGGTGGTGTAATCGCCCTTCAAGAACTTCGGGTGATTGATCAGATTTTCGACGAAGGCCAAGTTCGTGGCGACCCCGCGAATACGAAATTCCCGCAAGGCCCGGTCCATCCGGCGCACGGCGGCCTCCGGACTCCAGGCCCAGGCGGTGACCTTTTCCAGCAGGGAATCGTAATAGCGCGTGATGACCGCGCCGGAATAGGCTGTCCCCCCATCCAGGCGGATGCCAAAGCCGGTGGCCCCGCGATAGGCGGTGATGCGACCGTAATCGGGGACGAATTTCGCCTCCGGATCCTCCGTCGTGATGCGGCATTGCAGGGCATGGCCATCCAGGATGATATCTTCTTGCGCGGGCACACCGGATATATCGCGCTCGCCGATGCGCGCGCCTTGGGCGATCATCAATTGGGCCTTTACGATATCGATGCCGGTGACTTCTTCCGTGACCGTATGCTCAACCTGGATGCGGGGGTTCACCTCGATGAAGTGGAAATCCTGGGTTCTGACATCCATCAGGAATTCCGCCGTGCCGGCATTCACATAGCCGGCCTTGCGGGCAAGACGCACGGCGGCGTCGCATAATTCTTGGCGCTTTTCAGGGCTAAGGTACGGGGCGGGCGCACGCTCCACGACCTTTTGGTTGCGGCGCTGCACGGTGCAATCCCGCTCCCACAAATGGATGATGGTGCCATGGTGGTCGCCTAGTAGCTGCACTTCCACATGGCGGGCTTCAACCACCAGCTTTTCCAGATACACCTCCCCATTGCCGAAGGCGGATTCGGCTTCGCGGCGACCGGATTGAACTTGGTCTTTTACCTGATCGGCACGCTCAATCACCCGCATGCCGCGCCCGCCGCCGCCCCAACTGGCCTTCAACATCAGGGGATAGCCGATGTCGTCGGCGATTTTTTGTGCGGCGTCCAGGTCGTCCGGCAGGGCCTGGCTGGCGGGCATCACCGGCGTGCCGGCGGATTCGGCCAAGGCCCGGGCGGATACCTTATTGCCGACCGATCGCATCACGTCCGATGGCGGGCCGACCCAGATCAGCCCCGCCTTCACCACCGCATCGGCGAATTCCGGATTTTCCGACAAGAATCCATAGCCCGGATGCACGGCGTCACAGCCTGCTTCCTGGGCGACGCGCAGCATTTCTTCGATGGCCAGATAGGCCTTCACCGGCCCCAAGCCCCGTCCGATTAGATAGCTTTCATCGGCCTTAAAGCGGTGGAGGGCGTATTTATCTTCCTCCGTAAAGACGGCGACGGTGCCGATTCCCAATTCGGTGGCGGCCCGCATGATGCGGATCGCGATCTCGCTTCGGTTGGCGATCAGAAGCTTCTTGATCGTCTTGGGGGGCATGGTGGGGTCCTGCTCTATCTTTGTTTTTGCTTTGTTGGGGGCGCAGCTTAGCCGATCTTTTCGCAAGTGCGAAATGATGAATTACGATCAGGCGATGCTTCAGCCCTCGTATTGTCGCGCCGCACTTGGGCGGGCTATCATCGCCGCCAGAAAATATAAAAAGCCGAACAGGGGAGACCGCGATTTTGGGCGATAGCATCGGATCATTCGATTACGTCATCGTCGGCGCGGGCACGGCGGGCTGCCTGCTGGCCAACCGGTTGAGCGAGGATGCGGCAAACCGCGTGCTGCTTTTGGAGGCGGGCGGCAAAGACGATTATCTGTGGATCCATATCCCGGTCGGGTATCTCTACACCATGAACAATCCGCGCACCGATTGGTGTTTGAAGACGGAAGCGGAGCCGGGGTTGAATGGCCGATCGCTCGATTATCCGCGCGGCAAGGTCTTGGGCGGCTGTTCGTCGATCAACGGCATGATCTATATGCGCGGTCAGGCTCGCGATTATGACCACTGGGCGCAAACAGGCGCCAAGGGCTGGTCTTGGGATGAGGTTTTGCCCTATTTCAAACGCTCCGAAGATAACTATCGCGGGGCCAGCGACGTTCATGGCGCGGGTGGTGAATGGCGGGTGGAACAGCAGCGCCTGAAATGGGAAATCCTGAACGCCTGGCGCAGTGCGGCGATGGAAGCCGGCATCCCAGCGAGCGACGATTTCAACGGCGGCAATAATGAGGGCGTTGGATATTTTGAGGTTAATCAGCGATCCGGCATTCGCTGGTCGACCGCCAAGGCTTTCTTAAAGCCCGCCATGGGCCGCCCCAACCTAACCGTTATGACCAAGTCGCAGGCCACCCGCATAGTGATGCAGGATAAGCGCGTCACCGGCCTGGAATTCGACCGCGACGGCGTGGCCCAGCGCGCCGATATCGTGGGCGAGCTGGTTTTGGCCGCCGGTGCCGTGGCCTCCCCCGTCATTTTGCAGCAATCGGGCATTGGCCCAGCACCTGTGCTGGCCGAGCAGGGGGTAGAGCTCAATCACGACCTACCCGGCGTTGGGGAGAATTTGCAGGATCACTTACAGGTCCGCGCGGTCTTTAAGGTGGATGGGGTGAAGACCCTGAACCGCTTGGCCAATTCGATGGTGGGCAAGGCGATGATGGGGTTGGAATATATCCTAAGCCGCAGCGGGCCCTTATCGATGGCACCCAGCCAGCTTGGCTGTTTTGCCAAGTCCGATCCGTCGCGGGAAACGCCGAATTTGCAATATCACGTCCAGCCGCTATCGACCGATAAGCTGGGCGATCCCTTGCACCGCTTCGATGCCTTCACGGCCAGCGTTTGTAATCTGCGTCCGCAAAGCCGGGGGCATGTGCGCCTGCGCAGCGCCGATCCGTACGACAAGCCGCTGATCCGCCCGCATTACCTGTCCGACCCGGCGGACCGAAAGGTGGTGGCGGATGCGCTGATGCTGACCCGTCGGATTTCCGAACAGCCCGCCTTGCAGGCCTATGGCGCGCGGGAATTTAAACCGGGCACGGATATTCAAGGGGATGAGGCGCTGGCCAAAGCCGCCGGCGATATCGCCAGCACGATCTTCCACCCCGTCGGCACCTGCAAGATGGGCCCGGCCGGTGACGGCAGCGCGGTCGTCGACGAACGCCTGCGCGTCCACGGGGTGCAGGGCCTACGCGTCATCGACGCCTCCGTCATGCCGACGATCACATCCGGCAACACGAATAGCCCGACCCTGATGATCGCGGAAAAAGGGGCTGCCATGATCCGCGAAGACGCGAAGTCGTGACGTGACATGTAACCTGGCCGTGCTGTAAATTACGTCATAGGGTGACGTGCTCATCATGCGGTTATGTGTGCGCCCTGATGCCATGGTAATTTTTCAAGGGCCACGGTAATTTTTCAAGGACAGTGTTTAACCTCCTAAAAAAGGACGGATAAGATAAAATGACGGATGCTCTTTTCGTGGCTTATTCAGCATGACAGGTCGCAAATCTTTAGGGCTTTCCCCCGTGATCGACTTTTCATCAAGTTTTGAAGTCGACCCCGGCGATGTGGACTTTTCCGCCACAGCGATGGGCCCGGATACACCGATGTTTTACGCGCGCTGGCAAAACCCAACGGTCCAGGAATGTGAGATTGCCCTAGCTGACCTGGAAGGAGCAGAGGCGGCGCTATGCTTTGCGTCGGGGATGGCGGCAATTTCCGGTGTCTTGCTGCATAGCTTATCGGCTGGTGATCATGTGATTTTACCAGAGATTTGCTATGCTGGCGTCGCTGAATTCGGTCACGATACGCTACCCCGGCTTGGAATTGATGTTGATCGAGTGGATATGAGTGATCTCGACGCGGTGGCGAAAGCCATGCGTGCGAACACCAAGCTCGTCCATGTGGAAACGCCGTGCAATCCGACCTTGGCTCTAACCGACATCAAGGCGATCGCCCGGATCGCCCATGCTGGAGGTGCTAAGCTGAGTGTCGACGCAACGGTTGCTTCGCCTATATCGACGCGCGCGTGCGACTTTGGCGCGGACTACGCGATCCATTCGCTCACGAAATATATTTCCGGCCATGGTGATGTTTTAGGCGGTGTCGTCAGCGGCGCAGCATCGCTGATTGGCGATCTTCGCAAGGATGTGGGCGTTCATCTCGGCGCATCGATGCATCCGATGGCCGCGTGGTTGACGATGAGAAGTTTGACGACCTTGAGCGCGCGGTTGGCCTTGCACGAAAAGAACGCCTTGGCCGTCGCGCAGCATCTTCAAAACCATCCAGCGGTAGGGCGCGTCAACTACCCCGGCCTAGAGGATCACCCCCAGCATGACCTCGCAAAAGCCCAGATGTCCAATTTTTCTGGGCTGCTGTCATTTAGTATTAAGGGCGACCCAGCCCAGGTGCTTGATAGGATCGCCAGCGCCAAACATATCAAGCACGCGATCTCTCTGGGGAAGCCACAGACGCTTGTATTCTACCTTCCAACCGATGCCTTGCAGTCAAACGCATTTCGCCTGAGCCCCGAGGGCCTTGATCGTTTGAAAAGCATAGCCGGAGAGGGCGTTTTGCGATTGAGTGTCGGGCTGGAGCCGGTGTCGGAAATTATTACTGATTTGGAGATGCTTTTAGACCCTGCGTAACAGGCTCCATAAAGGGCGGGCTATCAGACGATCAAGCGGCGTGATTATTTAGGGGCGAAGCGCTCAGCGAAAAACGCGGCTGCTGGGGGCAGGGGGCCGTCTAGGGTTTCGACCGTGGCGGCTAGGTGCGCCTCCGCCTTGTCGGCTAGCGCGTGGTAAAGCTGGGCGGCCAGTTGGTTGGCCTGCGTGCCGGGCCACCCTTCGGGCAGTAAATCGGGGGGCAGGCCGGGGTCGCGCAGCAGGATGCGGCGGTAATCATGGATCAAGAGGGTGCGCAGCAGGAAGGCGTCTTGCGCGCTGGTGCTGGCACCATCCGCCTTTAGCGCGTCCGCTAGGGGCTGAAAGTGATCCAGAAACGCCCGGTACTGATCCGCCATCGATTGCAAATCCCAGGCATTGGCCACGATGCGCCGCAGGGGGACGAGGGTGCTATCGTCATGCGCCTCCGCCCGCAGGGTCAGGGCGTGCTCGTCCAGGCCGTTGGCCGCAATCGCGCGTCGGGCGGGGCCGGCCTCTGCGCCGGGATGGGCCAAAAGGCTGGGGCTTAAGGCGGCAAAGCCTTGGAAGGTAAGCTCACGCTTCAAGGCCTCCCGGGCGGGCGCGGGGGCCTCATCGCTTAACAACACGAACAGCCAGCAGCCATCCCAGCCGCCTTCGGGCAGGGAATAGATGCGCCGTTGTGCGCTTTGAAACTGGCGTCGGCCATTATCGGTCAGCGCATAATAGCTGCGCCGCCCGGCCTGGTCGGAGGTTAGGATGCCGTCTTGCGACAAGCGATAGACCGCCGTTCGCACCATGCGTTCCGACAGGCCCAGCGGGCCGACCAACCCGATCAGCGAGCCCAGCCAACAACTGCCCCCATGCGGCAGGATCGCATCGCCGTAGACCGTCACGATCAGCGATTTCGCGCGCAGGCTCAAGCCCTGCATCAGGCGCGCGACCGCCTGTTGCCCCAGGCTATGTGTGGTGGCGGACATGGGCCCCCTCAGCCCTTAGGCCGGGTGTCGACAACGCGTTTGGCTTTGCCGAGCGATCGTTCGATCGCCCCCTCCGGCACAATATGAACCGCCGCATTGATCCCGATATAGCCTTTAATCTGGGCCGATAGGTCGCGGGCTAGGCCAGCGCGGGTGGCGGCGTCGGCAGCGGGGTCGCGGGCCTCCACATTGACGGTTAGGCTATCCAGGCTGCCCTCCCGCCCCACTTCCAGCTGATAGTGGGGGGCGAGGCGCGCATCCTTCATGATCAGCTCTTCCACCTGGCCGGGGAATAGATTAACGCCCCGGATGATCAGCATGTCATCGCTGCGCCCCGTCACCTTTTCCATTCGCCGCATGCTCCGCGCCGTGCCGGGCAGCAGGCGGGTCAGATCGCGCGTGCGATAGCGCAGGATCGGCAGCGCCTCTTTGGTAAGCGAGGTGAAGACAAGTTCCCCAAACTCCCCATCCGGCAAGGGCGCGCCCGTCTCAGGATCGACGATTTCGGGATAAAAGTGATCTTCCCAGATATAAAGGCCGTCCTTGACCTCGCGCACCTCACTGGCGACGCCGGGGCCGATGACCTCCGACAGGCCATAGATATCGACGGCTGATAGGCCGGTGCGCTCTTCAATCCCGCGCCGCATTTCGTTGGTCCAAGGCTCCGCCCCGAAAATTCCGATTTTCAGCGAGCATTCGGCGCTGGAAAGCCCCTGCCGGTCCATTTCATCGGCCAGCGCCAGCATATAGCTGGGAGTCACCATGATAACGTCGGGGCGGAAGTCGCGGATCAATTGCACCTGGCGTTCGGTCTGTCCGCCGGATACGGGGATCGCCATGCAGCCCAGACGCTCCACCCCATAATGCGCGCCAAGCCCGCCGGTGAATAGGCCATAGCCATAGGCGATATGCACCTTCATCCCCGCC
>Ga0136554_1001221_pt1 | contig 10331 bp, 5 predicted proteins | sample AntRauTorckE5431_FD_104637 | JGI IMG/M metagenome (GOLD analysis project Ga0136554, IMG submission 104637) | Saline lake microbial communities from Rauer Islands, Antarctica - Metagenome Torckler E5 #431 | ecosystem: Environmental > Aquatic > Non-marine Saline and Alkaline > Saline | place...
ATCCTATATATTAAATGGAATTTGGTGGTTCGTGGTCGTCGTTTTTATGTACCTACAGTACTGTAGCACAGATTTGTTGTACATGTGCAGTAAACAAAAAAAAACACAAGGCGGACCACGGGCACAAGAAGGGACGAAGGGACACGCACCACGGGCACAAGAAGGGCACTCATCCACGGGCATCTCAAGACCGCGCACTAAGGTGCTAAGAACACGTGCCTACTTCTCCGCAGCAAACACATTGCTCCGAAGCCGCGCATCGCGCGGGCACCTGAACTTGTGTTTGATCAAGTAGTTTTGTAGATAACTTACGTACCCCTTTTCCTTGGTTTGATCTTTTGCTTCATCAGGTTATAGCTAAAGCTCTACAGAAGTAGCCAGAAGAGACATTTCGAATTGAGTGGAATGGCACTGTTGATACCATTGCAAGTTCTCATTTGTGGGACTCTGCTTTACAGATTCTATGATTTTCATGCATAGCTAGGGTCATCATTGAGTATTCGTTCTTGTACCTAGACTACAGTAGCTCTCAACAACGCATGTAAGCTCTCTAAATACCGAACGTAGCCATTGCGCCCGATTTTTTTAGCCCGATTTGCTATGATTCAGCATTCGCAATCACATTTATTCATACGATATGATAAGCTGCTAAAAATCTCTGTTAAGATGGAGAAAATCAACCATAGAAGTCACAGTCATTCATAACATCTGGCAAGCTATCAACTGCTACCGTTTCGGAATGTGTAAAGAACTACGATTTGGCTTAATCATCTTAATGGCTTTTCTCATCCTATCTTCAATATCATCAGCGTGGCCATTATTAAATGATTCTGATGTCATAAATCTCGATCTATATCCTATCATGGTTCCAAAAGCGGGTAGCACTACACTCGGCATCGCAGCGAATATCATACGATGCCACAACGGAAATAGCTCTACCAGATTTATGGGCAGCCTTCCATGTAGAAATTTTTGCAACAAATATTATCTAGGGAATGATATGAAAGCACCAATTATAGCGCAACGGGGAGCTTGCTCACCTACGGGAGGGCATGACCCGAGGTTTCAGTTTTGTCATCGTGGTATCTATGGTCTTGATAATGTTCTCTCCGATACTGCAGATTGGGAGCAGAAGCCTCTAGGAGGAGGACGCCAAGGCCACCTCTGCATAATCATGCTTCGAGATCCGTGGACTCGAGCAGTCTCGGGTTGGATGCACACCCACCACAGTCCCAGTGGTAAGCCTGGAGACGCAGGCTATGGCGTCAAGTGGCCGCCATCAGAAAGAGAGCGGCGCCGCTTGAAGTTTGTCAAGAACACTCTCGCGGATGAACACGTATGGCTCAATGATTCGTCAAAGCTGCTGCACCGTGTAAAGTTTGATGACTATGTAATCTCAGCCGCTTACTCAAATGTGCAAACTCGGATGTTGGGCGAAAACGGCTTTGGATATGATGCAAATGTTCGTGTCGACGCAAAGTCGCTCGAGAGAGCATTGCTTGTTCTGAAGCGTGTTCCGTTTGGTTTGATGGAAGAAGTTAGTGCATCTTATCTTCTCTTTGTCCACGAATTTTCAACTGATCGCGAATCTTGCTTGAGGCTCGTTGAGCTGCTCAAAAGCGTAGTCACCACCGGCACGAGAAGACACAAAAGGAATCTCCCAGTACCGAAAGGGTTACACAAGAACGGAGCCTCCTACGAAGAGACGGCAGCTAATATCCTCGCAAATAAAACGCACCACTCCGCTTTTGAGTCGGCAAACGAGTACGATCTGGCTCTATACGCGTCCGCACAGTCGATCTGGTGTGATCAGTGGCGCTCTGCGCTTCAAGCAACACCCCAAAGTTCTTGCCTCGCTGATGTAGCTGAAGCGCAGTTTGGGCCGTCTCGAACACCTGATATGTGTGTCCAACACAAAGCACAAAAACCAAGTGCCTTATAGCAAACATCCCTGGCCCTGGGCGGGCGATGCGTCATGTTTTTGAGCTCATTGAACCTTTTTATGGTGTATTAAGCTCTTTTCTCAGGCGCAAATTTAACGGTTATTAACGCACTACTAGAACGCGGGGTTACGGGCTTTTTTTTCGTGGTTGCGCATGAGGGATATGGTCATAGAGGTATAGGTATAGATATGGGCTTGGGTAATACTGGATTCTCATATATATAAAGTACACGCCACCTACCTCTTACTAGGACCAGAGAAGTGGCACGGAAGACCGCACCATGCCTTGTGCCACTCCCATGATCCAGCCGATTTCAGTCGGTGACTTAGCTGTATAAATTTGCCTCTAAGTGTGAAGCGAAATGTCAATTGGAGCTCTCTCGAACCCAAGGTGCTAACAGGCCCTAGGTCAACCCAGATAAGACTATCTCTAATCCCTCCTTACCCCTCTTGCTTGAGAACGCAAGCATCCATCCCTCTCATTACACCCCGCGAAGCCGTGCTTGCACAATGCTCGACACGTCCAGCGCTGGTGGCGCATACGTGGGCTGGGGCGGAGCCAACTGAGCAAGCCCTTTTTCGAGCTCTTGGAACACGCGTGCCTGCTCTACCAGTGACCCATGAGGAGAGCCACTCGCTGCGTCTAGTTTCTGCGCTGCGAAGAGACGAGTGCGCTCGGCGTGCAACATGAGGCTCTGGCGAGCGTAGAGCGCGTCGGCTTCGAGCTGTTGGCGCCCTGCCATCTGATTGGCTGACGCCTCAAAGCGGTGCACCAGGTCCAGCACACACCGCGCAAAGGCCACTTCTTCATAGGGTAGGGGGGCGCCGGGCAAGTGTACAGTAGCAGCTAAGCGTGCAGCATCGTTCTCCTTCAGCTGTGCTTGTTGCTTGCGCCGCAGGGCCGGCGGCAACCTCGGCTCTTTGAACAATCCCCCTGTATCGCCCACCGGTGGCGCGACAGGCACGCGCAGGCCGCCGCACAGGACACTGCCGTTGAAGGCATAAGTGTCACCACCGCCACCGCTGCTGCAGTTGCCGCTGCCTAGCCCCGCGCTGCCAACGCTCCCCGAAGCCTCATGCGCTCGGAACCCTACCGCGGCAGCACCGCCCTCGGAGCGCACTTGAGCCGCGTACATGTGCGCCGCGCGGCCGAGGTCGGCACGGGCCGCCGCTGACACGATCACTTCAACGAGGCGGTTCCGCTCTTCCTCGAAGCTCTCATGGAGATCATTCACTCCTGAAGTCCAGTTGGCGGTCAAACGAGCGCTCACGTGAGCTGCCGCAGCAGAGGCTGCACGGCACGAAGATGACTTCACTTCGCTGCCATCATCACCTAGTTCGTTGCCCAAGGTGAGCGCAGGGACCGATGGTGGTGGTGGCAGCGGCGCCAGAGGCTCAAAACTTTTGCGATGTTTGGCCACAACCGCCCGAAAGTCTTCTTTGCCGCTCACACCACTCGAGTCGTACACCGCCATAGACTCGTCTTCGAGAGGAGGTGGCGGTGCCTGAGATTCTCTACTAGTAGTAGACTCGAGGCGCGCGAGGACGTTGGTTCGCCACGATGATATTCCACCACTGAGAGGCAGTGCCGCGAATCGAGGCCCTTGTTCCGATCCGGTTGTGTTCTTGGAGCGTTTGTTGCTGTCGCGCTTGTTCGTGATGTCCTGATGAGATCCATGCTCACTGCTGTTGTCGTTGCTGTAGTAGTCGCCATAGTCGTCGCCATGTGTCAGTTCGGCGTCAAGTTGAGAGCCCAGCACCTCTCTGGTGGCGCCGCCGCTGCGCCGCTTGCCTCCGCTCCCATGGGGCAGCAGCACCCCCTCAGGAGGGGGATCCATCCCACTAGTCTCTCGGGACGGCGGCGGCCGCATGCTCCCGCCTCCACCACTGTTCTTGTGGTGCGAGTTGGGAGGAGCGACTTTGGCCCTCACTTGTTGCGCTGCCCTGGCCCGTGCGCCGCCTGAGAGCTTCCCAGCCTTGGCGCCAGTGCTACTATCGAGGTAGTCAGAAGGGGTTAGGGTGGGGGTTGGCCCAATCGAGAGCTTGCGCCCTCCGCCGCCGCTGCTGTGCGAGTGGCTGTTGGCGTGAGATGGGGTGGCGAGAATGTTCCCATCGTTGTCTTCGGAGGAATCCTGAGGTGAATCGTGCTCGCCCATAGTCAGCGACGGCGAATTAGCACCTCCTTGACCGCGGTCGTGAGAGGCTCGTGTCTTGCTGACAGTGTTGTTGCTGCCAATCGGCCATAGATTTACGTAAGGCGCCGCCCAAAAGGCTGCAGCTGCTTCCTTGTCACTACCTTCTTTGAGTGCGGCTGCACTACCGGTATTGCCACTAATTACCTTCGTCGACGACGCATCCAACTTCTTGGCCTCGAGAGGTCGCACGGTGAGAGTGCCTTCACGATCACGATCGCACCAATCCGCCGCGAGGAACGCGATGTTGCCGGGCACCCCACAGAGCTTGAAGACTGCGCCGTGCTCGTCGGAAGCCTGCCAGCGCACGTACTGGCCCATTTCTTGACCTGTTGACATCGAGCCCGCTTGCTGGGAGCAGTCGTAGCGCAGGCAGGTGCCATCGCTGCACACCAGCAGCGCGACCGAGGCATCCTCACAGGGAAGGACGCGCTGCCCGACGAGAGCTCGCACCACTTTCCGCTTCCGGCCCATGGCCTTGTCGAGGCGTTGGTCCAGCCTTGGCTCTGCTTGCTGCTGCTCGGGCGGCGCATCGCTGTAGTTGGGGTCTTCCACTTCATCGGGAAGGGCCACTTCATGTCGCCAAGAGGCGTCGTCAGGGGCGGTAGAGGACATGGAAGCCCCCCCATTGCGAGGCGATGCTCCTTCCGCATGTTCACTCGTCGAGTCCGCCGGCAATTTGATGACGCTCAGCGCGTATTCGCCGCCAAACGCGTAACTGCCACTCACCGCCATCACATCGTTAGAAGCCGGCACGTCGACATGCACCAATTTCGCTGATGGGCCTCCCCCTCCAGGTGCTGCCGCGGCTAGAGCCCGAGGAGTAGGGGGAACAGAAGCGCTGTCCGTGCTGCTAGAAGAGGCAGACTCATCGGTCAGAAGCGGAGGTGAAGGGGTCGCTGACCGGCTCCCTACTCCTACATGCCCTCCTTCGAGAAGAAGTTGTTGTTGCTGTTGACGAGGAGGCGGCAAATTCCACACCCGAAGACCATAGCCCTTGCTCCGGCTGTACGCTTGCGCTCCGTGCTTGCGGAACCCAATCAGCTCCAGCGTCATCCCATTGGTAGGGATGTCGTGCACCAAACTCCACGATGGCTCTTCAGCGCACCCTTCGCCGCTACCCACCTTGAATGACCAAATGTGGATATTTTTGATGCCTCGTCCGCAGATCAACAAATATTCTGCCTTCTGCTCTGAGGTGGCAGCCACCTTCTCGTCAGTGAATCCTTTAGCAGCAGAAGGAGTGGTGAGGGCAACAGTCGTGCAGCTAGCCTTCTCGCTCGCCACTGGAGTCCCGGGAGGTAAGGCTGCTGCTGCTGCTGCTAGCGCTCCACTACTGGCGGCAGCAGGTGAAGGAAGGAGCCTCGTGCAGCCGCCGAAACCCTTGAGCTTGGCATCGGAGTGCACATGTGGTTGCAGGGTAGCTTCGAAAGAAACCTTAGCTTTGCGGTCGTAGGTAGACCAGGTGGGGAGGGTGCTCAGGTCCCAGGCCAGCATCTGAGCTGAGCCTCGGAGACAGCCCGCGAACGCGAAGCGACAGTCTTCCGAAACCGCTACTTGAAGCAGCAAGTTAGTGTGCAGACCCTTGGCCGAAATGTGCCCAATGATAGTGCCGCGCCTGGCGCCATAGAGGAAAATGGGTGCCATGCAGTTTGAGACATGCAAGGTGATCAGTGCTCCCACATGACAAAAATGTCAAGGAAAGCTTACGGTATCCTTCAAGCCCTTAGCTCTCGCCCTATAACCAGTATTCAAATTCTAGCCAACAAACTTTATCCCACTTCTTTTAGTAATGTTAACCATTGTTTCATCGCACAATCTCAAAAGCATGTCTTAGGAGTGTACATGCACCTGATAAACAATCAGGTCCCATGCTAGGTGTGCTTACTTGTCGTGCGCCAAGTTCGACATGACATTGAAGATGCGAACAGTTCCCGTGCTGAAGCCGGCGATGACGTAGCATCCATTTGGAGTCGCCGCGAGGGATGTAGCCTAATCGGTTTGTGACACACGCACACAAATGCTGATAGATTAGCACAAATAGCAACGAGCATAAGTGGCGTGGGTCAAAACATTCGCTTACCTGCTCGTTCAAAGCGAATGAATTGGACAGCCTTGAGTCGGCAAGAGCCTCGAGAGGGTACTTTGAGGACTGGCAATGTAAACCATCCTCCATTTTTTGAAAAGCGCGCGCAACACTGGTTTCGTCATTTGTTATCCAGTACTATACTTTACTATATTAGAACTGCGAAGACATTGTACAGTAGTAAGTATTAAACTTCATAACGCGTTGTGGTGCAACGGTGCAACGGTGCAACCTCTGACCTCTGTTTGTTGACTTGTTGGTCGATGCTTTAGGAAGCAAGGGTATCTTCAACGCTACAATCGTTCAAGGTGAAGGAGTCACAACACTCGGATTTTGATAGTGGTCGGTAGTATTATAGTCTTCGGAGTAGATAGTCGACGGGGTATAAGTTGTCGACTACTCTCGACGTGGCGATAGGTATTGTGAGTACAGTAGGTTCAAGGTTTATCAAGGATACCCTACAAGTTTACCAAGGATACCCTTGGTATAATACGACAGTGCTTTTTAGCTCAAGATCTACGTCTATACTAAAACAATCCCAGAAGTTCTAGCGAAATTTTGAAGTAATTACTGCGATGGAAAAGCGCTCTTCGTCAACCTTGATTCTTCGCGTTGTAGTGGCAGTAATGGCTCAGGTCTCACTATGCTCCGGATTCACCCTGAGCCCTCTAGCTTTTCGTGGAGCACTTCATCGCACTTATCCTCGAAGTACTGAATTTGCCAAAAAGACTGCATCAGCAAAGAGAGGTGGCGGTGGATTCGGAGCGTGTCCAGCGCCACCGAAGTCACCGCCCATCGCAGCGCCCATTCAAAGCAATGAAATATTTTCTATATCCGATTACGAACTACCTAAAGGTTTGCAGACAAATGAGGCAGTCGTTTCAAATGAAGGCAAATTGATATCTTCATTGATTGAATTGAAATTTGCTCCTGAATTTATATGTTGATTATTGGTAGGTGAAGGCATCAGCACCCTCTTTGTGGGTGCCTTCATGATCGACGACATGTCTGTGTGTGACGATTTGGTTGACGTCTTTGAAGCCAATCAAGCCAGCCATCGCCCCGGGGTCGTCGGCCGTGACGGTGGCGCAGTGGTCGACCCCTCACGTAAAGAGTCCATGGAGATGTCGTTCATGCCGAATGACCCTCGACCTGCGTGGCGCCGGTACCGTGCAGCGCTGCAGCAAGTGATGCCCAAATATGTGGAAAAGTACCCTTATGCCGCCAACTATGTTGGGCCCTGGGGGCTCTCAAGCGCGACGAATTTCCAACATTACCCCCCTGGTGGAGGCTACAAAGTCTTTCACACCGAACGAAAAGATAGCAGTGAACCGGTTAGTTGTGGTCAGGTCTTGATAACGAGTATGGTTCGGTTTGGCAATGAGAGGAAAGATAGAGGACAGATTGCCTCCGCTCATCGATCACTGAGTTATTCTCAAATTTGTACCATCTATTCCTTTCTATTTTTCACTCAAGGGTGCGTCGCGGCATCTTGTGTTCATGACCTACTTAAACGACGTTGAAGACGGTGGTGGTACTGAATTCTTCCACCAAAACTTGGTGGTGCAGCCTCGCAAAGGCCTCACCCTGGTCTGGCCAGCTGACTGGACTTTCATGCACCGGTAAGCGAACTGATCCCGATTTACTCCTCCTCTGTTTTAATTTAATTCCTATAGATTTAAAGCGTTATTTATCCTGTTTTATTCCTGGCCGTCTGCTTAGGGGTATTGCGAGTCCGACTCAAGAGAAACGCATCATGACGGGTTGGTTCAACTTTGCGTAAATGGTGGCCTTCAAATTTTATGACAACCTCTCCAAATCCTTCAGAATTATTCCCTGAGTTTGGTCTTATTGGTAGCTGCTCACAGATCGGACTTCGCGTTGCTTGGAATCATACAACGGCCGGTGTTCTCTTTGATTGCGATGTGTTATTCTAGACTAGACTATCAATCGCAGCAAAGATTTTCGCTGCAGCGTTCGAATTTCGTGACATCCACAAGAGGTTCGATCGGAATTAGAGTGGCACAGCCAGCATCCTGAAGCGTGCGTATAGATATATGTATAACACAGCGGCGCTTCGTAATAGCTTCGGGCTAATTCATTCAGAAACATATATTCTTCGCAATTACCAATCCGATATTGCGACTTGCCTGTTGTGTAGATGTGGCAGGTAATTGGTTATAGCGCAGGTGTTTGCATACCAGGATGGACGTAAGAGTTAGCGGGTGGAATGGTGGTCGGGCTTAATTTCAATGAGAATAGGTAATAGGAAAATGCTTGAGGGTTGAGGGATATGGTCATATGGACATGCCCGGCGCCTGAGAAAAACATTGAGCCGGTGCCCTACTGGGTCAAAAATAGCCAAAAGAGACGTCTCATGGACCTGGGACGTGATACACGAACGAGCACTCAGTCCCGCCGACTTGTTCGGAGGCAAGGCGCCAGTTGGAGCCTTCATTGGCCAACTGGAGCGAATTTGCTAGTGCATATGCAGCTCAAGTGCATTCTCCATGTGCCTCTGTGGCTGCTGTGTACTTGACTTTCTTTGTTTTAGGGAGAGTTATAACTAGACTAGACAAGGACTCGCCAATGCCAGATGTATCTTGGCCGAGTGCTTCGCCTACAAGAACACAGCACCGGTGTGTGTGTGTCTAAAGCCTACTGATACAAGACCCGTCGGTCTCGATGAGAAAATTAAAGGAGCTACCATCACTTCCATGGCCACTCGGGCATGTGCGCCTGATTAGCTTCTTAGGTCTAGTTTGCGCTGCTTTGCTTTTCTTCTCTACCTCCTAGTCTTCTAATTCCGGCCCTTCGGGGCCTGTCTCAAAATGAAAGGAGAAGTGAAGTCTCTTCTCGCAGCTTCACAGTGATTGGCCACAATTTTTGAGGAACAATGTAGGAACATGAAGAAAAGTAAGTACAGTACTGTACGTAGTGTTTGGGTCAAAGGGTTAAGGTAATCCCCTTGTTTAGGTGTCTAACGATCTACAGATACAGCCATGTCACCGAGGTCTACCGATGCAGACACGCCAGCAGGTGATCGTCAAACGACGACTTTGTGGCCTCGCCTCTTGTCTAAGTTGTAAAATGTCGTCTTTGGTAGCTTTGTTGCTCAGTGTCACTTCTATTCCCGTCTCTAGGTGCATATGACTCTTTAGGACGCGCCCTACAAATGATGCCTTCTTGGGATTACGGGAATAGCGGCACAGACGACTTACTGCGGCGAAAAGTGATGGCAGTGTACTCGGAATATGATCCCGGCATGACCAGCGAAGTAGACAGTCTGCTCGCCGAATACGAAGGCAAAGAGGACAGACTTTGGCTCATGCTTGAGAAAAAGTATGGGTCTTTGCCAGTGGCAGGAGCCCGGAGGACAGTCGAAGAGGAGGTCTCCGGTGACAGTAGCCTCCTTCGTGGACTGCTAAGTCAAGTGCCATTGCCAGACTCCATTATAGCAGGAGGGCAAAATTCGTCTTCGCACGACGAAGCAGAAACACACAAGCGGGAAATGACTGCGCTCTACGAAGCGTGCAACCCGTCGAAGGTCGAAGAAATTGATACGCTGCTTGCCAAGTACGAGGGAAAAGAAGCGGAGATGTGGGTGAAGCTTGAAAGAAAGTATGGCTCTGAGGCTATTGAAGCAGCGAAATTATCAGCCAAATCAGATAACGGCAGTGGATCGTTTCATGGCGTTGATAACTTCTTCTCTGACGGATTAGCTTTCTTTGGGAATGGAGCGACTTCGTTGATAGAATCCGCACAAAGCACCAGCAGTGGTGCGTATTCAGTTTTAGAAAGTGCAGCAAGTCAAGTGGTCGAATTTAGTGGGAGCATTGGTGCAAAGGATGCCGCTGGTGCTGACGGTCTTCCAGACGGAAAACGGGACTCAAACGTTCACGATGACGATGGAGAAATCCAGGCAGCAGCGAAAGAACGGGAGTTTCCAGCACAACTGCGGCGTAGCAGATCACAATGCCAAACAAATTTATGATGAGCCCATTCACCAAGGCTTATTCTATCTTTAGCTCGGAAATTCTCCTTGTGTGCGCGCGCTGTGGTGGAAGTGTAACTCCTACTCCTTTTTCATACAGCCTACAGAGTACAGGGC
>Ga0136554_1001223_pt1 | contig 10327 bp, 10 predicted proteins | sample AntRauTorckE5431_FD_104637 | JGI IMG/M metagenome (GOLD analysis project Ga0136554, IMG submission 104637) | Saline lake microbial communities from Rauer Islands, Antarctica - Metagenome Torckler E5 #431 | ecosystem: Environmental > Aquatic > Non-marine Saline and Alkaline > Saline | place...
ATTCTTTTTGAACATTCCCATGATACCAGCATTGGAGCTTATTAGAAGTTCACGATTGTCAGCTGAAATTACTACGCGACGCTGTTGCCTTTTCCCAGCCTGATATTATTTGTTGGCCAACAAAACAAAGAAGCAGAAAGTTAGAATTTAGAGCCTATGCAAACTAGCACAGACGAGTCATCCAGATGTGTTCATTAAACCTACCTTGGATACCTTATACACATCCATACCATTGCCTAGAAGACCTGACGCAGTTCCCTTTTTCTTACTATTCCTCTCTGCCCTCTTCAACTGCACAGGAAGACTGTAAGTTGAAATCGATTCTTCCACTGATCCGATTTGTGGAACAGGTTGAAGATTACATAGGGATCTTTGCCCCCTAAGTACACTTGATGCCATTGTTGTTGTTGCCGTTAATCGGTGCTCTTGATAATAATGAAAGATTCAACGAATAAAAGAAGCTTTATGAGGATATTATGTGACTTCTAAAATATCTATAAAAATCGCATCGCCAACGGAATTTTGACGTCAGTTGAATGGCTACTTTTGTTATAAATTTATAAATAGTCCTAAAATGATCAATAATGACCGTTAGGGTTACTCGTACGAACACCTTGATGAGAGAGCGAAATTCTCAGAAAACGACTTCAAATGGAGAAATATCATCTCATCGTTTTCTGTCAGAGTACATATTGATTCTTCCTTTTTTGTAGCAGCTTGAGTTCAATACGTGGAAAAATTCATGAGTGGTAGTGGACGTGTGCATTTATAATTTTGTAGTAAAAGAACTTTGAACTCTGTATATTTAAAGCAATACGGAATGATTGTTTAAATGATATCACGCGTTTCCCCATCTGTAGGAACTCCATGAGGCGTTAATTCCAAATCATCAGCTGCTGTAGATTGAAACTTAGCCAAACTTCGTCTGTTCAGCAACCACAATGTGATTTTGAAAACTATGAACACTACAAGTCCGATAAATAGAATTCCAAAAATGACTGTATACCACTTGGCTGTCTTCGGCGTTGGATCAGATTTTGGAGGTGGAGGAGTGGGTGAAGTAGTAGGAGCCGCAGTTTCGGCAAGTTGGTATACTGTTGCATATCCTTCAGTAGGTGCACCTCCCATAACTTGTGTTCCATCTCCAGAAAGAGCAACTGAAAAACCGAGATTGCTGTAAGCTTTCTTTCCGTCGATGTCCAACTCCATTCTATCCCACTTAGATTCATTATCAACCAAATTAAAAACACTAATATGACCAGATTGAAGCCCGTTCATGCTACTGTAGGGAGACCCGAAAGCAACCTCATTCCCATTTTCAGATAGATGCACAGAGGTCCCAGCTTCATCCCCTCCTCTATTTCCAACGATTTCGTCTCCGACTTGCGTCCATTTCTTAGAACTCGAATCGTATTTATGGACAGTGACAGCTCCAGAATCCTTTTTTTCTTTCATATCACCTCCTCTATGATGAGGAGCTCCAATAGCGACAGTTGTACCGTCAAAACTCAAGGAAACAGAGTATCCAAACATATCTCCTACATTGATGGCAGTAGTGGGATCAATAACTCCATCCGTCACCCAGGTTGCTAAGGTGGCGTTGTAACGAATCATTTCAACCATCCCTCTAGATTCCGACGCTTGTGGTGAACCGATCGCAATTATGCCAACCTGAGAAAGTGAAAGAGATTGCCCATAACGGCCATTCACTACTTTTCCTCTGATCACCTCTTCAACCGATTGCCATGAGTTATCGGTAGAGACCCATTTGTACACCCGAACAGCTCCAGCTTCATTTATAGTATTGTCTTCGCCAGGAGATCCAATGGCAATAATTTCACCTCCATCTCTGATGTCGACACTGTATCCGTACTCATCAAATGCGTTTTCACCGAAGAGCTGGCCCTCGCCCTTAGGGATCCATCGTTCGCCTCCAGTCGAATTATCAAGGATGAAGACATCAACCTTTCCAGCCTTTCTCTTTTCATCAAGTTCGGTCAGGGAACCTACAATAATATTTTTCCCATCATCTGACATGCCCAAGGACGAACCAAACTGATCTCCCTCCTCTCCGATGATTTCGGCCCCTAGTTTGTTCCAAGCTTCTCCCGTTTCATCAAATTTATAGACGACAACACGCCCAAATCGAAGATTTTCCTTGCCTTCAGGAGCGTAGTGAGGCGCAGAGACGGCAATAATCTTTCCATCCTGGGAATTAGCGACGCAGTATCCAGCGAGATCAGGTGTTCCTTCTTCCTCAATCCAGTTCCCAAGTGGATACCACACGGCGGAGGAAACGGCGGAAGCTAGGAGGAGCAAGATTAATATGTGCAATTTCATAATAAGCGTGCAAGTTGAAATTATTTCTCGACCAAGGAGTATAAACTACGAGTCGTGTCACCCTTGTGTTGTATGTATCAAGTGAGTTCAAAATAAGAACCGTACTTTATTATTGTCAAGAACACAAGCGATGATCCTCCTCTGTCCTTCTCGTTTCTCGTGTGTTTGAGCAAGGCCATTATTTTATCAACGCAATAACCACGAGAAGCTAAAAAGGAAAGTAAAAAGATACAAAATAGACACCAGTGATACCGATACGACGCCTTAATATTCTTGGAAATTATTCTCTACTCATCTCCCCCTTTCCTAGTTGACATCACTTTCTAACTAAGCATTCACAATAATTAACGTCGACGCAGTTCAGTTTTAGCTGGGTGATACTTCAGCTTCCATCAAAGCATTTGCACTCAAAAGCACACATTTGTCTATGGAAATCGTCTCATTGTAACCTCGAAGAAAGATGATAGCCCCAGTACCCCATTGTTCGCTATATCGATTCATTTGTTTCGCAGTATCTTTGACTTGGCTAGGGATATTCGCCCCATAGTAGGCTTTAGCATCGATCCATTTGATCGGCTCTCCGTTTACCTCCACATCATCCAAAAGAAGAAAGTCAGGAGTAAGAACGACTTTACCAAATTCATGCTTTTGCTCTGTCGTAAGCTCAGCCTGAGTCACAAATGCGATATCTCTCCCCCTTAAATAATGTGCAATATCGTCTTCAAAGGCAGCTGCTGCTTTATGCAATTCGTCTTGGTTTGCCATGGACACGCAATCAACAGCTTCGGCAGCAACAAATTCATTCTGTTCTCGCTCTTTCAATTCTTTCTGTGGATTTTTGAGACTCTTCTTAATTTTGCCCTTTCCATACTGCATTCCTGATAGTATCGCGCGAAAAACATTCATGGGGGGACAATCCAAATCCCTGGCCAGTTCCACAACAGTCTTTCCTCTTTTATATTGATAGAATAATTTCTTCGCATTGCTTAGTATAATATAATTCCGTTTCATGGCTTTGTTTTGTAGAATTGCAGATCGCAGCGAAAGTGCCTGCTTCATTGTCATATTTGTGTCATTGGATTCGATATAGGAAGCAAGTGCAAGTGCCTCTTTGGAAGCTTCACGAAATGGACCATAGTATCCCACTTTGATGACTTTGTCCATCATGTCGTGCTCATCTTGCTGTGTTATAGGCATGCAAACACATTGAATGCGGAAAGATCTTCGTGTTTTTCCGTTTGGAAAGGAATCAGCCCGTTCCATCAATCTACGCTTGATTTCCTCTTTGGAAAATACCTTGATCTCCTTCTTCTCCTTCTTGCCACCTTTATCACTTTCCTCTTTTCTTGTATTGTGGCTATCATCTCCCTTGGAAGAGCGCATCTTCTTACCATCGCTTTTTTTAGGCAAATCATCTGCATCATCACCATTATCAGTGTTCTCCCGCCTACGTCTCTTCTCCTCTTGGGGCTTTGGCGCCTCTTTTTTGACACAGGGTTTACACTTGATGGTAATATTTGGTCCTTTCCACTGAGTTTTACTGAATGAATCTATCTTCAATAATACCCGACAGCCTCTGCAGAGCTTTTCATTTTTATCTCGAGGTTGCTTCGTGGTAATGCAGGAATGACAACGTATATCTTCAGGAAACTTTTTCCATTGTTTGTTACTGTAGGATTCTCTGATTTTGATAACTTGGCAGCAGCTGCATTTTTTTTCTTTCGTTGCGATTGTTTTGGAAGCTGTTATTTGATTTTCTCCAAGAACTGATGGTTTGTTGTTGCTGGGCTGTTTAGGGGGCATGCTGGTAGGTCAGGCCAGCTATGCACGACAACAGTATTACGATTAATGATTCAGGACCTTGCTACAGGCTACCAGGCTCGCAGATCGCAGGCAGTAGCAAGCAGGCTGGCAATAGAATTGAAACTGTTGAATGTAGAATGGACTGACGACTGATGACTGCTGGCGTTTGGAAGTTAGTATTTTGTTGGTTTCTCTCCTTCTCCTTCTCCTTCTTTTCTATTTCAGTTTCAAATTTCGCAGAAACCGATAAACCTCTCTCCAACAAACCAAAAACCAAAACTACTTTAACTACGGTCTATTAACTGCGCCGTCTTATTGCTTCCGTCGTCCAATATCGAAATACCATACTACCGCTGTGACACTAAAAACAATACACCAGAAGAGATCCTTACATCACGCAACTTCCTTTCTTCCTTCATTCTCTAATCCACCCAATTCAATAATGTCAAATCCAGGAGAACAAATGGCGGCACAGGTAGACGCCAAAGTCCAACAATTCCGTTCTATCCAAGAAGAAGTCCAAAAACTCCGCAATGATCAACAAATGTTGATGCAACAGCAATCTGAAAATGAAATGGTGAAGCAGGAGCTAGATTTACTTGATGATTCAGCTCAAGTTTATAAAATGGTCGGACCAGTTTTGATGAAGAATGAAACGGATGATGCAAAACAGACCGTGGATCAACGTTTGGAATTGATCAATGGTGAACTGTAAGTGTGAAGAGATGCAGATGATGAATTATAGATTGCAACAATGTTATCATCATTCTCACAATTTCATCGTATTTTTATTCTAGGAAAAAAGCGGAAAAGAATGTGAAGGACAAGGAAGAACAAGGCAGGGAAATTGCGAAAAAGGTTCAAGAAATGCAGTCAGCATTGCAGGGTGCAGCGGCTGAAGCTGCAAAGCTTGCTGCTCAACAGGCAGCACAGGGATAGACAATCAACATTGGAAAACGAATTGACAATTGCTTTGATCATTGATGAAATAGAGAAGAGGAGGACTGACTGATTTGGACTTGGAATACAATTCTATCATTTACAATTGACAGCATTAGCATCCTATCCTATATCATGCTCTAAATGTAGTAAACTAGCAACAGCAATGACACTCATAATCATGGCCTGCTGCAGAAGTAAATAAGATATGCTGTATGTAGAGTATAATTCTTGTACCGTTCTCAGGGTCGATAATTTCAATACTAGTAGGTCTCTTATTAGGGTATGATATTATTATGTATATGGTACAATATGGTGTATGATATTCGTCCTCCGTCCCTTACAAAGTGTCTTTGTACCGTCAGCGCAACTATACTTTCAATTGCTCTTGCTATCCGTCGAGGCGAGGGTCCTTGCAAAACCAAACTTTTCCATGTCCTTGGTCGATATATTCAAACACAAATTGATCTTCCCATCGCATTCGACTCTAGTCACTTCCCTCCCCTCATTCCTTGCCGTGAACGCTGTTTCATAAAATTCTGGTAATGTCGCTTTGAACCAATTCATAACCTCATGACACCAACTTCCTGAAATTGGTCTATACATGTCCACCACTAACTCATGCCTTCCCGCACAAGTCGGAATGAGAATACTGCAATAGCCTCTGACAACATCCCTTCCAAAAAAATCTAAGCCATACACTGCGACGCAGATGCGTGGCCATCCGAATGCATTCGTGGATCGAAATGCGAGTTCGATTGGGAAGTTCCAAATGATCCTATTAGTTTTCGAATATGATAATTGTGTCATGGCAGAGGTCACACCGTGGATGACACTCCAATCGTTTCCATAAGAAAGGACGTAGCGACAGTACAGATTTTGGATATTTTGTGAGAAATCGGTGGCTTGTTCGATCTGACCAGTGACTAGGATGTGGAAACAGGAAGACCTTGTTTCTTTTTGAAGGGCGCGGCTTATGCGGATATTGGAGCTCATGTTTGTGTTTCTGTTCGTGTTCATATTCATGCTTGCCATATCGATTGCTATTTACATTCAAACTTGAAAGGGACTTTTTTCAAAATTAAAAAAATATTTCAAAAATGAAAAAGACGAGTCCATATTTTCGCTTTCTTGAATGGAAATATAGGCTTGTGTAGGCTTGCGCAGTATGTCAATTGAGCATAGGCCAGAAAGAGCACCCATCATTCCAAAACCTCCACAGTAAAACAGAAATGAGAAGAATTCGATGGAGAAGGAACCTTGGCTTGCCAGTTTTTCCACCATTGCAACAGCAAGGACCAACAGTCGCAACCCACATGGAGAGATTGTGCCCAACGCATGCTCGCTCGCCTGCCGACGAGCCAATCGATCGATTGCAAGCACCATGTCGAATTCAAAAAGAGAGAGGTCATATGGAAGAGGAGCAGTGTAGATTGGGTTTATGGCGAAATAGCGAGAAACAACGAGGAGAGGACGATGAATTGAGTTCTGGGAAATCATCAATTGATGCAAATGTTGTAACCAATGAAAAGTGGGTAGAGTACTGGGATGAAGAGGTTGAGGCAGCCTACTTCTATAACCCCAATACAGGAGAATCAACCTGGATTAATCCTGCCGATAGCTGTCAACAGATCGTCAACAATAATTGTCCAGATTGAAAGTTGTCGATTAGGGAACTTGTCATACAGGCGACTCTTAATGAGACAGCCTCGATGGCATAATTCAAAGAATCTTGGAGCGCAGAAGGGAATTCAACAACACATAAGATATGAGTACAAGGAATCAACAAATTACAATTTTGTGTCATTGATGTTCTCAATTCTCATGATTTGAGGATCATATGTCTGTTCGTTGACGAGTGATTCTATTTGTTATCAATTGATATCTGGTTGAACCGTATCCTCTATGTTTTTTTCGCTCTCTTTCCTTTGGTTGAAGGTGGCTGTTCTTCTTGTGTTGGCTTGTTTGGAATGTCACCAAAGGATACGACCAAACCGAAATGATCGCTAGGTGCAAGGGGTCGCATATCATATGACACCTGATCGGTAGGTTTACCATAGCTCCACTTTTGGACCTCTTTACGCCAACGTAGCCCAGGTATTGCTTCTTTTCCAACCAACTCCGTTGTGTGCGTAATCAATTTGTTTTCACGACAAGAAACTAGACAACGATCAAATCTCCTTCGCAGATTTCCTTTCAGCATTGGATTTTCTTTAGAATCAAAAGTATATCCATCTTTGCCTTGTTGAGTTTCTAACCATGCATCTGTCCATTGACTCTGTCCCGTTTCATTGTGTTGAATCACTGGTAACAGCGTCTTATCAGTCCCAGAGGATCGTTTCCTCTCATCATCCCAATTTAAATCACCCGTGATGAAGGCAGCCTTGATCTCGTCTGAGGCCCCACTACTAATTTTCTTGCTCATTCTTGCCAAGCAGAATTGACTTGCTTCCAGTATCTGCCTCTCGCGTGCCGACGATCCATCATTCCCTTGTATGTAGCTTTCTAGATGTGTTGTTGTAAACAATACTTCTCCAATTGTCTCTAGTCTCGCATGGACCCAAAGTAGACCTCTGGCCATTTGGGATGAGCGATATGGATGGAATCCTGTTTCAAGCACCTGTGCAACCACGGCTTCGCTATTTGTACTATCATGTGTCAATATACCAATCGCACAACCATAGGAAACTCCTTCTTGAAAATTTATTCGATAGCCCATAGATTGGAGAAGTGGAGAAAGATCTCGTAAAAGTCCAGGGGTGACCTCTTGAAGTCCGAGAAAGGTAGGTTTCGGCGATAGACCTGAGATTAGATCTGCTATACAAGCCATTCGTTGAGGTTGATAAGGTTCTCCAAACCAAATATTATATGTGCAGATCGAGAACGATTTCATCGCTTTCTCTTTAGCTGATGAAGTAACCGATGAAGAAAATGAAGACGATGCCAATGCTGATGACATTTTCATATCTTGGATTATAGGTGTCGGTGTGTTCTGTTTTCGGTTGATTCTTGTGCCACTTGCTCTTGTATCTATGGCAATGACTTCATCGTCACTGTCGGATAAGGTCAGATCAATGCAATCATTTTGAGCTTTATTCGAAGCCTTCTTTGCATCCAGTTTACTTGTTTGAATCATGTTTCCGTCTTCAGCTGCAATATTATCCGATGAGGAAGCACTGTCATTTTTCAATTTTTTGTTTGAAGAATTTAGATCGTCCAACCAAACATATGAATCTAACGCAGGAAATGATTTCTTCTGCTCCTTTTCCTCGTGATTATCTAGCTTCTTACTCTGAAGCCATTGTTCTCGTCGGATCTTCGCTAAATCATTATTCATTTGGATGGCTGAATTGGGATATGGACAAGATCCGATTGAAATTAAACAGAAGCTTGAAGCTTTCACAAGATGTAGGAGAAGGTGTACAAACACGAATGGAAAAGCGCCCTGTACAGTCTTCTTCATTTAGTGCTTGAGTAGCGGTAGATGATTGTGTAGGGACACTACTGTTAAAGTTGGGGTTGATGTAGAATCGTATTACGCTCGCGGAGCTCGGACGGAATGGATAGAGGGGTGGGTGCACAACGCACAACCTCATGATGGTGGTGATAAAAATACTAACTGAATAGTGATAAATAGTGGACAGCAAGTAATGCTGAGTAAAATGGAAGGCACTCACGATTTCGATTAGCAGAATGATTAAAAGATTTCACTAAGTTGTAAACGAGCTACAACTATTCAAAGTGTGAATTATGTAAACGAGCTTCAATTAGTCAAAGCGTAGGTATATCATCATCATCTAATTATCGTTATTATTGCTTATCTATTTATATTCAGCAAGTCGCATGGATGGACGCCCAAGCTTACCTTCCGATTCTTTAATGTGAATTTGAACAATTCCTACCTAGCCTACAAGATATTGCACAAACAACACGGTGCAGATAGGAGGATGATGACGATACCAGAAGCAATGAAAGAAGCAACACATTCATAACTTCAGGGGGGTGAAAAGATGCTCATGGTTGATGCTATTCATCCCTCACCTGTTTGTGATATGACCAATACATACGATAGTACTGCTAGAGCCTTTCGAAGTGATTGCAAGGGTGGGACTATTACTATTACTAATAATAATGTATGACAAGAAGGAGCAGGTCCAATTGGCAGTCCTCTATGCCATCAAGAATGTTCATTACAAATGAAGAAACAAAAGCATCCATGGTATGTTCATCAATCGAACGCTTATACAGCACATAAACAATGTCAATATGATGGATGTCCTGGTAGAAAACAAACTAGAAGCATGACAAAGAATCGACCATTCAAAACATGCATGAGGTGCGAGGAATGTGTTGTTTTGAATGATGAAAAACATATGCATTTTTGCAATGCAACAAATAAGAACGGTGTTCGAAACTGTCACTCAAAATACCATCAGATAAAATACCCAAATCCAATTAATAAGAGGAAGAGGAGAAGTCCATAGTGTTATTATCGTTTCTATTTATTTGAGTAGTGATGTTCATTGTTGTCGTTGTTGTCGCTTTTCGTTATAATCGAAAAAGTGAGCGATATAAATTCAGTCGTGCGGAAAGCTTTTTTAGGGTTAATTAGTGAGTCATCGAGTCACAAATAATTTGACTATGGTACTGACTCGATCACGACACGAATTGAAGGTGAAGTTGCGAGAAACAGACCTCGAACAAATCTAAAAATAACAACGCAGGCATGCTGACGTGATGGCTTCACTTTATCAGCAGAACAGCTTTATGTCTTACGCGGTAATACGATTGACGCGACGATAGAATGAGTCAAGATCGGCAACAACACACAATCAATGAAGACTTCAAAGGAAATTACTTCAATAATCTCTCACAAAATTAACTTTCCAAACAACGAAACACAAACACAAACATAAACACGTACACTACCAAGTACTAAATCAACCAACCAACAAACCAACCTCAAATAATAAATAGAATCAACACAAATACAATGAAGTTCTCAACATCCTCCATCCTTGCTATTACCGCCTTGAGTGCCGCCACCCAACAGAGTAATGCCTTTTCCATGCAATCTTACAGCCGGACATCCTTTGGCCTGCGAACAGCACCACAGCCAACGGCTATGAGGTCGTCTCCAATGATGATAATATCCAACACAGCAATTACAGCACTCCAAGCAGCTACCGATCCTGCTTCGGAACAAGAGACTGAGGTCCAACGCTTGAAGGCCATGGCCACTAAG
>Ga0136554_1001228_pt1 | contig 10307 bp, 8 predicted proteins | sample AntRauTorckE5431_FD_104637 | JGI IMG/M metagenome (GOLD analysis project Ga0136554, IMG submission 104637) | Saline lake microbial communities from Rauer Islands, Antarctica - Metagenome Torckler E5 #431 | ecosystem: Environmental > Aquatic > Non-marine Saline and Alkaline > Saline | place...
AAGATTGTAATGCACTGCCTCCTCTCTTCCACGGTAGAAACTGAACCCCGACCGGGCATGCTGTTGAAGAAGGGGTAAACGAAAATATGGCGGTAATGCGGGCATTAGAGTGCGAAAAATGGTAGCCGTAAGCCATTTGGTACATAAATATGCCATGGTGGGGATCCTTCACCAAAACTACAGGGTGGCGGTGGGCAGTGGGCATGGTGGCCAGAGTGTGAAGTGAGAATGTCTTAGTCATTGCGCTGCGACACGCGCGTCCGAAGAGCCTCTGTCTGGGGGGCTGGTTTGAAGCCGCGATAGGAATTCAAATTGCAGCCTACCGCTACCTGTGTGATTGTGGCCGTAAACTGAACCTCGGATGACTGGGCTGAGTATCCTTTTGCATAAAGCGATTGCAATGACCTATGACCTATGTCGTCCCGAAAAATGGGTGGTGGATGCAATGCACAACGCACCAGCACACCCTTGCTCCGGAAAAGGGATTATGGACCGAAATGACAGCCCGCAACGCGAAGGCTCTTCTATGCATGCACCATGCATTTCGTTGGCGGAAAGGCCCTTGGCCCACGCTCACGCCCACAGCGACCACGATACTCATAATATCCAAATTAGATAACAGATTAGCACTCACAGTACCAGAATTGAAGAAGAATTAAAAATAATTATTCCGTGCTGGGTCTGAGCCCGAGCCCGCTAGTTACTAAACCCAGCCCCCCCCTCTGGGGACTCAGAAAATTATGGAATAAAATGAGGGCACGTGAGAGCTGAGAAAAAATGCTCTTCATGCTAAACAGCCAGGTCCGATGGTTCTACAAAGATCTCACAGGTGCACAGGTGCGCACGTGCGCAGGTGCGCATATGAGGCGAATGCCCTACGCGAGGAAGTTATAAACGGCGATTTGAACCGCGACTTCAGACTGGACTCCAAGAACAGAACCAGAGATGGGAAGTTCATAAGGTTCCAAACTCCGCTCTACTGTGGCTCAAGAAAAAAAGTCGAGGATGGAGTCGGCGACTGTGTTGACGGACTTGCTAAATGGAGCTGGGCGCTCTTCAACTTTCACTAAACCCGGTGGTACTGCGCAATTTCATTCAAAAAAGAAGTAAGAAGATGTCAAAGAAATCAAATGAACAAATATAGAAGTTGGGTGAGAAAAGGAGTGAGACATTCATCTTGCGACAGAGGTGAAGGCGGCTTGTGAAAAAAGAGAAGAGCAATAGCGAGAGCAAGAAAGCAAGAGCAAAAAGGCTAGAAGTGGGCATCTACCGTCTTTGCGCGGTGGCTGGTTGCTGCGCCCTCCGCGCCACTCCTGGTGGTGCTCTTCGTCGCTGGACGAGTCAAACAAGTCGTCGGCCAGCTGAATGCCCGACGCAGACCTCGGGTGCGCCAACGGGTCCCTCCTCAGGGGCGCTCGGCCACCACCACTGCTGCTGTGGGCCCGCCGGCTGCCGGACGCGCTGCGACCGTCGCGGCGCCTCCGCCCGCGCTCTGATCCACCTCCGTCGCTGTTGGCGTCGTTGTAGTCGCCGCCTTTGCTACTGCTGCGCCGCCGCTGCTGCTGCCCTTTTCCTTTGCTACGGCTGCGCTGGCTCTCACTGCCGTCTTCAGAAGCGTGTCGCCCTCGCCGGTTGCCGCTGCTTCGAGCGCGGCTGTGGCAGTCACCTCCTTCTCCCTCTTCGTCATCGTGTCGCCCTTGCCCACTTCGCGACCGGCGACTGCTACTACCGTCGCCTTTGCGGCTACTACTACCGCTAGTGCTTTGAGCGCTCTTTTTGCTGTCTTTGCTCGCAGAAGATCGAGAAGGCTCCAGCTGGCCTGCCAGGTTTCCACGCCACGCTGCTTCCTGGTATTCCTTCGCTTTCTTCTTGGCTAATTTGGCCGCCGCCAGGTCCTTCGCTGCGAGCTCTTCGTGCAATGCTTGCGTGGCTGCCGAAGGCAAGCTCGGGCGGGGGGCTTTCATGGCGGAAGACGTCAATGCGAGGGGCGACGCCGGCGCAGCAGGCCAAGCACCGCCTTTCTGCCCCGAGGACGAGGGCACTTGTAGGCTAGGAATGTTGCGACGCGCGTCGAGGCGCTCCTTGGCGAGCTGAGCCTGTGCGCACATGCAGAGAAAATGAAGAAAAGAAAGAGCGAAAAGAAAGAGGAAATTGACTTGTGAGAAACACAAGCCGGCTCCGAGACTTGAGGGAAAAACTGAAGAGGTAAGAGGACGATTCGATCATGCAATTGCTTAAGCCTGCGATCACCTTGATAGAGCTCCTCTAAAATGAACCTCGAAGACTGTGAGAACAAGTACAAGCACAATTACCTTGGCGAGCGTGGCCTCATACGCCTTAACGCTGGCGTCATCATTGTGGTCGTCCATTACCTGCGCCTCGATTACTTCGTGAGTAGATGCTTCTCCTCCTCCTGCTCCAGCCTTCTTTTTGCTGTTTGCGCCCTTGTTCTTCTTGCTTGACGATGACGACGCCCACGGGAGCATGCTTCGCAATTCGCTGCCTTTGGTGGTGTTCGAGGTTGAGGAGGCACCGCCTTCAGCCCATGGCCCTGCGCTTCCCCAAGCATCTCCGCCGCCTCCGTTTTCCTCGAGCGTGTACAGTCCACCTCCTCCTCCGGGATCATCCCCCTGAAAGGATGGTGATTGGGCGCTGCCGAGGCCCAGGCTGCGGTCGGCGCGGCTTGAGGACTTCATCCGCAGGGCGCGGCGCTTGGCTTGGAGCTCGGCGGCGCGCCTTGACGCGTGCATTTCGGCCAAAAACACTTGGTCGAATTCGTCGTCGTTCTCCCCGCCACCGCCACTGGTGTCGCCTGAAGGTGAGCCACCGCCGCGGCTGCTACTGCGCGCCTTGAGCTCAGCTTTGATTTGCGCGGCCGTGAGGGCAGCGGTGCGGCCTTTCTTGACTCCGCTGTCGTTCAAACCAGATCCACCTCCACGCATGGCCTGATTGAAGCATATGACCGAGAAGAGCAAAGCAAATGAGCGAAGTAGAAGATTGGCATGAGAGGGTTGCATGCCTTCTAGCAAGGAAGGCTTACATAGATAAGACCTCAAAAAAATAACACACACGCGCGCACACGCACAGTCTCACGCGCCCACCTTGATGTGGTCCAGCGCTGCTTCTTCCTCGGGGTCCAGCCGCCGCCGCTCGCGCGCTTCTCGCTCGGCGTTGCTGCGTGCCGCTTGCTCGCGCTCTTCGGTTGCGCGTCGAGCTGCGCCTTCGCGGTGCTCGCGGAGCGCAGACCGCAACTTTTCGGCGTCCGCCGCGTCTTTTTCTTCGCTGTACAGGGTCGCCATCCACGGCTGCTCCTTGAGCTGCTGCTCCGCCTGAGCCCGCACCAAAGCCTGCTGTTTGGAAACCCGCCGCGCCGCCCGTTGCACTTCAAGAGGGTCACTGCCTTTAGGACTGCTCCCGTTGTGGTCAACGCGGTCTCCACCATCGCCACCACTCTGAAGTGGGTTCATCGCAGCCAAATCATCGACGGAGGCCCGGTACCCAAAGCTGTCTCGCATGCTGCTGTCGCGCCGCTTCCCACCCGCCTCCGCAGCAGCGCCGCCACTCTGTTGAGCGCGGTTCCAAGCGCCTGCGCCTGTGCTGCCACCCTGTGATGCGGCCACAGCGCCTCCGCTGCTGCCGAGGCCGGAGAGTCGAAGCGCTTTCGCCATGAATGACTTCTTGCGGGCCTTTTCGCTCGCCGTGAGCGGCGTGGTCAACCGACCGCTGTCTTCCTCTTCTAATGCGTTGCCGCCGCCAGCCCCTCCTTTGCGGCTTCCGCCTTTAACTTTTGGTGCTTTGTCAGCTAATACTCCTCCGGTATTGGCTGCTGTGGCGTCTGGTTGCCCGTCTGTGCGCTTGGTGGTCGCGCGTGTTAAGCTCTTCGTTACTTTGAACCATCTCCTGCTGCTGGCCTTCGCACTTGCCGAGGCTTCAGCTGCTTCAGGTTCGAGTTTCGCTTCCAAGTCTGCTTCTGTCCACCCACCTTCCCCTCGCACTTCGCCCTCGCTCGTGCGACGCCCCCGCTCCGTACCTTGGCTCTTGCTTTTGCGTTTGTCCTTGGCCTTGCGGCCTTTGCTACTACTAGTGCTACCGTGGCGCTCCCCCGAGGAGGGCCGCCGGTGCTTGAGGCTGTCGGCACTCGCGTCGAAGCTCACGCGCGAGTCACGGCTAGAGTCTCGGCTTGACGCTAGACTCGACGCTCGTCTTGAACCGCGGCTAGACGTGCGGCGGTCGCGGCCTCGCGAGGACTGCTCGCCATTGTGGCTGTGGCTCCGTCGGCGCCCTTGGCCAGATCGGCTCCGCTCCCGAGGGGCACCGGCTCTTCCGCCCTCTTCGACAATATAGTCCTCTTCCTCTTCGGAAAAGCTGCCTCGTAAGGAGCCTCGAGACGAGCCGCGAGAGGACCCACGAGAGGACCCGCGAGATGAGCCACCTTGAGAGGACGCCCGTGACGACGCCCGCGAGTTTCCTGATGATCGGCGTTCTTTCGTGCGGCCACGGCTCACGTGCACCCGCTTTGCCTCCGACTTACGAACTGTGAGGAGCATTGGGCGCGGCGTCGATCTCAGCAACGAGGCGATGTCGGCGAGTTCGTCATCTACTGTGAACCTTCGTGAATTGAGCCCTAAGATGCAGTCACCGACTTGGAGCCCAATGTCAGCAGCCTGTGTAACACATCGCAGCACAAGAGGCAGCAAAAGTGAAGCAGTCATAACTAAAGGCAACAACTAGCTTGGAATCAAAACGTGCCCCTGGCTGCCAAGTCTAGTGAACTAATCCGCCATTAGCTTGTGCGGGATCTAATGTGAAGAAGAATCCTACACGAGACCTGAGTTCCCGGTGCAGGATCATAGTCGATGAAAAATAGCCCATTAAAAGGGTCTTTTGTGAAGGACATGCCGATCCCGCCTTCATGAATCTGAAAAGACTTGACTTCGCCCATGATTACGCCCCTATCTGCGTGCCCACGCCCTCCTCTTCGCCTCGGAGCAAGCGAGCAAGCAAGCAGGAACGCAGGAACGAATCAACCGGCAGGCTGAAATTTTGCAAACTCTAATGTGGTATTTCGTGTAGCTTAGTTGAATTTTCCACTATACTGCTGAGTCAAACAATGGCGAAGCATCTCATCGCGAGTTGTTTGATCCCAAGCGTGGCCGCATGGGCACCTTTGGTGGCTAATCCTATGCGGTCGCGAGTGAGCCTGCAGAGTGACCCGTCGGTTGTTGGTGATGCTATTATTTCGGACGAAGTGCAAGGAGGCCTCTTCGAATTGACAGAGGGTTCAGGTGCCATTGCGTCCAAAGAGGAAGACACAGCCGAACCGTTGCAGCTCGTCAAGTTCAGCACGCCTGAAGACTTCTTCCCTGCACTCTTAGAATCGTCAGCTTCAGAAGATGTGCCAGCGGTTGTTGCGGCGAAGCGTACCGCTGGCGCAGCTTTGCTGGCTGCCCAGGACTTACCTGGCCGCAAGACAGAGCCGTGGCGGCACTCGAACTTGAATGCATTCTTTGGCGGGGCCGCTGCGCTCTCTGCCGTCGATACAGGAGTAGGTGCTTCTCAAACTGAGGCTACGCGCGAGGCGCTGTCGCCTTGGCTGCTCGAGGGCGTGGCGCAGCTCGTGTTTCTCGATGGCGTTTACATGCCCAACCTTTCTGACCTCGTGCCTGCTGCTGCGGGCACTGCTGCCTCTGGGGTAAGTTCAGAGGCAACACATGTATCTGCATTCTTCATTTTTATAGCTCTATGCTTTTACGTAACCTGCGTTGGTGCATGAAAGTGCTTGGGGCTACTTGAGGATGCCCAGGTTGTTTCTCCCGGCGGGATCTACCGATGGTTGTTTGCCAGGGTTGCCTCTGATTTCTCGTGCCTCTCATGACTATTATTGCTATTGTTCTATTCTCGCTTTCTCGTTTTTCTCTGATGGTTCTAGGCCTACGTTGGGGCGCTCTCGGACCTAGCCGCGGGGGCCGAGGACAATGCCAACCTCCAGTCGTGCTTGGGCCAAGCCTTGGCGGAGATGGACTACTTGCCAGAAATTTCTCTGCCGTCGGACCCGCGGACGCGCCAAGGGAGTGCAGCGCTGGCCGCCCTGAACCAAGCGTGCTTCCAGGACGCCGCGGTGGTCATGCTGCCGGACGACGAGGCCTACGATGCCAGGGAAGAGGCCAAGGCCCTGGCCCGGAAAGAAGCCGCGGAGAACAACTACGGAGCCGACCCGGGCAGCGACGAGTACAGCGACGAAGAAGAGGAGGGTGGGGGCGAAGGCAAAAACCGCCGGTTCCGCGCGGCTGCAACCATGCCGGAGGGCGCTCTACATGTGCAGCTGCTGTTTGCGTCGTCGGGGAAGCCCAAAGCGGCTTACCCTCGTGCTCTGGTGAAGTGTGGCCGCGGGAACGCTCTCAAGCTCACGCAAACGTACTGCACTTTACCGGCCCCCGGTGCTGCGTCTGCGGCTGACCCTAGTAGTACCAGCAGCAGTAGCACTACTAGTTTCACGGACGGCTTGACGCGGGTGGTGTGCGGCGAAGGCTCGCGGGTGGCCCACGAGTACGTCCAGGACACCGCTGCGGCCACCAAGGGGCCCGCGTTTTACGACGCAGTGTCCGTGGCTTGCGCCAAGAGCACAGACCACAGCATCGTGGCCTTTGGCCTCGGGGGGGCGTCGAGCCGGGTCAACTACGAGTGCGTGATTGGTGGGGAGAACGCGCGCACCAGCTTGGAGTGCGTGCTGCTCTCCGACTCGCGCCAGTCGATGGACCTGCACTCGTCCATCACCCACGCCGCGCCCAACAGCCAAAGCTTCCAGGAGCACCGCAACTTGGTGGCGGACCGCAGCGAGTGCATCTTCAAAGGGCGCATTCGGGTGGACCAGGTCGCGCAGGGCACGAACTCCAACCAGCTTTGCAAGTCCTTGCTCCTTTCGGACAACGCTCGAGTAACCATCATGCCGTCGATGGAAATCATTGCCGACCAGGTACTTGGGTGTCTTTTTAGCCTCCATCGTAAAGGAGATACAGGATGCATGGAAGTAGTGAGGTAGTGGGTCAGTGGTATTCTCCCTGAGTGGATTTTGAGCGTGATATAAGTGGGTAATGAGGGAAACTTGGCGTGTTATTGGCGATCTGTGCAGCACGTGGGCCGCCGCTCGTGTACTTCCAATCTTTTCGCGCACGTCACTTACGTTGCTCAATGATCGTTTCTTGTATATAGGTGAAATGTTCGCATGGTGCCACTGTAGCTGACCTTAGCATGGAAGAGCTCTTTTATCTCCAGTCCCGGTGAGTAGGTGTCAATGATGCTGCCTGGGATCTTTGCGGATAGGAGCACAAGAACAAATCAAAAAAAAAACGTGGACAGATAGGCAGGAGACGGTGCATACATATTTGCAGCCGCGTGTGCTTCCTCGCTTTTCCGGTCATGCCATTCGTTGTAATTGAGACCTGTCTTCCATTCAACTTGTGGGACTCTCCATGTATTCAGGGGCTACACCAAGGACGAAGGGCGCGCTCTGCTCATCAAGTCGTCTGTGCTCGAGTTTTCCAAGAAACTGTCTTGCAAAAAGGTGCGAAACAAGCTTGATCTTGTGTTTTTGCTCTTTCGTGTGCTTTCTTGAAGTCAACCCCCCGAGTTTTTGTGCTGGCAATTTTCCGATTTTGATTTAATTCCACGCGATTTCTACTTACCTCAGGCAACTGCAAGGATCGAGGACAAGATCACGTCGCTTGTGCCTCGTATTATCGAAAAGGAAGGAGGCGTCTACTCGTCCATTTAAGCAATTAAGTGATTCTATGCCCACTGTTCATAGCAGAAGCCGGCAGTATAATCATCTTGTATTTTAAACCCTTGTTGTCCTAATTGAATCTCTATCAGAGATATTTACGACTAATTGCGCAAAAACACATTACACATCACCACCAGACCACCACTATGAAAGAGAAAAACAATCCGTACTTACTATTAGCTAGTAGATGCAAGTACAAGCAGGATATACAAGCAAATGGAAATCAGACATTTCCTACTATCATATAGAATTAGCCACTTCTAGATGAGTTTCGTCTTTTATGGTACTCCCCAATCCCCAATTGAAAAGAAATACCAACAAATAGCAGAGAGCTGCGTGTTGATGTTTGATGAATTCCTCAGAACAAGAAAAGTCCGACTGGGCTGAGTGTCCTTTTGCGTTTTGCGTAATTCAATGTTCATCTTTGCTTTCGTGAAGTCCACAGGATCAATTCTCGGAAGGAGGCATAGGCTTCGAGTACGTCCACAATCACCACTATAATTGCCAATCACCTAACGGAAGCCTGACCAAAGTTCGGAGCTCCAATACTTCAGTTCCACCACCGCTTTGATCTTTGATTTTGATTACCAAGCGGCAAATGAGGGGTTCGGCGGTGGGCTGCGCGATAGCGATAGTGATAGTTTAACCAGCTAGAAAAACAAGGGGAAATTGAGTTCCCTTCCCAGATTCCCGATTCTCAGACGCGTACTGTACCGATATATTTCTAAGAAGCAAATCCAACTAGCACCCCCAAATAGCAAATAGGGCCTGCATGCTTGTTGGTTTATACCCTGGCAGATTTAAGTCCCTTTCGTTAGAGTTCGCTTGCTGTTTGATGAAGGGGGTGTTATTTGTCTTCAGTAGGGACACAAATTGATTAAACTACTAAAAACTAAGATGTGACAAGCAAAGCTACCTTGCCTTGATTTCTCGTGGCGAAAATATATACATGGAAATGGCGCCAGAGAGGGGACCTGTGGATATATGCATGTGGCTGGGTTTTTTTTGTTTTTTTCGAGGTGGGCCTTTCTTGTCGAAAGAAGGAAAGACGAAGCCGGAAGAGAAGGATAAAGAGGGGTTGTCTTTGATGCAGTAGATTTGCACGAAGGGTTATACTTTTCGTCTAGACGCCAGCCAGCTCCATGCTTGCTTCGAACGGCCCGTCATGATGACCCATGTCATCTGATGACGCGTCGGATTCTGATTCTGATTCCGATTCTTCAAAACCTCCATCGCCGTCGCCGTCGCCAAATCCATCGCCATCGCCGCCGGTGAATGCGACATGGTAGCCATTGCCATTACTGCCGCTGTGGCCACCGTTGCCGCCGTTGCTGCTGCTGCTGCTGCCGAAAGAAATGTCGTTGTTTTCGCCATCGTCATCGTCATCGTCGTCGTCGTCATCACTGCCGTCGTCATCATTGGATTCCGATGTCATTGCCGCTTCCACCGCCGCTGCTGAGGTCTGCGACGATTCAGCGGCAGCAGCAGCCGGTGGGTGGCCAAAGAAGGTGGATAAATGGCGGTCCAACAAGTTGCTGACTAAACCAAAGCGCCGCGGTGGGGCTCCGCCGCCTCCACTCATTCCCGCATCTGATGACGAAGACGATGCGCGACGCACTGAAGGGTGATGGCCGTTGCCTTGGTTCTCGAGGGCCTCGCGCAGTTGGCCGTGGAGGCGCTGCGCCAGGGCCTTGTACTCCGCGCACTCCTTGACCGTCGCCTTGAGCTTCATTTGAGCGGAGGCGGCAGCCGCTTCGGCCTGGGCGCGAGCTTTGGATTCGATGGCGAGCCGAGTAGCGAGTTTGGCTTCCGCCGAAGGCTTCGGCTCGAACCAGCCCCGCGTCGTGAAGGACAACACTTCGATCCACAGCACGTTGGGCAAGGAATGGGTTGAACCACCGTTGCCACTGCTGCTGCAGCCGTTGTTGAGTTTCTGCCGTTGCCCAAGCCCGAGCCCAAGCACCGCCAGCGCCGACTTCTTGAAGGAGTCCGGGAAGCACGCGTGGTTGGCGGGGCTCCATCGCGGCGTGGGGAGGCAAGGCCGCTTCTTTTCCACCAAGGGCGCAGCGATCACTCTGCTGCTGCTTGCTCTACTGCTATCGACAGCAGCTTGGTTGCTGTCTTGAATGTTGGCTGTGGTCGCAGTTGTAGCGGCGGTGGCTTGTTGGCTTGGTGGGTGAGACAATGCAGAATACGGTGGTGGCGGTGCGTTGCCGACAGTTGGTGTAGGGCTGGGCCGGGTGAGTGGCACGAACTGCTCCCCCGACAAGAGCGCCACCGTGAAGTTGCCTCCTGTGGGGCCGTTCGGGTTATCGTCGACCCGCCGAATCTGTATAATTTGAGTAGGTCGGGAACAACATATTACAAGGAAGGAGGAATGAAGTGAATGAAAAATGACTACGAGATAAGGAGAGGTGAAATTAACGAGGATGTTCTTTCGTCGTCAATCGAAGCGAAACAGGCAACAATAATATTAATGATGATCATGGTAATGATGACGATGACGTATAAACACCTTGACGAGTTC
>Ga0136554_1001229_pt1 | contig 10307 bp, 4 predicted proteins | sample AntRauTorckE5431_FD_104637 | JGI IMG/M metagenome (GOLD analysis project Ga0136554, IMG submission 104637) | Saline lake microbial communities from Rauer Islands, Antarctica - Metagenome Torckler E5 #431 | ecosystem: Environmental > Aquatic > Non-marine Saline and Alkaline > Saline | place...
AACCTAACCTAACCTAACCTAACCTAACCTAACCTAACCTAACCTAACCTAACCTAACCTAACCTAACCTAACCTAACCTAACCTAACCTAACCTAACCTAACCTAACCCTAACCCTAATGCATTTGCATCATTGATCCTCCTTCTGAAAAGTCAATGCAACCTGAAAACATCTTAAAGCACTCGAAGTACACATTCTGTTGATATGAAGCAGCTCTGAGGGAAACTTCTAGTTTTTGTTTTTATGACTGCACCTTTCCCATCGATTTCCAATTCTTGTTAGGACGATGATTTTGGTCAAAATAATTTTATGTTGGCTCTCTCCTACATGTTCTGTACAGGCACATCATTTCCCAACTGTAGCATCTATCTACCCATGTACTTGGAGGACATTTTGTTGTTCATGGCCTGGGTTGAAATGAGGACAGAGAAGCTATCTGTAAGAGGAATCCAGATGGTTTTTGTTGTGAAGGTTGATATGAACAATAACAAAGGATGTTAGTGGAATGTTAATGACGGGGGATTTTTTATGCTTCGTCATTTCTGTTGTTGAAAAAAAGACGTACATCATTTTGTAGTACCAAGCCCTGCAGAATTCTATGGTAAAACCCAAATACCTGGAACCAGCTTGTAACCATGTTCTTATGTGCATCAATACTCAACCCTCTGCTACTATCTATCTTATTGTTTCGGCAAGGAGCCCTCCTAGACACTAGACACATGTGTGTCTATTGCTAGATGGTCAACAAGATTCCGATATACTTATTTTGTAGGAGAGTCATACCAGACGATTGTCATATCTAAATTAGCGACGGTAGTCAAACTTGTCAGTGGTGTTCTTCATTTCAGCAATTGTATTGTCAATATAGAAATAAGGCAATGAATCATTGAGATTTGCATTGAGTTGCATTGCATTGTTCTTCAGATTCAATGCACAACTCAGCATTTTTCTTGCTGCACTCGTCACTCGTCAATATCCTGAAAGAAAGAGAAAGCCTTCTGCAGTGAGTGATTGGCTCATTGTCTGCCATCAAAGGGCCTGTCTACGATAAGAAGGATGTAAGAAATCTCCAAGCCTTTTTGGCCTGCCTGCCATTTCTAATTTTGGTAACTGGTAAGCTGGTAGGGCCTTGTGTGCGAACGGATGGTGCTGAAGCATCATCTTGATCCATTACCGGGTGGGGGCATACTTTACCCCCCCTAGCTTCATTCTCATGGGCACTACATACTCCCTCTCTAGAGAGAGAGCTAGTCAAAAATGTAATTCCATTAGGCACAACAATAACAGTGCTTTCTTTGAAAATATCAGGTAAGTTACTGCCTCCAGTGCAACAACATCAGACAACCATGTTGTGTCTTTTATATTTACCTCTTGGCTTAGTACTTTATTTTTGTATCATGCAAATTGTAATTGACGTTATCAATACCGAATAAAACATCAAACGAAAACACCCACCGGCAACCGGCAACAAAAATATCAACTGAGAAGAGAGAAGACATTACCAGGTAGAGCATCCGTACACACACACTACTGTCACACCGCTCAAGGTCCTCAACACATGTGTAGAGGAAATCAAGATGATGAACTCCAATGAGATCGATGATGCGAAGAAGGTGACTTCGGTTGGTGATGAAAAGGAGACTGCGCTCGATGGGAAGATAAACGCTTCTGGTGATATTGGGATGAAATCAAAGGGGATGGAAGGAAAAGGGGCTGTGTCAAGGGTAAACGGGTCATTGCCAACTGATTCTTTGGCTTGGTCACACTCCTCAAACGCGAGATCAACTGTGCCAGCAGATTCCCTTGCATCCAAGGGCCGGAAAGACGCGTCAACAAAGTCTCTTGGTAGGAAACCGGCGGCTGAAAAGTTGAAAGCACCCCTTATGAGCAATTTAGCTAATTTTATTGTTGAAATCCCAGATCATGCCAAGGAAGGTGAACTCTTTTACATTGCAAGCAGTAAACTTGATTCAAACCATCAGATAGCCATCAAAGTCCCTCCTCTGGAATACATTCTATCTGGTGCTAGGCCAGGAAATGCAAACAAGAAGAGATACATGAAAATAATTATTTCTCCGCAGTATTCTCCGTCGTCTAGTTCTGAGAACAAACCCAGTAAAACAGAGTCAAAAGCACGATCAATAAGGTACTCTCCGCGACGTAAAAAGAGAAGGAAATCAAGTAGGCAAATAAATCTCGAGCTAAAACAGATTGAAAATGGGAATCTCAATATCGGACCAAATTATCAAGTGCATCCCTCGCAGATTCCCAACTCATCTGAATCCCATGGACCGTCTACTGCCAATGAATTGTACGAGCAAATATGGAATCCAACAATTATTGAAGACAAGTTCCCACAGCAAGTGCAAAATGAAATATATTACGTATTGGACAACTTGCCAACAAATCAGAAGGAAATCATGATGGAGTCGTTGCATAAATGTAACTACAATCTTGAGATGGCGTGGACAGTTATGTTGAAAAGGCTTCACGAACTTAAATCTAATGGAAACTTACCTGGGGAGGCCCTATCGGCAAATGTTGAGCAAGCTTTTCACGATTCAATTTGGGAATCAAGAAAAGATCTCATTGTTGCAACGAAAACTGCCCAGAAGGAAGAGCAAATTAGCAAATGCTCCCTTCTCGTCAATTACTATGGTCATTACAAGCCAGGAGAAGAATACAAGAAGCTGAAAGAAATGAAAGAAGGTGAATCAGATTACTGTCAAATTTGCAATGATGGCGGAGTGTTGATTTGCTGTGATGAGTGCAGTGCCACTTATCACTTACAATGTCTGGATCCACCTCTCGACTCTGTACCGGAAGGAAGTTGGTTTTGCTCACAGTGCGCTAGGTTCGATCTAATACAGAAGCACCGCGCGGAAATCACGGCTTCAGAAGATCTAGCTGAGAAAATAAGGAAGAGGAAACTAAATTCGAATGTCAATCGTTGCTGGAAATATTGGGGGATCAATTGGCCAAATGATGATTAAGTTCTATATCGACAATGTGTCGTATCCGCAGATACATGCATTGCCGTATCCTGTACTATTACATACGTTGCATGAATTGGTAGATGTCATTTGCAATGACAAGTTTACTTTAAAAAGTCATTTCGGTGTGAGTTGAAATATCATCTCTTCCTCCACTCCGACTCGACGAATCTTTGCGATAGGATTGTGCAGGAGTTCTGGGAATCCTGCGAGAAGACTCAGTTCTTGATGACCTCCTCGATGAACCCGATCGAACTGATTCAGAATCTCCTTCGTATTCCCGTAATCTTTGCTGTAATCTTATAACCTGTTCTTGAAGTGCTGAGTTCCTCCATTTATCATTATTTGATGCTCGGACTTTGGCATTCTTATCAGATGTGTGCTTGAGAGTCGCATTCTCCTCCTGTAGCGTATTTACCTTTGTCATGAGATCCTTAAGTTGTTGACGATAGTCATTCTCGACCCTCCTTTCTCGTTCCATTGCAACATCTCTCATCATTGGACTTTCGGAGTCACTCTCTAAGCTCATAATTGTGTCCTCGAGCCTTCCAACTTCCTTTCGATGCTGTAGCCTTATTTCCTCAAGTTCCATCTTCAATGATGTAATTTTACGCTCGTATTTGGTTGTCTTTGCTTGAGCATCCATTAAATCTTCTTGGATCTCTTCTACTTCGGCACGCCTAGTTACAGACACAGTTTCCATTCCGCTTTGAAGTTGGTCCAATTCTTCCTTCATGTGACCGGAGACTTGTTCGTGTGCTGAGAGCGTCTGCTCAAGGAATTGAATTTTGGCATTCTTGTGCTGCATTTTAGCCTGAAGTTCTGCTTCAATCTCCCTCTTTTCTGTTTCAAGCAAACGGATTTTGTTCATAAGATCTCCTTCCAATTCTTTCTGTCTCTTTTTACATAGTGATAGTTCTTTCCTCAATCCATCTATTGTCAAATCTTTGTTCATCTGCATCAAATTTAACTTTCTTTCATAAGTGGAGATCATCGTCTTTTCGAAAGAAGTTCTACTCTTTTCTGCCTCCTCTACCTGCTTATTCAAGTCTACGATCCTCTGATTATCATTGTCGACCATGTCGAGTGCTGATTGGAGTTTGCTAACTTCGTTTGAAAGAAATTCCTTCTGTTGCTTCATGGAAAGCAGCTCGTCCTCTACCTCTGCTCTGACAGTTGCTTCGATGTCTCTCACCTCGCGGTCGTCTCCCCTTTTTTTAAGGGCTTCGTGTAGAGTTTTGACTTCTTGTGATAATGCTTGGATGACATCTGCCTCGCCATCTTGGTTGGATAGTTGTTTGCTTCGGAGTTTCTTCACTTCATCTGTCAGGGCGAGAATGATATCGTTGGCGTCGCTGTCGTGCACACTATTGCTTCGGAGTTTCTTCACTTCGTTTGTGAGGGCGGAAATTATCTCATTCTGCTCGTCGATATCATTTTCAAGATCCTTGATTTGAGCCTTCAGTAATTCGACCGCTTTGCGAAATTTCATTTCTGAGGCATCCTTTGAATTCGAGAGCTTGGCATACCGATCACGCTCTGCTTCGAGTTCATCCTGGAGGGTACCTTCCATGTCTTCAAAATTTCTTTTGAGATTGTTCATGTCGTGATGCAAAATCTGCTCTTGATCTTCATGCCGCAGCAGTTCATCGTTGAGCTTAGCAATTTGTTCCTGACTGATTTTGAGGTCGCCCTCGATCATAGCGCGTTCTTCTAGAGACCGCTGTAAATCACCTTGACTGTGAATTTCAATCACTTCATCTGTGCGTCTTTGCACTGTCGCAATTCTCATTTTGTTCAAGCTCTCCCTCATTGCAGTAATCTCTGATTCTAGATCAGGCACCTTTTCAGCTTCCAACTGAGCTGTTCTCATTTTTCTACGCACCTCTCTAACCTCTTGCTGAAGTTTCCCATTCGCCTGCTCAACTTCTTCCAGTTCACTTTCGACACGCGAAAGTTCAAAATTTTTCTTTAACTTTGTTTTCAAGCTCCTAATATCAGCTTCGACGTCCATCCTTAACTCGCGTTCTTCTTCCAATTCGATCTTCAAGCACTTGAATTTTTCAGCCTCGTTCGATCTCATTTGTTTCTGATCTTGTACTTGATTCCCCAACTCTTCAACTGCATAAGCCAAGTTGGCACCTTGGTTAACAGTCACTCTCTGGTCTGCTAAACGCTGTCGGAGATCTTCAATTTCCTCATCCAATTCGATGATTTGCCCAGCAAACATCTCACTCTCTTGCTGCAATCTCGAGTGTTCTTGCCACGATGGACCGCCGCCATTCTTCAACGCTGGAGAATGGTCATTGCTTTTGCCACGAGCCTCAGCAACTTCCTCTCGTAACGCAAAAATGTGCTGTTCTTGCGTAATTGATGATTTGACAAGGGTCGCAATTGCACCATCACGTTCGTGTAATTTGATCTTGTAGTCATTGAGTTGGTTATGAATGCCGCCTGAACTCCTGTAGCTTCCGCTTTTCGTTTCTGATAGTTCATTTTTTAACCTCTCAACTTGTGAGGACATGCTAGATTTTGTTGACTGCAAAGCGGATATGGTGTCTCTCAATTCGTTCATCTTGGAATCATTGGCATGCAAGGAGCGTGAGTTTATTCTTGGAGGAGATTGGTCCGTAAGTGATTTAATCTTTTTCTTGAGAGTCTTTATTTCTTGTTCCTGCGATACCGATGATCTGATTGTTGCTGTAATTGTCGTATCTCGATCAGACAGTTTGGATTGGAGTGTTTCCACTTCTTTTTTCCGTTTAGCTTCCAAGTCAACCAACTCCTTTTTGTGTTTTTTTTCAATTGAAAAGAAGTAGGCTCTTTTCGCTGCACTTTGCCTTGTATTGTCAGCTGCTCCGGTGTCTCCCTTGGCACGACGAAGATTTTCTCGAAGATTTCCTATTCCAGATGAATGATCGGTATTCTTGATCGCATCCAACTCCTTGTGGGCTTCCTTCAATTTTCTATTCATCGTTGCAAACACAGACACCTCAGATTCCAAAGTTTGAATCTTGTCGATGAGCTGCTTCTTTTCTGTTTTCCAGTCCTCTCTACCACTCTCCAAATCTTGTCTGGCTTCATCTGCTTCCTCTTTGAGAATGGTTTTCAACTCCTCGATTTGCCTGCTATGACTCTCCTCCATTGTAACATTTTTTAACAACTCATTTTCGATCCTCGTTCGCAAATTACTAACTTCAGACTCCATGACAGCAAGCTGCTTTTCAAACTTCGTCTTTAGCTCAACCTTATCATCCTTGAGCAATTTGATCTGTTTATTTAGCCTTTGTGAGAGCTCTGAATCATTAGAGTGTTTATTAGAGTGTTTTACCTTCTCCTGCACTTTATTCTCCAATTCATATATCCTTTTCGCCTTGAGATTCATTAACAATTCGCTCGATTTTTTCTCTTCAGCTAGCGAGGCTCGAAAAATGTCAAGATCTTGTTCTAGAGATACAATGCGTTCATCCTTATCTGCGATAACTTGTTCCACACTACCGTCCCTCAATTCGATCGTCTCCTCTTGCAATTTCTCCACAGTTTCGCAGAGAGCATCGTACTTGTCCGTGAGCGATGATGTAAGATTTCTTTCTTTTTCTAACAAATCGCTGGTTTGGGACAATTCAACCCGCAACTTGCCAACCTCTTCATGATTTGCTTGGGAATTCAAGTGATCAATCTCTTCTTCAGCCTTTGTGAGATCTTCGTTAAAAGTTTCGAGTCGTCCATGGAGATTGAGAATAGAATCATCCCTTGATTTGAGCATACTCTTGAACTCCAGAATTTGCTGATCACTGGTTGACTTTGTTCCGTGCACTTGCATATTCAAGTCCTTCACTTGCATCAATGCTTCCTGGTAATTGTTTTCCAAAGTATCAAGTGCAGACTTCGATTCTTGCAATTTCACTGCTGAAGCTTCAAATTTGTCGATGATTTCTTGTTTTGATGATTCAATTGATTCCGATTTGCTCTTAAGTTCTTTTATTTCCTTCTTGCCGCTAGCTTTGACAGTATTTATTTGACTCTCCAAATCTTGGACATGTTTTAATGCAGCCTTGTATTTATGCTCCAATGTAGCCAGGGAAGACTGTGTTTCATGCAACATCGTCTCACTTGCTTGCAGTTTTTCCTGTACTCCTTCAAGTTGTTTCCAGTTCTGACGTACTTCCGATGTGATTGAATCTCCTGCTAAAGATCTTTGTGGTGATCCAAGTCGCTTCTCCATCGAAGTATCCTGAGGCAATAAGTTGATTTCAGTGGAAGAGATCTTCGCCTCTTCCAATTCTTCTTGGACCTTGACTAATACAGTGTTGCACTCGTCCATTTTCTTGAGAGCCTCATTAGCCTTGACCTGCAAGGATTTGTTTTCCGTTTCTAGAGTGACAATGCGATCTCTGGCTTCCGCATATTTCTTGTCGTGAGACACAACTTCTTCCGATTTATCAAATCTAACATCCTCCACATCATTCTGCAACTGAAAGAGCTGATTCTTGAGATCAATAATGGTTTGTTTCTGAAAGTTTTTTTCCTCCTCTACTTTGGAAATCTTCCCATCCTTCTGAATCAATTGATTTTCCATCGTCGAATGCTTCGTGATCATAGTTGCAATCTCTACACTCTTATCTTTCAAAGCTTGTGTTTGTTCCGCAATCTCAGATGCAAGACCATTGCACTGATTCATGAATGTTGCCTCCATGTCAGCAGTTCTACCGGTCAATACAGAATTTGCTTTCTTGAGTTTCGAAATGATTTCATCCTTGGTCTGGTCCCTTCCATCATCTTTTGCAATCGCATTGTGGGTGGATCGATCGAGTGCGTCGGATGATGGCATGCGTGTGAGCGGCGATGCCGGTGGAAGATCTGGAGCAGGCGAAGAAGAACGAGAGCGAGTTTGGATAATTGGGTCCGCTGGAGATTTGGAGCGGGTCCGTACGTTCTTCATTTTATTCTCGAGCCATGATGAGCCGCCGCGTCCTAATGAGCTCATGGTACTTGGTGACGATGGAATGCAGGTAACTCCAAGATGACCTAGTACTATAGAATGATATATATCACTTGGGAACTTGCAATATCCTTGACCTGACTAAAATTGATATCTGTTCAATGACAGTCTTTTGATTTAAAGTTGAAGCAGAGAAAGGAGAGCAAATAGATAAGCAACAAAATTCAAAATGGTTTGTGTTTTGTGTATCTAAAAATATCAGATGGAGGACAATCGCTGAAAAATCTTGATCTCGTCTTTCTAGCTTCGACAACAATGCCTTGCTTTCTGTATTCTTGCCAGCAGCCTTGGAGGATCTGACTTTGCTAAGGTTTCAAATGGCAATATTTTTAAAGTGGCATATACCAGTAGCAGCGGAATTACTGCTGTCACAGATCTCAGTAAGTTCAAGTAGTCTTGTAGTTGAACGTCTTCTCGTCTTTCGCCATTTTTGGTTGACAAAAAACATCCCTTCTACTAATATTACATACATAGGTTGTGAGCACGACCATCGAAATCATCAAAAATTTGAGGGCGTTTCTTCTTTGCACGACTAATAAATAGAAAGATAGGTTTGCTTCGGTTCGAACTGCTGCCGGGCGGGCGGGCGCGCGATAAAACTACTAGAAAATAAAAATACATTGGGGCTGCCAAAATATGTATTTTACCCCTCTCGTCTGGCCTCACTTTCTAATCACTGACGATCGATCGGCGGCGGCCTTCAACCTGTTCATGTTGTGTGAAACAAGCTCCACTCGACACCTTTTGTTAGCCGCTACAATCCGTGTATCTTAACCAAGCTATTACCTACTGCACCTGATTGATTACCATTAGAGCAGTGACTTATAAATTAAAGTATTCATTCTACAGATATTTCACTCAATCCTACTGAACAGCACCACATACGAATTCAATAATGAAATATCTCTACATATCAACAATTTTAGCCACAATTGGATGTGCAACCTCCAGCCACATCGTATCCGGCTCAAACTCCCGCCTCCCCATGTCCCTCTCCTCCGTCATCAACGATCTCGAAGCAGAGGGTGCATCGAAAGTAACCACATTTGCATTCCTTACTTCGCGAGGTGTCACTAAAGCGAAACGCTCTGCACTCCTCGCTTCCCTTTTCGGTATCACTGGAGAAGGAGACCATGACGAAGAAGTTGTCGACGGAGTCACCACTGCTTTCGGAAAGAAGATGGGAGAAGAGCATGATAGTGATGATGAGGATGATCATGATCTTGCTAATCCTAGTATTGGAGTTGCGGTCGCAAATCCATTGTCGGGTGCATGTGTCAATGAGGTTGCTGCTACAGTTCAGGCTTGTGGAGGAAACATTGTTTACGTTGCTTCAATTGAGGATCTTGCGAGGGGAGAAGGCTTATTTGACAAACTTGCCCCTGCAATGGAAAGAATCTTGAATGAGGAGAATGGTGATAGTGATGATGAGGGTGTTCCAGCTAAGAGAACTTTGGTTGTGGTGGTCGAAGGAGCAACGACTCAAAGCGATTTGTTGGATGCCAAGGCTAAATTGGAGAATGCAGCAGCGACTGTTCTCCAGAATATTGTGCAGCCTGATCCTAACCATCGTGCTACCACCCTTCAACTTGTCTTTGATTCTGTTGAATACGTGGCTTCCTCTGGTAATGTCGATGAGCTGTTGGAAGATATTGGTTCCACCTGTGACCCTGCTACTGCAGCTTCTAATGTTGCTAAAAGTGTCTATGCAGATGCTAATACTCAAACTACTGCAGCTGGGCTTCATGGATCTCCTCTTGATTTAGCTGCAGCAAGAAAGCTTTTGCCTCTTTCACGAAAGGCTGTAGAATCTTGCTTGTCAATTGTTCAGGCAAATGCAAGCGATGAAGATGGTGAGATGGTTTTGGTCAAGGAGTTCGGTGCTCTTTGCGATGCTGCGGTGAAGAGTTCGGTTGCAAAGTTTGATGTTGACGCAGGAGAGAATCTTCTTGAGAAATCCAGTGTTGCAAAGAGGATTCGTTCGGAGCTCATGGAAGAAATGTATTCCGACCTTGAGAGCATGTACGAAGAACAGTTGAAACTGTTGCACGCTGCCGCATTTGAATCTTTCAGAGGGAGCTTATCAAAGCTCCGTCTTTCACCTAATTTGGCTTCGGATATGGAGAAAGTTGCTAAAGATGCTGTCAAACTTTTTGCTGATATTGCCAAGACACTTCGTGCGAAGAAGGCAAAGACTGCAGTATGGCCAAAGGCTGATGCCCAGACTGCTCAATTGAAGAGAGAGCTCAAGGAATATATTACTCTTCGTCTCCAGACTGCTAGAGCGGATGGAAAGTTTAAGCCTGTTCCAC
>Ga0136554_1001231_pt1 | contig 10304 bp, 10 predicted proteins | sample AntRauTorckE5431_FD_104637 | JGI IMG/M metagenome (GOLD analysis project Ga0136554, IMG submission 104637) | Saline lake microbial communities from Rauer Islands, Antarctica - Metagenome Torckler E5 #431 | ecosystem: Environmental > Aquatic > Non-marine Saline and Alkaline > Saline | place...
ATCGCCCAATGACCTTGATTGGAGGTTGATCAAACGAATTTATTAATTTCATAAAAACTCTTTCAAACTGAATTCGCTTTGGATGGAGGTGAAGCTAAGTATGTGCAAAAGAAGAGGAAGTTGGGCACACGTAATGGAACGATGAAAAATCATTGCAGAAGGAGCATCCAAGCAGGGTGGGTGCATATGAAACAATGATTTATGATATTATCACGAAGTACTAATGATTATTGTGTGAAGTTTGTAGATTAGTATGCAGCAGATGCTCGATGAGAATGTATGTCTACTGAATAATTGCCGGTTAAAGAAATGGAAAATGTTTATTCGCTGAAGTGCATTGGTCTACAGCATTAATTAAGCCGTCGAGAAAAGTTTATGAATTAACATTTAGGAGATATTTACAACAATGCAACTAATGTCGTCCACCTTTCCTCCTAGACCGCTAGCATAAGCCTGGTATCTATTTCTCTTAGCTTGCTTTGCATAAGGAGTAGGGGCCTCAGTATCGAGGGACACTTTCCTTGATTCGGCTGCGATCTTCTGGGCGAGTAGAGCTGGTTTCGAATTCGATTTTTCATCAGACACTATTCTAATGATATCATCGGTTCCCAAATTGTCAAATACTCCATCAGACCCAGTTACAATGATATCACCTGGTAAAAGCTTTGTTATCAAAATTGTTCCATCTTTGGGTCTGTCCGGAGAATCTTCTGAAAGCTGGTATGGGCAGTCAAAGTAATGAGTGGTCTCCTTGGTTTTGGAGAAAATAGATCCGTTTCGTATGACTATGAGTGTGGAGTCTCCCAAGCAAAGAGATCTCATAATATCATCATCTCCAATAGATGCAACGACCGCAGTTGAAGCCCCAGTAGCTGAGGCATCGGCATATTCAGCTGCACTCAATAATTTTCCTCTAATATCTTCGACAGGGAGACTTCCTTTTCCAACATCCGATTTCAACTGCTGCGCCAAAGTTTTGGAGTACAAAGGCAAACCGGCGAGCTTCTCAGCACCAGACACACCATCAAAGATTCCGAACGATCTTCCGCTCACAAATATAGCATCTTCTCCCCCCCAACTGATTTTTTCTGGATGAGGCATTATTTTGGAGCCAATTTCTATTTTGAGAGTTTTCGGAATTACCTCGACACTCTCTTTGTCTACCTTCTTTTCAGGGGCTGAGAAGGACGGAAAGAAGGATTTCTTCGTCGTTTTAGTATCAGCTCCAGTTTCTGCGACCAGCACTGCGTCCTCAAAAAGAGATTGGTCATAGTATTCTTCTTCAATAACAGCTTCAGAATCAGTTTCATCAATGTTTTTATCCTCGCTGCCTGCATTTTTGCCTCCAAAAATTGCACCAAACAGAGAAGGCTTGGGGGTGTTTTTCATAACCTTGGGTTCTTCTACTTCAACTAGATCCTCCTCTTCAGGTTCCATGACTACCGGATCCACTTTCGACTTGGGCGCAAATAAGTTTCCAAAAATGCCTTTGTTGCCACCTTCGGATGCCTCTCTGCCATCATTGGCAGTAGAGGTATTCATTTGGGTAGCGACTTCGAATGCAACACGATTTACATTGTAATCACTTCGCTTAGAAAGCATCTCCTCTTCTTGTCTCTTTGACATTTTAATTTGTGGAAAAGTAGCAGTTGGAGGATCCCACGAGCTTTCTCCTGTCTCGGTATTGAAGTAATACACGAGTCCAGTTGTTTCGTTGTCCAGGTAGGCAGTCCATGATCCTTCCTTTGCAAGTGACTCAAGATTCCTTCCCATTTGTAATATCGTGGATCTATATGAAGATGTGGAAGCATAAGATCTCCTGTGAGGAATCGAGGACGGGACAAAGGCGTCTGCTCTGATTGCCCCAGCTGCCAGCAACAGCATCAATTGGTTGGAAATATTCGCGATCTTCATTGAGTTGTTGAATTACACTAGGTCAACCAAGGTTTAGCAAGCTAGAGGGATTGAGAAAAACCCTTTCTCGCTAAATAGTAAACGGAAGAAAGAAATTAGTAGATACCTGCAGAAGTGAGGTGCGTGCGACGGAGAGTGCTTGAAGATTGATCGTGACGTCAACTTCTGCTGGAAGATCGTTTTGAAGTCACAGGTTCTCAGCCTAGTTTACATTCCCAACCCAAGAAGAAGCGGTCGAATTAATACCGGGACTCAAAAACCGTTGAACATCATAATCGTACTTACCTATGTAACGTACGAGTACTGCTGGTAATTATGGTAATAATTACTACTGTTGTTGTACCTATGGATGTATCTATTATGTGCCATTTAATTTGTATTGACTTGCAACGGTATTACTGTAAGTAGGTATGATAGGGAAAATGTTCCTCGGGAGCGGCAAGACACAATAATCATTTTTCGTTCTTTTCACAACCGCAAAATAGAATGCTGCCCTACTTACAATAAATCGCTCGACGTGTGCTCCCTGAACTGCTTTGGTGTTCTATGTAAGTTTAAGGCATAGTATGAAAATGACTAGGTACACGTACATGTAATTAAAATTCTTGACTATTAATGACATTTCATCCTTCTTCGTCAGCATCCCTTCCAATAACTTGAATTGATTTCTTGCTCGTAACTTGTTGTGCTCAGCATAGTCAATCTTGAAGTAAACATCTCCCAACAGAAAGTCAGTCAGAAATCGGATTGTTTGTTCAAAAGTGATGACGATGGCTCCCATGTGCAGATACTCCTTCTCGGTATCCGTTATCATGGGTGCAACTTCTCCCAAGAATCCTTCTGTAAAGTGCTTATACGCATCAATGTTAAATGCCACCTTCGACGTATCCAAGCTGTCTTCTGAGTTCGAGTTCGAAGATCGTATCCCGTCGCCAAAGTCAAAGAGCATACTACCAGACATGATTGTATCGTAGTCAACTACACAAATAGCTTCATTTGTTATTTGATCAAAGAGGACATTGTCAAGTTTAGTATCGTTGTGTGTCACTCGTTTGGGTAAGTGTCCTTCATTCATCAAATCAATGATAACGCTCGCTAGATATGCTTTAGATTCAATGTAGCAAATTGTTTCTTTGACTGCATTTGCCCGGTCAAACTTATCGTCTTTTATCCATCATCCATCATCCATCATCCATCATCCATCATCCATCATCCATCATCCATCATCCATCATCCATCATCCATCATCCATCATCCATCATCCATCATCAGTCGTCATCAATACTATCTATCCTCATAGATATCTCATATCTTACAAATACTAATAAACTGCACAACATCAGGAGTTTCATTGATTGTCTCCTCTCAACTCTTCTACTACATACTACAACACACTGAATACTAAAACTGCTACACCATGAAGTTAATCAACCTTCTGACCTTGTCCTTTCTTCTTTCTCATGCTTCAGCGTTTGTTGCTCCTCTTCAGACCCAGAGCAGCAATATTCAATCCACCATGTTCATGACTGAATCATCATCATCTGCTCAAGAACAAAATGAGGCTCCGAACAATATCTCTCGCAGAGATATTTTTATTTACTTATTCTGGAAGAGGGAAGGGTCATGGTCATCGTTCATCATAATGTCATCATTTTGGTTAGTAAAGAGCCTTTTTTTGTTTCTTGATTTCCAATTCAGCTAAATCCCCAACCACTCATTTTCTCTGAAATAGATACCACTCGACGACAACATGCGACATGCATATAATTCAATTTTACCTCTCAGGTCTCAGAGGGAACGACATCGAAAAGCCAATCCTCCATTCCCAGCACCATGAACAAGAACGGATTATCCCAAAATGTGTGCATCGTCACAACCAAGAGTGTCCCAGCAGCAATTGGGACTGCCCAAACATCCGATGTTGCACAAATCCTTGATCCACAGACAGGCTCCATACTCTCTGCGAATGGGGGGGCTTCCACTCTCAAAATAGGTGCTGGGATAGGTATCCATTCCTTCGCACACATCCCTTTTCATGGACAAAATCAGCAGCAATCAGGCAACGCTTACATTGCCAATTGTGGAAAAAGCAAGGATGATATGAATGCCTACCTCATTGTTCAGGGATCTACAGCTTCGCCCAAGTGGAAATGCCGTTTACCTGAGCAAATGGATGGTGGGATCATTGTCAGCCCTTGTGGAAATTAATCATTTGAGCAGCAAAATCTGGTAACTGTTATTGTTGGTCTACTTTTCAAGACGGAGAACTGTTGAGAATATGGTCAGCGCATTATAGACCCGTTCAAGCAATGGTGTTTTCGGACTGTGGGTCATACTTGGTGACGGGAGGGGCAGATGGTATCATTAATTTATGGAGTCTCATGGATATCGTCACGGATGAATCTAATTCAAATAAAGTCTATGGAAAGAATCACAATGCTTCACTGAGTCCAATGCAAACCTGGTCCGAACATCAACTGCCGATTACTGCTTTGCACACACTACCTTCGTCAAGGATTGTCTCAACGAGTATTGATCGTCATGTCGTCATTGCAGAATTGTTCAGCGGTAAAACTCTGGCGAAAATGACGATGCCCTCTGCGATCAATGTGGTAACTGCAGACGCTAGTGGACGTCGGCTGTACCTTGGATCAGCAGATGGAACAATCTATTGTATTGATATTGATTCTTACGCAATTGCCACTACGGCTGAAAGTGCAAAGACGATTATTAACTCACATGATGGGGATTCATTTGATACCAGGGGGCCAAGTTACAGTGGATCCCTTCTTGAAGAATCAATCCTGGGCATGGAAAGTAAGTCATCCGAGAGCACCTACAGATCAGAACTTAGAGGCCACGAGGGTGAAGTGACCAGTTTGGCATTACTGGAAGATAATGGTAATGATTTACTTGTGTGCGGAGGAATTGATGGCTCCATTCGTATTTGGGACATGCGCTCAAGATGCTGCATTAAGACACTTCACCCGTGGTCCGCAAATGGTTCTGATGGAGAACGCAGTAGAACAAAGGCATGCCCTTGTTCTTCCATCACTGTAATACCGAGAGATAGCATTGAGTCTAGAGGCGGGACAGATGTATTTTCTTCTGGATCGGCAAGGACAAAACAGCATGGGAGTCTGATCGATCTATTGAAACCTCTGCAGCGCTTCCCCAAAACACAAAATCAGTCCAAAGATGACATTGGTTTCATCACCACTCTCGTTCAACACTCTGGAACCTGCAATGGTGCAATAGCTACGCAAAAACGAACAAGGGCGAATCCCAAACCAGCATCAAAGCGTATACACACAGAGACTCCAATGGATTCCTCCTCCAACCAATCCAACGATGTATCAGCATCGCTAGCATCCGAAAATGAAAAACTCAAGGAGGAACTGGCACGCGCAAAAGAAAAGATTGAACGCTGGCAACAGGTAAATAATAAGCTCGCTCTCAAGCTGAAAAAGGCAACTGCTTAGTCATTACCGCTATTGATAGATAAGACGCTTGGATTAATATCATAATATTAATAATAAGCCAAGTCTCTTAATACGACTGACTGATTATTTACATTGATACTTTCACAAAACCCAAACGAGCAGGAACATATCTGGAGAGTAATACAGTATTGTATTGAGATGTCACCCTCGACTCAATCTTCTCTCCTGGTCCAACGAGTACCATACAATACACACACACATTTCCATAACCTTTCCCATTGCACAAAACCTACAATCCGTTCTCCATTTTGTGACACTTCTTGTTCTTCCACTGCCGAACCTTACTATTCACCAAATCAATCGTCCACTTGACATTCAAAAAACAAAACACCACATGTAAACAGCACCCAATTGATAATGCAATCTTCTCCTCCTCTGATAAAGCTCCCCTCTTGGCCAACCTATAGAAAACCACTGAAACGTAGGGATACAACAAGCACCTAATTGAAATCCATGTAATGTAAAATGAGATGGAAATCAGCTTCACCTTGATGGAAAATAAATAAGGCAGATCGATGGTCCAAGGTGGAAACCCCTGTTTGTTAAAGACCCTTCTTGCAATGAGAAACCAAGTGTTTATTTCGACCGACATGCATATCCCCATTAAAAATCTGAATGTTGTGACTTTGTAAGGTATGATTAAGTAAAGTAAGCTTGCGATGTGATGCTGGATGATGGTGGAAGACGATTTAACGGCTTTGGGAATGAATGCCACCCACACCAGATCAATGATGAAGTAGGCGACTGTGGCGCAGAAGAATATATCAAAAAATTCTCCAGTCCAACAGTGTATGAATGGGATGCCGTCTTTGGAATATGGCCGTTCGAAAAGTTTATCCCAGTTCCAGTTTAGGACATTGAGTGCGATGATTGGTACCTGTGGAGATTGATGGTGTGTGTCGAGGACATGTGAGACAAATAAGTTGTTTTGTGTTTTGTGCGTGCAGATGTCATTGGAGATGAGTGGTGAATAATGATGAGCAGTGAACCTTGTTCACGACACGATCAGAACATTAAATTCTGGACGTACCAAACAAATGAGATTAAAGAAATCATGGATATCTCTGGCAAGATCAACATCATACTTGGGAACTCCGGGCAATAGAGCCCTATTTCGATCAATTTTATAATGCTGTTCGACGACATGTGAGCGCTTGTTTTTCGAAAGCTGATAGTTGGCATTATTATTTCTCCTTGGAGTGAGGCAATCATTGCTATTGCTTGCATCAATATTGGCATTGACCTTAAAAGTGGTGTCGATACTGTTGTACTTGCGCTTGTATCTAGATGACTTTGGCTTGCCATTGACTCCTCTCCTTCGCAATGCGTTCATGATGGCATTGTGGTGGTCATGACTGTTCGATGCAGGTTGTTGTTGTTGTTGCTGCTGGGATTGAGTAGAATCATGCTTGGTTTCTTCCTTTGCATTCATGTTCGATTGCTCGTTTCCTTGTGCATTGCTTCTGTGTGAAATAGCTGGAACTGTTGTGGGTGCGTTTTCATTGAGTGGTGGCATTGTTTTATGATGTGTGTGTGTGTGTTTTTTCAATGCTTGTGTAATAATAATAGTGCGATAAATACTATTTAAGAACAGCGACTCTGTAAGAAAAGGTTCTGTGACAAGAGTGGAATTAAAGAACATTGTCCAGATTAGAAGCAAATTAATTAGACATGGTTTTAAAAATCGCAACTTTTGTTGAAAGAATCAGAAGAATTTACGATCCAAAGTTGCACATTGAACATTACCTCTAGGTAGCTAGGTAGCTAGCTAATAGCAGCTTACATACTTTTAAACTTACAATTCTCTTGTACATTTCTTAACATCAAGAATGACTTGATTTCCAGATGAACGATGAAGATGGACTGCACACTAACTTGTTCTGTGACCCTATGTGTGATCTGTGAAGATCTGTGATGCCTGCCTCTTTAGCACCACTTTAGCGATTAGCGAGCCTAAAGTAATTTCAGATTTCAGTTATTTTTGAAAAAAAAGTGAAAAAGAGAAAGGCCATTCTAATAACCGTTGGAGATCAATGTTCGTCTGTCTGTTTCGACCTCGGTTTCGAGATTACGCAGGATTATGTTTGTTTTCTTTTCACTATCTACTCTCCACCATTTCTAATTTTGTACGATACTTGCTCGCTTGATGATGTATTTGATATTGGCTGTTGTGCGTTGATGTTGTATGTCGCATGACAAAAAGTCAGTGGAGATTGGAGATACTCATGTACAAGCAAGCTACAAGCAAGTAGAAAGCAAGCAAGTAGCAAGCAAGCTAAAAGCAAACAAAAAGAACAACAAAAAGAACAAACCACAGACCACAGGCAGACGCACGACGCACGAAGAGGAAAAGGAGAAACAAGACAAAAGAAAAAATATTTTATTGAAATACAACAGCCAGTAGACAACTGAAACTAAATAGAGAGTAGAGAGTAGTTAGTATCCACCATCCACCATACGTATCGTAGAGACCCATCTACGACCCTACTAGCTCCAACTATACAGGTGTTTGTCCAGTCGTATCATAGCAAGCAATACACAAGTCCACTCATACAGAATTACGTACAGGCAATGAATTCTTTCCTCATTCTTTCCCTGCTATTATCGCTTGCATCTTCCTCCAGCGCCTTTGCACCAATTAAAATTACTACTTCCTGTGCTGCTAAAAGTAAGAGAACTCCTCCAACTCCTACTAGAAACCCATCCTCCACTGTCATGTACACCAAGAAACCATCTGGATCCTTCTTCAATCAGGTACCGGCAGACGATGACAACAAAGATAAGGATGATAATGATGATGATAATGATGATAAAGAAACATCATCTCCTGCTGAGTCGTTGCAAGACCCATTCGATCAGAGCATTGAACAATTGATGAAAAATAGAAGGTCAAAGCCTTTGGCCAGCAGTCCCTCCACCCTTGGAGGTGTGCCCACTTCCAAAGCAACAGGTAAGCCGCTCTTGCCGTCATAGACACATACACACGTGCAGTGTTGCGCAGTGCTGTGCAGGATTAGTATGGACTTGACTATGATTATATATAACATATGCAACAGGCACGACATCTCATTACTCATCTCATCTCACCCCACCTCCTTCTTTTCGTCACGCGCAGGCTTCGGTAAAACACCAGCCACCCCGCAAATCATCAACACCAAAACATCAATATCCTCCACACAAAAATCGTCATTCGTAGGAATTGGCAAACCCCTCAATGACGTCAACAAACCAGAATACGACGATCAGGGATATACCCTCTACGCCGATGAACAAACTGGGAAAAAATCACGAGTCTTCGAAGCCCTAGTCGATTACCCCTCCATCTTCAAGATGAAAATCATTGGGAGGAACGAGAGCACTTTCTCAAGCGAAATGGTGCAGATTGTCGCAGAGAGTTGTCAAGTAGATGTGGAGAAGGTGGAATTTTCAGAGAGGGTGAATGGAAAGTGGTTGAGTGTGACGGTGCACGCTCCAGTGGAGAGCGCGGAGATGCTATATTCCTTGTATGAAAATGTGGATAAGGATCCTAGGGTGAAGTTCAAGTTTTAAATAATTGGGAGGATGGGATGGGAGGGGATGGGATTTATTCCATCAGGTTCCAAATGTGTGTCATGCATCGGACGGATTCCATGCAATTCCTAACCTCTTGATAAAATGATACTATCAACAGCATACTCGAATATTGAATAATGAATAATGTGCATGAATCACTGCATCACAACCATATATTTAGTGTTACTGTAAACATGGCCTTGAAAAGATATCATGTATGTAAATAACCCCCCGACAGTTTCTTCCATGAATACTGAAATCTTTTGTTTCCCCCGATCCCAATCCCTATTGTATAATTGAGAGTAAATAGCCATTAAAATCGAGCCCTACTACGACGTGTTCTCATCTTGTGCAACCATCTTGCAATAACTACCATCATTAATCATATCGATTCGTCTGATCCGTGTCATATGTAAAGGCAGTATCTATAGTAAATTCATCCTCCCTCAATAAATCAAATGTACTCAGTGATCTTGCACAGGTGAGGTATTTCCATAAGTATTGCATAGAATTGTCACTGCAATTCGTTCGGAATGTTGCCACCGTCGAAGCATCATACGTGCACGTCGTGTCATCAAAAGAATCTTGAGAACTTTGATCATCAAGATCTGCAGTGGAGAGTGTCTGGGAAAGACCAGAGGATTCGTGCTCGATCTTCTTGGAGAATTGTACCACGGGCTTGGATCTCGATTTACTATTGCTCGTTGCTGGTGCTGGTGTTGCTGGAAGAGCATCATCTGTTGGTGCAGACGATGGAGGAAGATCCTCTTCGAGTTCGAAATTGATGGAAAAAGTCATTTGAAGATCGGCAGGCTCCTCCAATCCCATTGATCCGAACGAGTCAGGGCTCGAATGAGATTCAGGAGATAGTGGTGCAGTCGAAGAGGCACTTGCGATTCGTACAATTTGTTGATCGTCAAAGGATGAGGATTGCTTCTTGTCATCGAGAATCTTTTTCTTTTTCAGAAGGTTTCTCTTGACCTTATTCTTTCGTAGTGATTTCAGTAATCCCATTGTAGATAAATGGATGGATGGATGGATGGATTCTTCGTTTGTTTTTGTGGATATTCGAATGTAAATGGAAGATGGTAGGTTGAAAGTTGAAAGTGGATGTGTGAAATCGACTGGATGGGTTTGGATCGACACTCGACACGCTTCTTCTTGCGGGAATGATTGAGGGACTGAGATTTTGAATTAGGCTGACCGGCACGGTGCTACATTTTTTTACAATTGTATTTACAGGTATTTAGACCCAATCAGTTCGTTCTAATTTTCCATCGAATTTCTCAATTCGAATAGCTAAATTGGTTGACATAAATATTATACGTTTATGAA
>Ga0136554_1001238_pt1 | contig 10292 bp, 16 predicted proteins | sample AntRauTorckE5431_FD_104637 | JGI IMG/M metagenome (GOLD analysis project Ga0136554, IMG submission 104637) | Saline lake microbial communities from Rauer Islands, Antarctica - Metagenome Torckler E5 #431 | ecosystem: Environmental > Aquatic > Non-marine Saline and Alkaline > Saline | place...
AGAAATAGGCAGCTAATCATGACGCACTTCAAAATGAGATAAATCTCCCGTATAGACATGAAGTTTCATTCTGACATTCCCAAACCACAAGAATAATATGAAAACCATAATGATTTCCGCTTTTAGTGACCACAAATGCCTTCTTGATTTAGAATTTACGCTCGATAGATACATAATTGGTGCATTATTGTATTCGTACCCGTTGGCGAAGGGCCTCAATTTCTGCTTGCATCTTTTGCTTTTCCGCTAAATCTGAATTTAAGCGTTCTATTTCGTTCGATTCCATTTTTGCAATTTGTTCCTTTTTTAAATTGAAAACAAAAGAATATGAAATAAACATGGCAGGATTCAGACGACTTTAACACAAATACGGCGAGGTATTTTGTGAGCTCAATTGCGATTCATACATACGATATATGAAAGTGTATGCAGAGTCAGCGACGGCTTTCAATCCTAAGGATGAATGTTTTTCTTTGGTCATTTTCACACATCTGTCCACCCACGCCTACGCCCACGCCTACCTCTAACTTTCGCATGTTTTCGGACAATGCGTTGGCAGCGTCTTCGTTGATGCTACTGGCAGGTGCTGAAGGATGAGGCGCAGGTTTGGCTACTGGCGGCGCTGCTGGTGATTCCTTGGCTGAACTGTCGTTGCTCAGTGGTGGGAAGTCCAAGGGAGGGCGCTGCAATTTACGGGCAATCTGAGAAGAAAGAAACAAAAAAGCCACGGATTCATGACTGATATTGAAGCTAGCCCTCTCCCATCCGTCCCCTCATTGCCAAAAAAAGAAAAAGTAGATAAAAAAAGGCATCATGCGTAGCATTATACGTAACCTTGGTCAAGAACAATGCAGCTACAACTCGAACTGGAAGAAGGAAAGGAGAAAGGAGCAACGCGCCTACCTCGGCCGCCAGTAGCATTAGCCCCTCGAGGCCTCCTCCTCCCATGCCCCCACTTCCTCCTTCATTTTCGTTCGAAGAAGGGTCATTGTCGTCTGACGGGTCGGGCTCCCCAACGATGTTTGCTTCGAGCAGCGACAACATGTGCTTGAACTCAACGTTGGCGCGCCGCAAGTGCTGGAGCTCGTGCCCTAATATTGCAGAGACAAGAAACGAGGAAGGTGAAGAGAAGTGGCGATGATACAGTCGTCACCGCATATTGTTAAGAACTACACTAAAAGGTTTAGCTTAGATAAAATCCTTTCAGCCATTTAAATTAAATGAACACTACGAGGCACGTGTGAGGAATTCAGCTCTAGTGGCATTCAAGCTAAGCAAAGCCTAGCTTCCAGGCAACATTGCGATTTAAACCAATCGGCGAGACGAAAGAAACTAAAATCAACCAGGAATGGCAAAAATAGATACCGTAAGCTTGCACGGAGTCAACAATAAGCCCAAAGCATTCGTCCACAGAGAATGGACCCACCACGGCGCCTCCATCCGGCATTGATGTGCTGGATCCTACTGTGCGCGCTACACGCAATGAAAATGCACAGCAGGCGTGGGTTAGCAAACGAGTTGAAGCAGTCGAGCCTTTCGATTCATAAAGAATGATTGACATGAAAATAGCGCTGCAATTTACAGGAATTTACCTCTATGAACCCGGTATGGCGTGATATAGACTTAGTCTTCTATAAGAAGGCGCTAACTTTCTTAGAAGTACGAGTAGCTTCGCGCAGCTCATCTCTCTCCTCAGATTCAATCGCGAATCGCGAGTTCGAGAATTAACGCGACGACGACGAAGCGACGACAGCACAGAAATCCATCGACCACACAAAAAGTGCGAGGTGCAAAGAAATGGTTTCACTACATCTGTAGTCTGTAGCTCATGGAGGAATGGGCTACTTAGGTGCGGGCGGCAACAGGGAGAAGCCAATATCCCGGAATTCCAATAAAATGGTGTTCGCCTGATTAGTTCCTCTTCTGGCTTCTATTATTAGCTGCTCTCCCATTGTACAACTAAGCCGGTTTCCATTGTCACATGGGCACGGGGCTGGTCAGGATGGGCCATTTACGCGCTTTCCTGCGACCCTTATCCTGGTTCTGATGTTTATGTATACTATGGCTACTTCGAGTGCAAATGGCGAGGCACATTCCCCGCAAAGGAAAGAGACTTGTTCTAAAGAGCCGAAGACTTTCACGAACGCCATCTTACAGCAAGTTTTATGAGCCGCTTCTAATTTTCTTCCGACTGCAAACTGCAGTGCATGCAGGCTGCTTTAGATATGTTGCTATTTCTGTGGCCTTTCCCCGCACTTCCCCGTATCAACCCCAGAGATCTAGATATCCCGTCGTTATTTGGGGCGTTAGCAAGCAGCTATCTGCTATCATAATCCTTGCGGTCTATAGCCACATAAATTGTTTATTTATGGGTTTCATGTACATGTGTGCGAAGTATGGCGCTTCTGCTACTATGAAATACACGGCGCCAGCAAATACATTTCGTTATCATAAGCTGTGTCGAAATCCTTGTAAAAATCTCTCTTGGCTGCAAATACCCCAACCACCGCAGTGCGCTGAGGGCAAGGAAATAAGGACTATCTGAATGCCCTTCGTTACTTCGCAAACGATTCGTATTCAGCTCTGGCGATGGTCGCATTTTCGAATGCCGAACTACTCTTATTCTCGTCGTTGCTCTTTTGGTTGGTGTCACTGCTGCGGCCCTGTTTGTCAACCAGCAACGCCATCATCGCGTCCAAGAGCACATCAGGTGCGGGGCAGCCGTGCTGCCGGGCATACGCGTTGGCGATTTCAGTTCGATCGACTACACCGTTGCCTGAAAAACAGAGAGAAAAGCACCGTGGATCACAAAGAAGGATGACAAGGGCACGAAAGTAGAGATGACTGCCAAAGTGTGCTAAGACTACAGCAGAAAATAATACGTTTATCAAGGAGTTACACCAGGCCTTTACATTTACAAACGCACTGCGACACTGCCGGCGTAAATGAAGGAGTCAAATTTTCTCACCGTCAATGTCGATTTCGTCGAACGAGAAATTGGACGCCAACTCACGCCAATGCGCCTTGGTAAAATAGGCCACCACTAAATTGATGCACGGAATGAAGGCGTCCTCAGACGGCAAGGCCTGGCCGTTGTTGTAGTCGTCATCCACCGCAGTTGTCGATTCCTCGACCGTATTTCCAGCAACGGCAAGCGCCTGACTACCACTTCCTGTGCTCCCTCCCTCTGCTGACACATTTTGGCTGTCTAACTGCATCCAAGCTGTCTCCCAGCTCGTTTCCGCCTTTTCTGAGACGCCACCCTGCTTTCCTCCTTGTCCTCTCACTCGACTGCCTCCTCTATTTGAAGGCCGTGCTGCTGCTACTGCTGCTACTGCGGCAGCCTCTTGAGCAGCTGCTGTGGCAATGGCTTCTGCCTGCGCCAACGCCTCCGCGGCTGCTTTCTCTTCCGCCCTTGCCGCTGCTTCTAGCATCGCCGACAATTCCGCTTCGGTTTCCGCACCGGTGCCCATCGGCACAAAGCTCCTTGCGCTGGCACTGGCAGTGGTGCTGCTGTCGTTGCTGTCAACACCAGCAGCAGCGGCAGCATCAGCTCGATGGGCTGCGGCCAAGGATGCCGATTGAGCATAGGAAGCGGCGGCCATCCATCCACGCTCCCAGTCATGCTCTTCTGCCACCTATGAGAAGAATGGTGGTGGTTGAGAACTCACTGAATACAAATCACTACTACTACTGGAGTAGAGTCATCATGAAGCAAATGCACATCATTAGGCACGAAGAGGAAGACAAATGACGAGAAACAAGTCAGAAAAGGAAAGAATAAGAAACAGCGAAAATCAAAAAGACCAAAATATAACGATCCTATCACTGTATGTCCACGTGGGCTCACCATGGCTCGTAGTTCTTCGCGTCGTCGGTCTGCTTCTTCAGCCCACTCCACCAACGGGTCAATGTTGCAGAAGCCCTTCAGAAGATTCCGGGGCAGAGCCACCTAATATACATATATTGCAAAATACAGCGGTCGTTGTAAGTGAGCTTACGAAAAAAATAAAAAAATAAAACATAAATGAAGGTATGCACAAAAAGATAAGCCAGATAAAAAAACATATAAAGAGCATACATGCATTATTGCGTAATTGATTATGAAACGCTTACCAAATAATTCCGTTTTGGGTCAAATTCTTCGCCGTTAATGTGAGTAATTGCACCACTAGGTGTGCCACTGCTGCTGCTGTTGCTGCCGCCACTGTTGCTCCCAGTGCCGTTGTTACTGGGACTCCCGTTGTGCCTGCTATCGTTGCTCAGATTCACCAACGGATCGTCGTTGTCGCAGCCCGCGCCGCCTAATCCTTCAAACCCCCCTGTATGACAAGAGGCGAATACGAATACGAAGAAGAAGAAGAAGAAGAAGAAAGAGAAGTTATGAGAGGAGATTATAACGATCTTAGAGAGCTGCTCAACAAACAATGACATGAAGAGAAGAACACACTTGAAATATATGTGAAATTGTAGAATGGCCTGAGTGCAATTTTGAATTATATACCATAGCCAGTCTCATTCAATCGACTGACCTCACACTATTGTATAGAGCCAATGTCGCTTCCATTTCCATTATCTACCCTTCAATATTCTCTTTCATAGTACGCTTACCGTGCATCCAATCGTATTGCCCCGGCACCACAACGCCCGGGTCGACCTGCAGAAACCCCCGTTTTTCTTTCCCGCTTTCCCCTACACTCCGACTGTGCAAAAGGGCAGCTTGGAGCACTGAGCCTGGTAAGTGCACTGTTACCTATGAAATGATTCAAAGGAAAGATGACCAGACAGTGCTCCATCAACGACAATAACATGAATGTTGCTTCTTATGTTGTGCGAAGTTGCAAGAGAGCATGTTTCTTCACGAGTTTACGGTAATATACATACAGGTAAAGCATAATGCAAGAAAGTAATCGGTACACATGTACTACGACCAGAGCAACATGCCCCCCCCCCCCTTCACACACACGCACGCGCGCGCCACTCTCTTACCATTTTCGTGGGGAAAGGCAGTTCCTCTTTCAGTTCTCGAAAAGTCACCAATCCCGTCGGATAAGTGCGGTTGCCTTTGATGGGAGCACCGTTGATGACACACACCTTTCACCAAAAAAAGGGAAGATGAATTTCAAAAGAATAGTAAAACATTAGACAGTAGATCGAAGAAATCAGCACATAGCAATGCAATTAGGTTGGACATACGATAATTTGTGAAGCAATACTATGCAGGTTTAATAAATTACCTCAGCCCCGAGTTCATTTTTCACGGCCCAGCACAGTAGAGCACCCACTGTAGTTTGCCGATACCGACTCCGCTCTGAGGACAAAGCTACTCGGCCTCCTCCGCTGCTACTGCTACTGCTACTGCTACTACTACTACTACTACTACTACTACTAACGTTAGTCACAATACTGCTGCTGCTGCTGCTACTGCTACTATCAGGCACAATGTTGGTTTGTAACGCCCAAGAAGGTAATGCTACATGCGGCTTAAAAAGGGCAGCTAATTTGGAGGCATCCACTAATGGGGCATCTTCGAGTGAGGTTACCACCTGTAAATTAGAAGAGATTGGAGAAGCCAAAAGAAACAAAGACACAAGAGCGCAAGTGCTTATGGATACTGTAAACAAAATAGGCACAAGCGCACACAAAGCAGACACCTTTCAAACGTGTACGCACCACTGCACATCTGCACAGGCATACATGTTTAATATATACGCGCGCGCAATTGCGTGCGTGGAAAAAAAGTGCACAGTTTCAAGAACCTCGAGGTGTTTGGCGGCAACGTCAGCTAATTCTTGATCCGGTTCCCAGTCCGATGCTTCCACCTATTGTTGAGATTTATATGTTAGATGCAATTACGTACACACAGTGATATGTTGGAAAGTACTATGCTGGGAAAAATAAGTAAAATAAATCACTACGAACGACAGACCACAAACGAATAGAAACAATGTAAACACACAGCAATGAGGCAGAGATATAGCGGAAAAGAAAATACAATGTATATTATATTTACTCGAGTAAAAAACGAACCATTGTGACATCGATATGAGTGACTACTGCGCGCACACTCGGAAGAGCATCTTCGTTGCCGCTAGTGCCGTTATACTCCTTGAGATGTGAAAAATGCGCAGGACATATTTGTCAAAAGTTGAATTGAAAAAATGAAAAAGTGGAATTCTTAAGATGCGAAACACGGCATCTTTTCATTGACATGTCAAAAATAGGAAATAAAAGTCAAGGATTACTCTGACAAAAATGCATCCGTAGACATGTAGCTCAACTATGCTGTTTACAAAGAGGTTCTCAGGGAGCCACCAACTGCGAATCTCGTACCTGGAGCTCTGGTTCCAAGGCAATGTGCAAATCAATCACAGCTGCGCGGTCTGCGTTGCAACCAGTTTTCACGACTACACTGCTGCCAAAATTGCCTGAAACAGCAGCTGCTGTTGTTGCTGGTCCTACCTCCTCAGAAGATAGGGGAAATCCAATGACGTGCCTGGCCTGAGGGCCAAAGGCCGCTCGAACGTCCGCAACGTCTTTACATGTGCTGCTGTGATGAGCTTCGTGCAGATCAGCGGAATCAGAAGGAGGTCGTTTAGTTCGCTTTTGCTTCACCCTTCTTGGAGCTGTGCCGTGCCATTCCACTAATTCGTCGTGCTCGTGCCCGCCAATTATTAAGGGGACAGCATTGGGGCCCAGCCGCTAAACCAGTGATCGTGCGGAGAATGGGCAAAAAAAACAAAAAAACAACAGTGAAGACGCGAGTAAAAACAATAATAAAAAAGAAAGCAATGAGATAAGCTGCAGGAAACACAATAGTCTTTTCTCTCTGGGCAATTAGATAAATGTTTGCCATCTTTTAGTGAGGTATGCACTCAACCGCCCCCTATTTTCCAGACCTTCGCGAGCGTGCGAGCTAATGTGGCGTCAGCAACCATGCTTTGGTGCGTCAGAGGCACCACACACGCGACGGGGGCAGCCAAGGGTGACGACGACGACGGTGATGGTGGTAGCGATGACAACAGTGATGGCGACGGTGGCGGTGATGAAGAAATGCCTTTCCTGTCCTTGAAATCGACTGTTAGTAAAGGTTTGCCTGCTCGCATTGCGCGATGCATGTGAAGCACGGACTCGTAGACTGGCTCGATGGCTACTCCCTAGTATAATATCACAAAGTTGTTTGCGACGAAGAAGACAAAAAGAAGGAAACAGAACAACTGAGCCGTGCATGTGAGGAGCAAAATCAGCGACTCTTTCTAAAAACGTTTCAACAGCGTGAACATATTTATTAAGAAAAAAGTAAAGATGAAAGAAAAAAATTGGACCTTGAAAGTGCCGTCACGGAACATGTCTGGCTCGTCACTAATTAAACCTATGAGGCACACCGACGCGCGCCCACATTTGGACTGCACTAACGAATGGGTCACCTGATGATTGAAGAGAAGAAATAGAGCTTACTACACATGCACTTTCACCAAAAAAAAGAAATTAATCAATGCACGAAATCACGAAAAAGAAAAAGATAACTGAGATCTGACATTGGCCAGGACATTCTTGAAAGATCAACGCATACCATACCAAGTTTAAAGTGGTATCATCTGTTGAAGACATCGTAGCCAAAGGCTTCTGATTGTCTTTGTTTGGAGGAACCTTTTCCATGCCAGGATAAGTGGGCATGTTCGAATTGAGCCACTGAAACGACGATTCCCGCAGGCGCTGCAGCTGCACGGCCAAAGGCAAGTCAGCTTCGTGGTTCCCAAAACTCACGTGCGTCACCTGAAGGCGTGTGCATTGTTTCAGGGCAAAGTGCAAAGGGGGTGATTAAGAGCATACGGGATAGTACGTGCTTGGGTAAACATACGAATGGAAACACACTGCCCGTGAAGGCAATTTTGTTAATGTACACTCATTTTCAAGGGGACTTCGTTTACGTTTTGTATCTCAAAAACAAGGATACAGTATACAATAAGGGTGCTCATACTGTAGCAGTACTTGTAGTACTTCATGCAGATGTGTCGTACCAGAGACAAGAAAAGGAAGGCGAGCAAGGCAGATAGGGTAATTAGTCCTACGAATTCGCTCTTTTAATATTACCCCAGCGCGGCCCAGCACGTCGACCATGCCGCGGCCTTGGTCCACAGAGCTTAGCACTGAAGGCGACAGGAAGTCGCCGGCAAGCACGAAGGCGTCCGGCGATGGCTGCAAAGATTTTTTCAACGTCAAAAGCCTAGGGAAAGGGGGGAGGTGTATGATAGGTGAAACGACAATTCATGCAGGACTAACGAATCCGATAGATTCTGGGCATCACAATAGTTGATTTATTGCCATGGAATGACAACCTTAAAAGCTAGTCCGCCATTGGAACTAGAATGTGAACACACGGCGCCGATTTAAAACAATTGAAAAAGGAAACATAACGCTTCGAACGCACCGCGGCAAGTTGCCAAGTTCGTACACGTCATTAATGGCTAGGATCCGCACCTGTTTGCACGCACACATTACTTTTTAGATACAATATAAGCAGGTAGGAAAGGTCGAAACGTGGGCAATTTCAATTTTTGCAGGCGTTTTAAAGCTGCATGAAGACGCTGACGAAAGAAGATCATTGTACACAAATATCATCTCATGACTATAAGAATCGCACCAAGGTGGTAGACCCCCCCTTCGATGCTCGCCCAGCCATCAAGCGTTATTTGCTAACAATAGTGTGCGTGAAATTTCACGAGTTGCCGCAAATCAAACAAACTCCTTCTCACTCAAGCTAGGGCTAGGACGACGCGAACACCGAGCTACTCCGTGCTGCCGAAGAGTGGACGTGGTTTGCCGGATATTTGCCGGGCTATACAATGCCCTAATATTCTAACTCTTACAATACGACACCAAACACTTCTCGCTTTTTTCTCTCTCTCTGCTGCTGTGACGACAACACCCAAGATGTTCGAGGACGTTGATTTCTGGTGATGTTTCTTTGAAGTGTATCAAGCAAGCAAGGTGCTTGCAGATAGCTATGGACTAGAGCGTGCGTCACTTCTTCTCCCCTAAAATGATTTCACTATCGAAGAATGGCACTATTATATTTTCTGCGGCACACAAGGATTCAGATCGCGACACTGCCAGTAGCGATCGTTTAGAGATTACGAATGGGCCGAGCTTGCGGTTTCGATCATGGGCCACGGTAGGTTTGAGAGCGTATACTACTAGGCAATGAATAAACCAGTACCAACTCGGACCACTATACGGTGAATGTTATTGGTGGAATGCTATATTACACGAACGCAATTACTTCGTTGTTGCATTTTTGTAATTTGCCCTATCCTCCTCCTCGTTTTTGGTAGGTCTGGAATGCCAACAACACAGCTCCTTTGCTTCACGTGCCACTTGAAGCTGCGGTTTCGATTCCCACGGATTCTACGGGTCTCATCTCAGGTACTAAGGTCATTATAGCGGGGAAAATTAGATGCATTCAAATTTATCTGTTTGCTTCTCTTTGCCCTACCTCAGCTCATGTTGTTCTCACAGCTTATTTGCATTGTGTGGTCTTGCAATGGTGTGATTAGGCCCTTTCGATCTCATCCAAAAAGCAGTTTCTTCAGATGGTTCACTCACCCTGGATATTCAAGGTACCTTTTATCACTTAAATTTGTCTTTTTTTTTTTTTACCATAGGGCTAGCAAGTATTTACCCTCCTAAAATTGTCTACCCGCCATACTTCAATTTGATTCCCTGTATAATCTACTCACTGTTTAAGGGGACTTGAGCCACAGTACAACAACGCAGCGGCTCTTGTTGCGGGCTACGGTCTCCGCTACGGGTGCTACTCCCGTGGGAGTGGGCGGAATTACTCTCCTTGACGCTGACGTTGGGTGGTCGTCTCCCTCTTCGTCCTCAGCTGCTTCTCCCAATACAGCAAATCCAGAGGCAGAAGGAGCAAGAACAGGCGAAGGAGCAAAAGAACATGCGTGGTGGCCGCCGCCGCCGTCGATGCGCGACCCAGGAAGCTCCTTCGGGTAGGTTATGACATGTAGGAGAGAATCAGGGTTGTTACCACGATTGAGCGTTCTGTATGTGAAGATGGGCATCACTTCATTGCCTTTTTTTCTACACCCTCACATTTTCTCGTAGTTCACTTTTCTCTCGCACCCTTTCTTCTTCATCTCTCGTTGCCACCATTTTTGCTCTTAAATAGATACGATGTGATGGAAGTGGCGGTAGACCATTTCTTGCGTCCCTGTATGGCCACCGGAGCATCTGCCCTCGCCACCTGGCCTCCTCAATCATTTGGAGTGGGACTC
>Ga0136554_1001242_pt1 | contig 10277 bp, 7 predicted proteins | sample AntRauTorckE5431_FD_104637 | JGI IMG/M metagenome (GOLD analysis project Ga0136554, IMG submission 104637) | Saline lake microbial communities from Rauer Islands, Antarctica - Metagenome Torckler E5 #431 | ecosystem: Environmental > Aquatic > Non-marine Saline and Alkaline > Saline | place...
ACTCTGCGACCCGGATACCAGTGCTGTAAAGGGAAAAATTGTTATTGGAACCTTAACGGGTCCATATTTATTGCAGTGTAACTTTATGACGATGTACCGGCGCCTCAATGCTGCAGGTGCCGCCGGATTCGTGAAGCTAGTGCAGCGGTCTCCTCCTGGATTATACACGACATTCGATCATGACGTTTGGAATACTGCAGAAACACAGGGGATGCAAATGACCATGGTAGATGCTTTTGAGGGCGATATTGCGCTCAGTCCTGAGATTACTGCAAATTTGTCCGATGTTCACGTGAGCGTATCAAATTATCACAATACAGAGTGGTACAACATTTACACATCAACGCTTTGGTTGGTCGCTATGCAAATCATCGCGCCACTATATTGTTTATATGTTGTGTCATTGACTGGATATATTGAAGCCCGTGCATGCTAGGTAAGTTTCAAGGGGAGTTACTCTGCGAATGAAGATCGAGCAACGACCGAATTGAAGGCAGCAGCTTTTCTAGTTTGCTGCACGTCATGTATCTGCAGTTTTATAGCAGCTCTGTTGCTTATCCTTGGATCGTGGGCAGCAAAAATAGCCCCATCGTATATCCACCGGCAAATTTCGACTTGGTTTTTGGGCACCTCAACATCAGCAACTTTGATCACATGCATGGTTATGAGAGAAAAATTAAGGAGTTCTCCTGAGCGGAACCAGTCAATACTTTCGTTGACTGAGCACTACCGGTGCACTCTCATTCTGTCCGTCTTTGGTCCTCTCGGCGATCTCATCTTGGGCCGTTCTTCAGCCATCGGGATTGAAAATTTTTGGGGTTATGAAGCTGCCGCTGTCATGTGCTTCCTTGTAAATGGGGTGACTGGTGCAGCATTTTCTTATTATGCATTCGGTCTTGGCGGGCCACTGCTCAAATACATGTATCGAAGAGGCAGTCGTGGGAATGCTCTACCGCCAGTAGCACCCCACGTCAGTGCCGTCGTATCTGCTCTCATGATGAACGTGTTCTTTATCTTTTTGAATGGATTGGTGTGCCTCTCATACGCTCCTTTATACGAAGCGAGTCATACGCCACCCGTCTTAATTCAAATATTCTGCGCTGGCTTCGCATTATCGCGCTTCGGGCAATTCTATTGGCTGGTACGCACGATTCCGTGTTGCTTACATTGCTTGCATTTTACCTGTGTCAGTGAGGGATGTTCTTGAGTTTATCGCTTATTTGATCTGATTGCCCATTTTCTTTTTGATTCTGGCTGCGTACAGATTCAATTGTTAAAAACGCGACAGCTTGATATGTCTAAGAGGAGAAGGACATTTCCAGTAATCACTAGCTTTCTTTATTGGAAGGGATGCTCAACAAGATCGGTCTCTCCAGCTCCGAGTGGGCTTGAATTTCCTGGTATAGAGCCGGATGTGTCTTCGTTCCTCCAGCAAACCATAACGTCGACCTCTCCAGCAGAGGTGTTCCAAGGTTCAATCGTTCTCCCGTCAAATTGATCTTAACTCAAAGAATGAGATGGCCGCTTAAATATGATTTCCCCACTTCATCCCCACCACGAACCTATAATCTTTTGTTCCTTTTAGACTTCTGAATGTTTGATTCAGAATCCTTGATTGAATTAGAGGTATGGATTAAAAACTTCCATGGACGTGCTTCGGTATATAGCGCAAGTAGGTCGGCCACGAAGGAGGCGAGAATATATCAGTAATCAATCAAGCTTCGATGGGAATCGTGTAAAGTTTTTCGAAGCTGCAGTCCGCGCCGCGCAGAAGATGCCGTAGATGATTGTCTTCTACTCACGACGATAGTCATGAGGAGTATGCGGGGGTATTTTTGGCCACCCCAATGTAGTACGGAGAACACCAGCCGCCGCCCCGTTTGTAGAAACTAATCTCCCCTGTAAAAGCAACTATCAGTTATACTGGCGAATTATTTGAATCGTCTAGAAATATATAATTCTTGAATGGTAGTCGGAATTCTTTTCGTAGCGATAGCGATAGCCAGTGGAATTGGAACATTTATTTTCCAGTAGTGCGCGGTTCATTGTTTCACTGTTCCTGTTCGTACTAGTCGGGCATGTGCGCCTGATTGGCTCCTTAGATTAAGTTTGCGCTGTTGGCCTTCTAATCCAGGCCCCTCGGGGCCTGTCTCAAAACATGCCAAATTTCGAATCAGAAGTTCAGAACGATTTTTTTCGCAAAGGACTCTCCGGGTTAATTTTGAGTGCGAGCCCATCGTCCAAAAAAAAGTTAAGCGACACAGCAGCTACACCAAGCATCTTTGGGATCGTTCGTTTTCCGCACTGCATCACAAGCTGGAAGACCGCAAGATGGGTTAATGACTGGTTTGCTTGATAACTTACCTAAAGTATATACTGGTTACTGTGTTACTGTACTTGGTTGCTACCCATATTTCTAATATAATATATAATATATTTTGAACCAAATCTGGCAATCGTCGGCTCAGGCGGCACTTGGGAAATGGAAATGGCTTTCTCAGCACGTGCAGCTCCCAGAGACTAGAGGACAGTGCGATCAACAGATGCCAAGTAGCGAGCAAAAAAACGGGCTCATTGTAATGCTCCGTGCCTACGTGCTCGGGTTCGCAGCGGCTGCCTCCTTGACAAACAACTACGCAGTGGTCGAAGCTGCGTTGCCGTTCGATTGTGACGAAGGCTTCCACGAAGAGCGCAGGTGCGTTGCAAACATACATGCGTATGATGCGCGAGTGTACGAAACTGGCTAGCTCCCTCCGGCTAAAATCCATCGTTGTTCATCTTGTTTAGCCACCGTTGAAATCCCTCGCCCAGCTGGCAGCGTGTGTCGGTCTTTTCTCACGAAAACACGCACATCTGCCGTGCCAGCTCTTGTTGTAAATCTTTTCGCGCTCTCTTAGCTCTATCCCCGTTTCTTCCTCTCCGAGACATTCGCATTGTCTACTACTTACCTTGTCACCCCCCTCACACGATGCTATTGTTTCCTGTCGTGATAATCTCGTGTTAGCTCCTCTGATGGCACGCACTTGTGCCGGTCCGACGACAACACCGGCCACTGGCACTGCCCCGGTGGGTACGTGCGTGTGACCAGGGCACCCTACTGCCGTTTGCTGCTGCGAGGCAATGGAGGCGGCCACCGCCACGGCCAGCAAGGAACTACTGTATCGATGGCAGAAGCATCTCTCGGGGAGTCAGCCACAGTTGCAGCAACAGGAGGAGCAGCAGGAGCAGGAGCATCACAATCGACGCCATTTGAGACGGCAAGAGCAGCCAGAGCACGCTCGGTGCTAGCAGGAAGTAGTGGCGCAATTGAAGAGGCAGGTATAGTCACAGCAGCAGGGGCGGAGGAAGGATTAGCGTCGGAACCGTGCACGATGCACACCTATTTCGGCACCAAGGTAAAGGCACGAGCTGCACTACTTTGTCTAGTTATTCGTCGTCTACACCAACGAGTTTGTCTCCATCTCCGTTTTTTTTAATTTGCGATGCACCTTCTTTCCCTCCTTTTCCAATGTTCCCTCTTTCTTTATCCACTCCGCTGCATTTCTCGAACTTTTTCCTGTCTTGACCTGACCAACCCCAAGGCCGAGCGGCCCGAAGACCACGCTGGCAACGTGGCCACACTCGCGTCATGGCGGCGTGGCTGGGAAGGTATTCAAATATAGCAATGGGAGACGTTTATAAGAATAGCGCACACTCATTCTTTCATTCATTCAAAACATACCCCAGCAAATGATATGTACAATATTGTACTGTGCATGTTTTCAATGATAATCGTACTGTGCACGTTTTCGATGATCATTCAAATAGAGCCAAAGACCACCGTTCCATGCCACTTCTCCTACCCTCGTACCTTCCGCCCTTCTGTCCTTCTCTTCATTTCTTTTCTATATGTACGCCATAAGGCCGCGGCTGGCGCACTCGAGTGATCACTGAGAAAGAAGCAGCAGCGCACCCGCAATACGCAGCCTTGAGGGCGACTTTTCGACGATTGCCTACCGTCAACAGGTGATGGTGATGAACAAAGGAAGAAGAAGACGACGAAGAAGCACCCACGTGTGCACGCGTCTTTCGATTTTCATTTTCATAGAGCACTCTCGCGACCAAATGTGTAGTAATGTGGGGTTCAATAGTTAGGGAAGGGCACTCTTTGTGCTTGCGACACCACTTCTTGTGCACGTTTTCTACTCTGCTTCTACCAATAATATCCTTACCTCTTACGACGTCTTCATCTCCCTGTCTCCCCCCCCCGTCTTCCTATTCCTTTCCTTCTCTCCCATTGTATTTAGCGCCGAATACGAGCTTGCGTGCTTCATTCGTCACCTCGCGATGGCTGCGGTATAATAAGAAGACTTGTAAATTACTGCAAGCAATTTATGAAACTTTCTTGGTTTGTTGCTGTTCTTTTTTACATCTCATCTATTTTTTTGTGGTTCTTGATTTTTTGCAATACCGGTCACTTTGAGATTCCTTTTTCCTTTGTCTTCGTTTACGTTTGTTCCCTACTTGTGTGTGTGTTTATTCACACAGGTCGGCGGTGGCTGGATGTCGGACTACGATGTAGTGCCTCTTGCATTGCCTGCTTGCGCTCCTTTGTCGTTCAATGGAGGCTTCACCACGCATCAGGTGAGGATCGAAGAAACATGATAGTAATGAGGAGAGCATGAAAGAGCACGTAAAAGCAATAGACAGAGACAGAGAGGGTGATACTCAATCAATTAACTTTTTTAAAGTCTCTATTTTTCAATTCTTTCTATTTCCTACGATCGACCTTAGTTGTCGTTATACCTCGACCATCTTCGTTGTCTGCTTCTATAGTTCTTTCTTTTGTTTCCTTTCTTATCATGCTTCCTTCTTTTAGCTGACCTTCCTTTTCCTCATCATCTTCTTTTTCTTGCTCCTTCCCTTCGTCTTCGTTTCCATCTCCAAAGGGCTTCGTCCCCTCATTGGTGTCCGGCACTTCCGCCGAATATTTGCGTGTGACTCGCCTCATGGCCGCAGTCCCTTATCAAGCCCACAACGCCCTGTTCAAGCATCGCAGCTCAGGCTTGCCCCATGTCTCGGACATGCGCGCCTTGCAATACTTGTCCGCGTCCCAGCAGGTACGCGAGAGATACTACAGTCGTGATGGACTTAGCGAGAGATGGTCCGTGATCCAGTACTGTACTGATTACAGCAGTGGCCGCACACAAGTTTCGTGTGCCCTTGTTTTTATTTCGTTTACTTTACTTTAGCCCGCTCATGCTTTCTTTCTTCTTGAAACGTTGACTTTGTTTTGCTCGCATCTTCTTGCCATTTCATCTTCCCTCCTACCTTCGTTTATAAATGCTACCCTAGATTCACGTGTGGCCGCCGCGGTCGTTCAACCCGTCGTGCGGCGTGGCCGAAGCGAACCTCGTCTTTTCATTGGCCAACGGCCCCAATTGCCCCACTTCGCGCTCGAGTGGGGGTGGGCCCACGCCGATTGGTGCTCCAACGGTAGTTGAATATTAGTTGAGACGCGCCGACTGGTGCACAACTCCCGTGCCTCCTCCTCTTGGAAGTGTGCATTTGCTCGCGCTTCTTGATTCTGACTGATTGCATCGCAGTCGTCAAGTCATGTCTCATCAGCAATTCTAAAGCGAACCACTTTTTCGCGTCTCTCTTTTTCTCCTCTCTTTATCTTCCTCACCTCACCCTAGGTCGACTGCCCCGACCACGACGCTCGCGTCTCTGGCAGCGTGTACCGCAACCGCGTGGCCATGCGGGCAGCTGCGCGCAGCAACGCCGCTAGTAGCGCTAGTAGCGCTAGCGCTAGTGGCAGCAGCAGTGCTAGTAGTAGCAGTGCTGGCAATACTAATCTAGTGGGTCCTCTCGGCGCGCACTTGTCGCACACTTCCATGACCGCCTTCAGCAGCAGCAGCAGCAGTGGCCAATCAGCAGCGTCATCACAGGCTGCAGCGCTGTCAAATGTGGCCAGAGCCCAAGGCAGAACTTACGGGGATTGGCTGCCGGCACCTCTTTTGAAAGCGGTGAGTGCTTTTTGGGCTGATTATTTTTTTGGCCCAATTTGTTTGCGTTCACAACCAGCTAGCTAGCTGGCGTGTTCAGTGTTTCGAACTTTATCTACCTTGTCGTCTGTCCGCTGCAACTAACACTCGTGTTCCTGCTTGTTCTACGCATTCCTGTCTTATGTATAATATTCATGGATAAGTATGAGTGAACAATGAGACCCCCTCTCTCCTGTATCTATCCACCTACTAGTTCACCCTTCCGCACACTCACCGCTCTCCCACTTTATACCTACCCAAACAGGTGCAAGAGTCTGGGCCGGGAGCTCGTCAACGGACCAATTTCCATCAAACACGAGGCGCTCTCCTGGAGCTCATGCCCAGTGCTTACGCGAATGCTTGCTCGTCGGCTGCGAAGCCACGTAGGCTCACTACTACAGCTGCTGCTGTTGACAGCTCCAGTGGGATTAACAACACCCGCAGGAGCATCGACAGCAGCAGCGAGCCTGAGGATTTTGCCTTTTTCAACGAAGTTGAAGGCGAGCTTAGTGAGGGAACGCCAAGGACCACTCCAGCGCTCTCTTCTTCTTCTTCTTCTTCTTCCCGTCACCATCGCCGTCGTCGCCATATGTTGCAGTACCATGATAAGAGCCACTGGAAAAGTGGAGAAGGAAACGGAAATGCTGATCAAGCACATAGAAGACTCAACGAAGAAGAAGAAGAGGATGAAGAGGGCGATGAGCTCCTTTTGCAGGCCAGGCAATTCCATAGGCGGCGACGGCGGCGGCGCGGCGGCGGGGGTGGCAGCATGAGCAGCATGAGCACTGGAGAAGGAGACAGCAGCAGTGGTGATGGGGGTAGTAGTGTTGTAGGTGGGCGCAGTAGAGGGCGCAGCAGCAGTAGCCGGTCATCAGGGTTAGTGAAAAGTGGGCGCCTTAACCGCAAGCAAGCGAACGAAACAAAGCTAGCAGCGATGCTGCGAGAAAAGCCAACGAGCGCGTTCGCTCAGGTGCTTTGATGACTTCAACGTGTGAATTATAGTTATTTGTTTGCTTGCCTCTTTTTTCCTACTTCTGATTGAGTTGTTGGCGCTTCAGTCTTCTCCCTGTACTTGTATTGTGTCCTGCCTGGTCTTGTACCGATGTTTTCTTTATTTCACTTGTTTTAAAACACTTTTCGTAACGCTTTGGTAACCATTTTGTACAGGCTGCAGCACAGCGGTGGGCTTCAAAAGGTGAAGGTCGCACCTCGGTGGCTTCGGTGCAAGCGAAAAATGACGCGACTGCCGCCAAAACGAAGCTGAGTAGAAGCAGCAGCAAAAGCAACACGAGCAGGAGCAGCAGCAGTGGATTTCCTGCTGGCGTCAGTACTGGAAGTAGCGAGTAGTCCAACTTGGATGCGTAGCATGGATAGTTCACGATCGCAAAAGCGGCACTCAGGGCCCTTTAACTCACAGTGTCTATACACTAGAAAGTTGGTACGGATTTACCAACGCACTTCTTTGCTCTTTGCCACTTGAATACTAATTCGAGTGGCAATCAACTAGCAACTAGCGACTTATCTGGAATGGCGGATTCATGCAATAGGTGGCAAAAGTTCTAAGGGAACTTCAAGTATATAGAAACGGGAAGCTCTATGTGGCGATGGGAACGGGGCTCCGGTTAGCTGTGGTTGTGCTCGGCGCAATAGAGATATACACTTCCAGCCCTTCGGAGCCCATTTCGAATTTATTCAAGGCCAAAACCAAAAGGAAGTCAAAACCCAATCCGCATATCGCATATCGCAATGCGCCATTTATGAAGCCGCAGCACATCGCAGTTATTGATATACACCACGCCAGCCACTATAGGCGCCAGAACCAAACAAATATAAACCAATTTACCCTTCTTCGATGCCGTGCTCAAATAGAAGATTCAGTAACTGCTCTGCTCTTGAGAAGCCTTGGTCTGCAGATTTTCTGAGCCATTTCGTTGCTTCAACATAGTCCTTCGCTACGCCACGGCCGGTCGCAAGTATGCCCCCGAATTCGTATTGCCCCTCCATGCTTCCTTGTTCGGCGGCCTTCTTGTACCATTGAGCCGCCTCTTCGTCGTTCTGCACCACGCCATGCCCGTGCTTATACAGGAACCCCATGTAATACAGCGCTTCTACTTCTCCTTGATCAGCAGCCTTTCTGAACCATTTTGCTGCTTCCGTATCACTTTGGGCAACACCGCGACCGAATTTATACAAACGGCCCAAAGAACGCTGCGCATCCGCATTTCCTTGGTCAGCTGCCAACTTCAGCCATCGCGCTGCCTCTCGATAGTTCTGCCTCACGCCTTCGCCTTCCATAAAACGGACGCCTAAGAGAAGCTGTGCAGTTGTATCCCCCTGATTAGCTGCCCTTATGAACCACCGATTCGCCTCTGCAACACTTCGCTTCACACCAGTACCACCCTCATACAAGTCCCCAAAGATCCCCAGCCTTAACAGAGCCTCCGTCTCTCCTTGGTCAGCGGCTTTTCTCAACCACAGTAATGCCGCTGCGGTGCTCTGATCCACGCCGCGGCCTTCGTCATACATGATTCCTAGCTTACTCTGTGCCCTTGCAAACCCTTGCTCCGCAGCTTTCGTAAACCACACGACTGCTTCTACGTCGTTCTGCTCTACACCGAGACCTTCCATGTAAAAATGCCCAATGTCACATTGCGCATCCATGTGCCCCTGCATTGCAGCCATTCTATACCATCGAGCTGCCTCGGCATAGCTCTGCTTCACGCCACGGCCACTCACAATCTGTGCCCCGAAGGAATACTGCCCTCTTGCGCACCCTTGCTCCGCTGCCATTTTAAACCACCGCGTGGCTTCGAAATCGTCTGGCGCTACAGCGTGGTCAGCTGAATACATCGCCCCAAGTGACAACTGAGCCTGTGCGTGCCCTTCTTCTGCGGCAGCCCGCCATTCGCTCAACGCTGTATCGATATCTTGCTGTGCCGGAGCTGGGAGGCTGTCCCAAGATGCATACCCTCGCTCCACCAGTCGCTGAACCGTGATGTAACGCCGGGCAGCCTCCTCGTACGTCTTTTCAGGCCCGGGAGAAAGTGGAGTGCGACACAAGGGGCATACTTGCATCACTCCAAATTTCCGTAGCTCGTTCACGCATGTGCTGTGAAACTTGTGGTCGCATGGTAGAGTGGTGGCTGATGCATCAGTGAGCGGATCCAGGCAGATGGCACATTCTATTCCTGACGCAGCAGCTGACTTCGAAGCAGCATCCTTCAACCCATCCGCACGTTGAGGATGTTCTGGTACTCGATCGGCTTTGGCTATGCAGCGCTGTTTGTGGTTGGCCTTCCAGTGAGCCCGCTGGCATTCTCTGTTGCAGTACGCCACTAGGCCACACCGAGAGCAGGCAGAGAGCTTTGGGGCACCAGCACTCCCTGCGGATTTGAAGCAGTTCCCACAGACCTTACTATCAGCAGTGGAACACTTTTTGTCTATAGTTCCAGCCATCATACGTAAAGGCGGGCTTCCTAGTGAATGATACTAACGATTGAAGGATCGATCAGATCAGCATCTCATGTGTGTCTGCGCTTCTACTTAGCTTGCCATTGGACAGTGCTCGTTGCTCGCTGCTGCATCGCTGCCTAATACTACAGATATTACAGTACTACTCACGTGAGAGCCTCAAATATATGTTGTGCGCCTGATTAGCTTCTTAGGATTAGTTTGCGCTGCTTTGCTTCGACTACAATGCCTGATTAGCCTCTACCCTCTACCTGTTAGCCTGTTAGCCTTCTACTTAAAATTCTTCAAATACGTCAGTCGAATTATTTGGGACCAACAACCAACAACCAACAACCCAGCGGGAAGCCGGGAAGCGTATCCGTCATCCGACGATCCGACGATCCGTCATCCACCCAAAAGATCTTCCGACCGTTCCACAAAAGATGCGTCGGACGGCGCGTACCGCCAGGGCAACTGAGGGCGGGCTCAATGGGCACGATTCAGCAGAGAAGAACAAAGAAACACCACGGCGAGATAATCACGCGGTTGCGGCAGCAGAGTTGCCCGTATGGGGATTGTCTGTGGTTACACGGCGACTGATACTCGCGGCAGTCTGCGTGCTAGGATGCTACGCCACCGCCTTCTACTTTTCGAGCCCAGCGCGGCTCGGGAACCCGGAAATCGAGGAGGAAAGTACTATAGGTAGCAATAATGTGAACTACGAAGCTACGTTTGGATGGCGCCTCGCGCAAGAGCATTTGAAGGCACTTGCTGGCCTAGGGCCTCGGGCGCTGGGCTCCG
>Ga0136554_1001246_pt1 | contig 10271 bp, 10 predicted proteins | sample AntRauTorckE5431_FD_104637 | JGI IMG/M metagenome (GOLD analysis project Ga0136554, IMG submission 104637) | Saline lake microbial communities from Rauer Islands, Antarctica - Metagenome Torckler E5 #431 | ecosystem: Environmental > Aquatic > Non-marine Saline and Alkaline > Saline | place...
ATGCTCTCACCTTGGGGCTGCCATGAAGGCATCTGCTCCAGATGCAAGCGCCAGTGCTAGTGCTACGACTCCGGAAAACTTCATGATTCCTGTTTAAAACAGAGTGGCGTAAGAAGTAAGAAAATAAGATCACATAGTTATCTGCCGCTTCGCACAACTCAACCAGGTTGCACTGAGCTCAAACGCCCGCCACGCAGTACACTTACAAACTTCAATAATAGACGATGAGACGATGAGACGATGAGTGAGCGAAACAAGTCGTCATGTCGTCATTCGTCGTCGTCATTTAGAAAAATATGCTAATATTGTATCTCAAAAATATATTACCTACAGGGCTACAGGGCGTACACGAAACGAGCTGAGCTGAAGAGCAGCGCGGCAGCGCCCCCCAAATCGAAGAGCTGGAGAGCTTCGTGCTCCTGAGCCAAGATAGTCTCACAAGGCTTGGAAGCGTGCCAAACAGCCACATAATAAACTAGAGCGTCGAGAATGGCTTCTAATGTTATTCTTGTTACAGGGCCTAGCGGCAGTGGGAAGACTAGGCTCATCGAAAAACTAGCAATGGAGGTTCCGATGTCCTCTGCTGTGCTTTACGTTTGCCACCGCTTCATGCAAGAGTTCGGCACAACTCCACCACTTGCCTCAAGCCTAGCAGCACGGATAGCACCTGGAGGCTATGCCTCAGTCTTTGACTTTGGGTCAGGTATGTCTGAGTTGTTTGCGTCCGAAGCTAGCCTGGTTCAATGTATAGATTTCAAACCGCGTACAACAGCCCGTTTAAAGCTTTCAACGATGCGGTGACTAGGTTGTGCATGCTGCTCACCGCGTGGCGATTTTCAGCGCGCCGTCGAAGAAGTGCTTGCTTCAGCTAGCCCCTCAAATATGGGGCCCGACCAAACGACGCCGCCGGTGATGTTCGTCGAGACCACGGGACTAGCAGATCCCTCAGTGTTCCTATCCGTTCTTGCTGACCCTTCGCTAGGTGCGGAACGCTGCGTAGAAAAAATTGATTCGCTAAATTTTGATGATATCTCAACTTTTACTATTTCTTTTCTGTGACAGGGCTTAAAGTGGCTTGCGTGGTGGCAATCGCGGATGCCTGTAACGCACGCGTCTTACTTCACGAGCCTGCGCCTGCCAACCTAAGCAACCACTTGGCTCAACAGGTGCCTATATTCCTCAATTTTCTTATGTAGATAATGTATGGTTTGCTCTCATGAACTAGCGCCTCATGGGGCGCACAGCTTTCTGTCACCAATAAGAAGGCGTAGAGAGGGCGTGCTATTTTCTCGTCGCTGACTATTTTTGAAATCATGCCGATGATGTCGTATGCTTATCAACTACTAGGTAAAGCTCGCTGATGCTATTCTCCTATATGGTACTGAAGACATGGTTTCAGGACTTGAATGTTCTTCGTCGCCGCCTCCACCGCTCGAAAATGTGCTCTCCGACGCAGCTTCACCTGGAACACAAATTTTGAAATTGGGCACCAACGAGCAGCCATCCGATGAGGCGCCATTCAGCAGTGTAGCTTTGCGCAGCTTATTAGAACAAAGGAACGCCAATCCCGAAGCCAAGGCAGTGAGCTCTCCTTCCTCTGCAACAACGACTGCGTCACGTAGCTTGGGCGCAGGACCACTCGGTGGTGGGATGACGATGAACATCAACGGTGGGTTCAACGGCGGTATCAGCTCGGGGTTCTTGAACTCAAGTCTCGTCGCACACGACAGCCGGTAAAATCGATAATGAAACATCGGAATTCAATGCATACTCAAGGCAGCTTCAATCTACTTCATATACTTTCGATGAGAGGGGCTATTCAGCACACGTATAAGGTTTTTTTTCTTTGGTTTTCTATGTATTTTGTTAGATTGATTTTTCGTGCATGTATGCTATTTTTTCTGTGCGTTTCTCCACCTTGAGGTATGCCGCCCATTGTACCGTGGCCGTGGGCCCACCTCTGACTCCAGCCAGGGCTGCGAAGTTGCGTGCTTGGGTCACCGCTCTAGTGAGCGCCAAAGGCGCACCAGAAGGTTCAGCGCTGCGCGTGAAAGCGGTGGTCTTTCTTGCGCACAGTAACGATCACGTAAAATCAAACAGTGCCTGCAGCAATAGCAGCAATGCCTCCACCTTCGATCCGTGGGCCTTGCCTCGCGCAGCGGCAGTGCTGGAGGCATCAGCTACAGGGGGCCTGCGGTGGGAAGAAATTCCATTGCATTACCACGACCATCATCCACACCACCACCATGATGAACCAGCAGACGAGGAGCATGGTATGAAAACTCTCTCTTCTTCTTCTTCTTCTTCTTCTTCCCGTGATGCTCCACCAATGCATTGCTTGGACATGTCGTGCCCGCTCAATGACGCCATTCTCAACGGACCGAATCTCAGCCACCCCACTCAAGCCGTCAGCGGTGACTTCAGCCCTTCGGAAGCAGCGAACAGCCTCTCGGCTCAGCGAAGCAATCTTGTAAAGGGTGCTATGAGTAGGGCTGTAGAGGAGGCTGAAACTGAAGAGGTGTCACCTTGGAGGCGCCATCGCAGCAGCCGTGGCAAAAGAGAAGGTGCAGAAAAAGAAGCGGGCGACTACTGTGGTGCAGCCCTAGGCAGCGAATGCAAGCTTTTCGTGCTGTGCCGTGGTGGTGGTAGCAATTCCCTCAAAGCCTCCCTCTTAGGGCCGAAACTGAGATCTCTGCTGGTGCCACCTGGTTTTGGTTGGGCTGCCGACGAAGAAATTGACTTTCCTGCCGAACACTATACTTCTTTGTCCAGCAGACATCGCCGCAGTGGAGCTGCGACAACCATTGACGACCACCAAGCAGGTAGTACTGTTGCACCAGCAGCAGCAGAAGACGAAGCCAGAGTGGTGCACGCGGTAGTCCGCGCCTCGTCAGTGGACGATAATGAGGAGATTGGCAATTACGATGCCACCTGTCCTCACCAGTCGCAGGCTTCTTCTTCTTCTGCTTCTTCCGTAGCCATAGCGCTGACTAGGCACGGTCCTCGTCGCGTCGTGGGCCCTTCCAAGTCGTGCTACCCAGCTGGCCAAACTCTGAAGGCCTCACCGAATGCACAACCACCACCGCCCGAAGAAGCTGCGACAAGCTTGGAGGCTCCCATAGATGAGCCACCCCTTCCCGAGCACTACTATTCAGCCACTTCAAGCAACAGCGGAGAAGGAGAGGAAGGGCGCAGAAGAGCACCCAGGCGCCAGCATCGCGTTTTAAAGCTCTTCGACGGCGATCTTTTCGTTGAGATGGAACCGATTGCTGCGCGCTGAGGAGCCTGCCGTGAAATGTATATGACACAAGAAGAGGCGCTTATCAGCTTATCAGCCCAGTCAGCTCTGAGCTCTGGCGGTAATACATAAATGTTCTGGTACAAAAGTATACTTTTTATTACCCCAGTCGTGGGTGTGGGCAATCTTCTTAAGTCTCGGATCCTTGGCTTTAATTCCGTTCTGGAACTCGAACTCCTCAACTCCCCAATCCCACCTAGTGCCCTCTTCCTTTTAATTTATTTCTAGCGGGGTTGCGATCCCCGTTTCCGCGGAATTCCCACGCGAGGGCTAAAGGCTAAAAGATTACCTCAATACCTCACGTGGTATTTCCGCGGGTTTCCCGTGGGTTTTCCCGTTTTCCGCGTCGTAGTCGTAGTCAAAAACTCAAAAAGGCAGAAGGCAGCCACTCGGGAATTCGGGCAAAAAGGCACTGCCAGATCTCCGTCGCAGAAATCACATCTGATTGGTGAATTTTCCCTTTCCGCGGGCGAGATTCCAAACGTAGTTGGTAGTTCACTAGTAGCCAGTACTAGTACGCACAACTACACAATGTCTTATATCTAGCACTTGCACCCAGCAACAGAGAATTAAATTAGCGATATCGGATATGCCATATGCTTCCGGGGAGCCTAAGAGTTTTCTTAAACTCTTGAATCCCAGAGCGGGCGAATAAATATTCATTGAAATTATAGTATAGTTATAATTACTTTGGACTTGAGAGCAACAGAGAAAGCAACGCAGCGGCAATAGCATTAGCAATAAACAGCCGAGCGAAATCGGGGGCTGGATTCCCGTACAACCGGATTACGAACTAAACGGCAGCAAAATCCGGTGTCTTGACATAGGTTCGTTCATTGCTGCTGTGTGCGCCGCTACCGTGGTCACGGCATTTGCCGTTCACACCTTGGCTTAACTTCTTGCAACCTGGCTCATCACATGAACGGCCTCCGCCGTGAGCCTTACATTTCCCGGTCCCACCTTGGCTCGATTTCTCGCAGCCCGGCTCACTGCAGCGCCGGCCGCCACCGTGAGCGATGCACTTGCCGCTAGCCCCTTGGCTAGACTTCCCGCAGCCTGGATGATCGCAGCGCCGGCCACCACCGTGAGCTTTGCACTTGCTACTCACCCCCTGGCTAAACTTCTCACAGCCCGGCTCGTCGCAGCGCCGGCCGCCGCCGTGGGTCACGCATTTGCCATTTGCACCCTTACTGAACTTGTTGCAGCCTGGTTCAAGACAGAAATGGAATCCTCCGTGGAGTTTGCACTTGCCGCTTGCACCCTGGCTCGGCTTACTGCAGCCAGGCTCATCGCAGCGCCGGCCGCCACCGTGAGCAATGCATTTGCCAGGTCCACCCTTGCTTAATTTGGGGCAGCCAGGTTCATTGCAACGCTTACCACCACCGTGGGACTTGCATTTTCCAGTCGCACCTTGGCTTGACTTGACACAGCCCGGTTCATTGCAGCGCCGGCCGCCGCCGTGGGCAACGCATTTGCCACTTTTGCCTTGCGCGAACTTCTCGCACTCCGGCTCGGCGCAGAGACGGCCGCCACCATGAGTGAAGCATTTGCCACCAGCGCCCTGCCTCCACTTTTCACAGCCTGGCTCATTGCATCGTCGATTGCCACCGTGTGCTTTACATTTGCTGCCTGCGCCTGCGCACAGCGATTCACACTCCGGCTCAGTGCAGCGACGGCCGCCACTGTGAGTGATGCATTTATTGGACTTACTATAGCTTGGCTTCTGGCAGCCAGGTTCAATGCATTCATTGGCTGCTCGCTTTGATTGACTATCTGAACTGCTTGATTTATTTGTGTTGTCCTCGTCTTCGGAGCTATTGTCTCCTCCTTCGTCCACCTTCACATACCTCGTGCGCTTCTGACCCATGAATTCAGGAGTCTCGGGGACAGACAACTTTGGAAATGATGCTGAAATTTCGCCGTCTGTTCAGCAAAGATAGAAAAAAGAAAGAATTATCACGTGAAGAAGCGAATTTCTATGAGAGGAGGAGAGAGAGAAAGTTGAGTGCTGGTAGATAGTGCGCAAAACGAATCGATTAGGGAGCTCAGGAGAAAAATGTCGAGATCGAAACAATCTAGCTGCTTACAGAGACTAATAGCGTTTAAGGCAATCAACTAAATGTAGCTTTAATCACGAAACCTGAACGCTTTTTGGCAGGTAGCGCTGGAGTCGACGCCATAAAAATGACGTCTGATTGTAAGCTTCTTTAGCTTTATACAAAAAGAACTCGCCGGGATATTTCCGGAAAGGTGGAACTCCGAGAAATAGGGCAGGCCACAGGTCGAATATCACTGGAAGGATGCCCAATCAATGCAGCCGCTTTATTATAACTTCTTTACACACCAGCGGGGCTTGCTCTTCATTTTTGCTCGTTTTTTGCATGATGTATCGTCTATCATCTGCCTCATCTCACCATCTCACGACTCACGACTCTTGATTCGTGGTTTGAAAGAACTACGTAGTATTTTCAAAATAATACTACATTAGAGCATTTTTTTTGTAAACTTTCTTTGGCGGCCGAGAGAGAGCACGTACACGAGGACACGACGCACAAAAGAGACGGACTTGTTTGTGCTAGAAACAGCCGAGGTAGCCGCCACGCTCAGAGGAACAATAGGGCTTTTCTCCATCTTGCATTGTGCAAGTGAGGCTCAATTCAGGCGTTAACATGCAGTTCGATACGCAACATGAGGACATGGTTCATGACGCACAGCTGGACTACTACAGCCGCAAGCTTGCCACCGCATCGTCGGACCGCACCGTAAAGGTGTGGGACGCGCTGGGCGCAGGATGGGGGCATGCCGCTACGCTATCTGGCCACGAAGGCCCCGTGTGGCAGGTTGCGTGGGCTCACCCTATGTTTGGCGTGCTCCTCGCTTCGTGCTCTTACGACGGCAAAGTCATGGTCCACCGCGAAGCGCCCCCGGGGGTGTGGACACCGATTCATGAGCAGTGCGCGCACGACGCTTCCGTGAATTCACTTGCTTGGGCGCCGCACGAGTATGGCTTGGTGCTGGGCTGTGCGTCGGCGGACGGGACTGTGTCGCTGCTGAAGCACTGCGGCGACGACTCGTGGGTCACCGAGAAGCTTGCGGACGGGTCAAAGCTCGGTGTGAACTCCATCACCTTTGCACCCGTGGGCAGCTTGGGCGCTGGCGGAACCTTGCCGCCGCTCCAGTTTGCCACGGGCTCGTGCGACAACTTGGTGCGCGTGTGGACGCAGTCGGGTGCTGACGGCTCGTGGGCGTCGCCAGTGGCGCTGCCACAAATGCATTCCGATTGGGTCCGCGATGTGGCATGGGCGCCCAGCACAGTTAGCACCGGAAATCTGATAGCGTCCTGTTCCGAAGACGGCTCAGTGGTGCTGTGGTCCCAAAGTCAGCCTGAAGATGAGTGGGTGGCACAGCCCCTCTGCGCGGACAATTTCGAAGGGCCTGTTTGGCGTGTCTCGTGGAGTGTGACAGGAAACCTCCTTGCGGTGAGTTGCGGCGACCACAAAGTGACACTCTGGAAGCAAGCCCTCTCAGGCAAGTGGGAGAACGTGTCAGAGGAATAGTTGGTGCTATGGCAATATTGCGGGTGGCTTGGTAGCTTTCCTTTCCTTCCCTCTGGCTGAGCAGGACCTTATGGTTTATCTTTTGAAAACGAACCCGCGCGGTTCTAACCGTTTGCTGCAGAGCGCAAAAGAGCCGAGGGACATCGCGATTACAACACAGGAGGGCTTTATATGAGATAGGCGCGGTTTGGGTATTAGCTAGTTGGGCTGCGCGGCTGCTGCGCGATCTCCCGTACTTCCGTTAATTCATTTGGAGCTCTGTTCAATCCAAAGTCAAAAACTAATAATAATTTTGAAGTTTGTATCTTTGTATCGTTGAAGATTACAGCGTAAACGTTAACGGCCTCGGGGACTATTTAGGCGCCGCTTAGATGGCTCCCTACTATATAGTTACAGACCTACATAGCACTAAGCATCAAGCCCGCTGAGTTCATCATTCTTCGCCCTTCATCCCGACAAAAAACGACGCGCGGTAGCGCGGCAAATCTAGTCCTGGGGGGTGGGTATCGCGCACCAAAACGACCTAATTCTGGTTTCAAATTTATTTCATGAACAATTCTCACCTTGGAGGGGGCTGGAAGTATTGCGCTTCTGCTCTCTGTTGGAATGCGGTTTCTAGAACAATTGCGGCCGAAATTGTTAACCAGTCACTGAGTAAACCCTTCCACGGCAAGCTGGATGCGAACAGGACGAGCGACGGGCTCGAACACAGGAACTTTCTAGACACCATTTTCCTTACGATTTTGACCTGCGCGCGACGCACACGCGTACATTTCTACCGGTAGTACCGGCCTCTGTGCCATTTCACACAGGCCTAAAGGGGCTAAAATCAATAGGCTAGCAGGCAGATAAACAAGGCAAAGCAGCTTATACTGGAGCCAATACAAGAAGGGGGCTAATTAGGAACACGCACCCGAGTGGCCATGGAAGTGATGATAGCGGTCTAAAGTGGTACGTCCCTCCGTGCTCTAAGAGTACTGCTCAAAGGAGGAGCTTCAGCCCGCAGAGGAGGAGATTACCACGAAGTCTTTTAGGCAACCAAGAAGAAAAGTCACCCATCCCTGAGCAAATGCGTGAACAGGGCTTTGGATTCCGAAAAGCTGATATTTAGGACGCTGTATTTTTGCGAGATACTTATCGGATGTCCAAAAAGATATTAATCCAACTTAGCCCACTGCCCTCTCGTTCTTCCTTTCTCAGGCTATAACACCTCCCTGTCGTTCGAACTAAATCCTGGCTATTTGCGCTACTTCGGGGCAGTAATAGGCTAGCTCGAAAAAAGGACGTGAGAGCGTGAGAGGCCCCGAAAAAGGAGGAGCAAAAGGAGCCCAACGGATTTGTCGGGCATATCTGTATTTGTCCGTTGGGTAATCGTTTGGTCCGTTGGGCTCCTTATTCTTCGGGATCTGGAAAAAAAAAAGCTCGTCCTTTATTAAAATTAGCCTGGGCAGTAAGTTGGTGTAAGAAATCATATCAATTCTCCCCAGATAAGCCCCACATGTATTTCCCCCTGTAAGGGTAATGCTCTTAACGAGCATTCACAAAAAAGTCTCTGCGGTATGCGGATCATTCTCAATAGTTTCTGCTCCAAATGGCACACTAACTGTGACGCGAAGACGCGAAGTCACGTTCCCTGAGTCCAGCCCTGCCGAGTGTCCGGAAATAATGTATCGCCCGCTCTATCAACCTCATAAATGCGATAAACCGGACCTCCCCACAAACCCACAAAGGAAAAGTTCCTCAGGAACACAAAACCTCCCACATACATCCACACAACTTCCCGAGCGACGAAGCCCAAGATTCTCGAGTTCGAGTTCGATTTTGAGTTCGGTTAGTGCGGGTTATATAAAATCCAAATTACCCGTGGTCGTAATCGCGCGAGGCCGAACACGTAGAATAGGCTACAAACTCACTTCGCGTGTGATTTTTGCGGGTTACAAGCTTAATTCACATGCGGTTTATGAAAGTTAAATATAAGGATTAAATGGGTTCCGTGTTATGTTTGCTATTATTTTTTTACGGTGCTGTGTCATATGTATGATACGCGCGGCTTCCTTTTCCTTTTAGCACAGGCCCCGAGGGGCCGGAATTAGAATGCTAACAGGCAGACAAAGAAATCAAAGCAACTTAGCTCTCCCTTTTCTTCCCTACAGTAGCTCAATGTTCGATGTCAGTGCGCCTCTCGACATAAGCACGGTGCTCACAACTGCCAATGCATTGTCCGGATCCCCCTGAGGGGGACTGGGTTTAGTAAATAGCAGGCCTCTTAATCTTTTTTTCTTGCTTCTTTTCTCGCCATCGTGCTGATTCGCTTTACGCAAGAATCGCGCTCGAATCCAGTGGCCGGAATTAGAAGGCTAACAGGTAGAAATAGAAAGCAAAGCAGCGCAAACGAAACCTAGGAAGCTAGTCAGGCGCACATGCCCGAGTGGCCATGGTGGTGGTGGTAGAAGTTTCACGTCACGTAAATTAGGCCATACTCCAGTGACATCAGCAGAAGGCCGAACAGACCTCTTCTAAGCGCCCTTAATTAACAATACCGCTGTTTGTCTGTCAAAGCTCAACGTCATCACCACGCAAGCGCGCCCCGACCCAGACGCCCAGACCGCAAAAAAAAGGCCGCCAATGAACTTAGCGACTGCAGTGGTGGGATAAGTGCGCAGATACATAAAGAAAGACATGCACTCCCATCGCCTATGGCCGCGTGAATCGCAGCGGAACCAATGCCACCTAGCTAGGGAAGGATTACGAGGGACGAAGAAAACCACACACCACTCTAACGGAACAAATCACCACCAAATAACGCACTGTATCGCACTGGCGCACTGACCGTGTTCTAATTGCGTATCTTTAAGGCGCGTTGATTGCGGCTGCGAGTACAGAACGCATCGAAGTACTTTTCAGATAAGTGAAGGTACGGTACGGAGCTACGGACCGCGTTTTTTGCACCGCACCTAGACTTCCAGACCGCAATCACGGAAGTTACAGAGATTTCGGATGATCTCGCGATTCGGACCGTGCCCTTAATTTGATACTACTTTTCCCGAGCTATAAAGACTCCCTGTCTTTCGAGCTAAACCCTGCTAATCCCGCTACTACTCTGGGGCAGTAAGTTTGAACAGTTTGACTATTGACTAATATAATCAATGGTGTAAGAAGTCAGTTTACACAGTCATGCACGGTGGGCAGCAGGGGAGGGAACGGATTCCTAGGAACTTCGGGCCACCGACAGATGATGAACCCTTCCGTTATGAATTTGCAGCACCGCTTGGTGCTTGAATTATCCGTGGGACTCTCGTTTGATCAAAGGCAGGCACAATGGAGGATTGATTTATTTTGGCAGCAGCTACAAGCATTGTCAGTACTACCTCACCGATCACTAGCGCGGAACCTGCACTCTTCGGGGTATACGCAGC
>Ga0136554_1001248_pt1 | contig 10269 bp, 10 predicted proteins | sample AntRauTorckE5431_FD_104637 | JGI IMG/M metagenome (GOLD analysis project Ga0136554, IMG submission 104637) | Saline lake microbial communities from Rauer Islands, Antarctica - Metagenome Torckler E5 #431 | ecosystem: Environmental > Aquatic > Non-marine Saline and Alkaline > Saline | place...
TCATGTGCAATTCTCCTACTGCTAGTATCAATAGCATTGGCGGCAGCAATGACAGCAATGACAGCAATAACAGCAACAACGGCAGCAATAGCACGTGTAGCGGCATTAGTAGCGGCAGCAGTAGCAGCGGCAGTGGGAGCGGCAGCAGCAGCAGCGGCAGTGGCAGCGGCAGCAGTAGCAGCAGCAACGACGACTTGGCAAGTGGTCCAGGAGCTGGGCTTGAAGAAATGGAGTTCAGTTACATTCGGCGGCAATACGCCAACCGCGCAGACCACAAGGCCAGGTTTCGGGTGTGGGTGCACGGGAAGTTCAGGAAACCGGGCTAATCCAGAGGGCGCGCTCTGTATTCTAAGGCAGCATTCATTATTTTCATCGCACTAGGCCCTTGTCTGGCGAAGTATACTGGATTTGGTTTTTAGTTGTATCATACAAATGCGTTCATTGTGGTATTCGGAGTTCACTTACCTAGGTACTAACACCCGCCACATTCACACCCACCTATTACATGTTACTTATTACATGGGCCTTAAACGACCTAATAGGAGGTGAGCTAATGTATATGTATAAAAGGCCAGATAAGAGATAAAGAGGTCGCGCCGCCCAGCAATATATCATTTCGCTGTGGAGTCAAGGAGTCCCTGGAGTACTGGAGAAGACTGGAGTTAGATCTCTCGGCCTTCGCCATCGAGTTCAAGTTCAAGTATTTCGTATTCCTGTGGTATTAACGGAGTTCTAATATTGCCTCCTGGTGCCTTTCAGGGACTTGCTATGAGCCAATACACATATGATATAGCTCAGTCAGACGGGGCTGATGTGAAAAATCTGTAATCTTTAATGCAATGAAACATTTGCTCCTTTTCGTCTCGTCATGTATTTGGCGTTCGGGAGACAGCAATCATCAGGGCCCAACCGCCGCTTCCTTCAAAGCAGCAGACCAGCAGGCATCTCCCCGGTGAGCGCACACTACGTTCGACCAGTCGTGGGCGCCGCCGAATTTGTCCCACTGTTAGCAGGTCAGAGGCACCAGCACCGGTTGGGCCCAGTAACACTCGTAGCCGTAGCCGTCGAGCTGCGCAACGGTAGCGTTCAATTGCATGTGCAGCCACGGCGCGTAGCGGTGGTACTCAAACTCCAGGTACCCCACCCGGCCGCTGGCGAGCGTCTGAGCCGCGCCACGCAAGACCAAAGCGTCAAAACCCTCGGTGTCGATAGAGAGCACACTGGGCGGGCGACCGCGCAAATGAGTTGCGACAAGGGCGTCCACTGTGGTGGCAGGCACGTACTGTACTTTGTTTATATCGTCGTCTTTTGCCGTCCCTCTGGTTGATACTGATGAGGGTTTTGGAGCAACAAGAGGTGGCGTGGTGGCTCCAGAAACGGTGTCAAGGGTGCTGCCACTATTCGCACTGTTGCTGCTGCTGCTACTGCTGCTAGAACTGCTAGCGCCGCTACTACCACTGCTGCTGCCACTACTGTGGTCATGCGAAGGCACAACCTCTGAATTGCTACCTGGAGGCATTTCATAGTCCAGGTGAGCTCGCTCAAACCCGAAGTTTTGCCCGCGGTGGTTGCCTTGCCTCCCTGGGACTCTAGTAATGAAGCGCAGTTGACCTCCGGGAGGAATCTGATGGCATATAATAAGTGCATATTACATGCGCGCACGCCTACATAATCAGCACGTGTAAAGCAGCCGAACCAGTCCTAACATCGTCAGGACAAGGCGGCACACGCATCACGCGTGCCACCAAGCAGTTCAAAAGCCTAGTGGTTCAAAAGAAATTACTCGGAACATGTTTCTAAACTCTACTCGCACCAACTGGTACTACTACCTAGTACTACGACTAAGCAGTGCTTGCTGTCGATTTTGTTTTGTCTATTTGTGAAAGAGGTCACGCACCGAGTCGGATGCCGCCGCATGCACCATCACTAAGCCAGAAGGCCAAAAACTGTCGCCCCCTGCTTCCGCTAACGTCTCAAAGTTCGCGGTCAATGGCTCTACGCACACCTGGAAACGAGAGGTGAGCGGTAAAGAGAGAGCACGAAAAAGAAAAAAATGAAGATGAAATTGGCATAAGAGAGCTAAAGTAAATGTGTTTGTTGAACAATAGAATTTCTGTACACTCAACTATTGTAAAAGACGCGCATAACTAAGCATAGCTTAGTGGATGCACAATTACAAACAGAGTGGCGGAGGTATTGTTTCTTCATATATATATGGGGGAGGGTGTAGAAAGCGCACCGTGCGTGCTGGCCTCGCCATAGCCGCCACAGGGTATTCCTGCAAGCCTTTCGGCCCGCACACTGGCATGGGGTACTTGCGCCCTCCTGTGTGGGTGCGCACTACCGCTCGCCAGTTGTCCAAGCTGAAGTTGCCGTTGCCCGAAAGCAAACGTTGAAAACCTACACAGTCACTCCCCGAGTTCCCTCCTACCACTAATGCTGTGGCGTGGCCACCTTCGTCGTTGTTGGTGTCTACAACAGCCTTTAATTGCTTACCACAAGGGCCAGCGGCCCAATGCGCGTAGTGGTGATTCTCAGGGCATGATGTCGACTTGAATTTGCCTAGGTACATGTACGAAGGATGTAGAATGTGTGAAAACAGCCACAAGTAAAGCCCATTCTATTTCATCTAAGTTAGCAACTGACGGTATCTTTATGACCTACGTGCATTTTACGAACCGTTGAAGGACTTCAGGATATTAGATGAATTGATTACCGTTCATCATAAACGTTGCGAAGTTCTTTTCTCGCTCCTCTAAAGTGCACTCGCTGCGATGGCCACTGATGTGCTCTCGGTCAGGGCTATGGTGCAAATGACCAGCCCTGGCAGGTGCCTCGAGAATGAGAAATATTGCTGCAGAACATAGTTGCTGATACATCCGTAACTTCATTGTACGTTGTAGTTTGAGTTACGCTTACTGTCAGTACGATATAAGCCGATGAGGGTGCTGATAATTTGTAACGACGGCAGCTACTTACTAGCTAGCAGCTAGAGTAACCTAGGTGAAAGTTTTTTGTCAACTGGTAGGCGTAGAGGGGCGCAACACTGTGTTCGATTCATGTGAATGGTGCAGCAGGGCTAGGAAATAGGCAACGGACAGCTAGCTATAAAAAGCCCGGCGTCCGCGGCTTCGCCCGCATCATTTTCTTCATTTTTCTTTTCGTGCCTTCAGCCCTTCAGTACTGGACTTCAGTAGTGCTGACCCTTTGTATCCCCTCGGTAACTCTGAACTCAATCAATACAGAAAAGAAGGATGACGCGAAGATGACGTCAACACTCCATCCAACAACTCTTTCAGAATCATCACCAAGATTCTTCATCTTCTGCTCTCCTCTGCTGTTCTCGGTTGAGTCAGTGTTGGCAGGTGCTCATCTGCTAAACTTGAGTGAAATTCGCCTGGAAAGACGTGCCACTTTGACCAAGCGCGTTTAGAGAGATGGCAATGCCATCGAAGTTAGTTCATGCCGTGGTGTTGATACTAGCTTTGGCTGTGCCTGCTGCTGCATTCACTCGGACGGTGTCTGCACCTGCTGGTGGCTCGCTTCCGTCGAATGTTCGCTCCAAACCAACTCTTCTTCGCGGCGCAGCCTTCGATGGGCTTCCTGATCTGAGCCCTCTGTTTTCGAAGCTATCTCAGTCTGCCCCTTCGTCGCCTCTCGAAGGGTTCCCACAGCTTTCTTCATTGTCAGTGCCAGGCATGCCGGTCCTGGAGCTGTCCGCTTTGGAAAACAACGGCTTAACTTCTGCGCTGTCGCAGTTGGTGAGCCACGTTGATCCTGCGCTCCAGCCCTTGTTGCTCGCGCCCCCGATGCTCTTTGCCCTTGCAATAGCGCTCGACCAGTGGGACCAGATTGGCAACGGATTCGAATCTGGCGGCAGCCTCGGCAGCAGCAGTGGCAGCAGTGGCAGCGGCAGTGGTGTGGATGCACCTTTCCGCAGTGGTAGCTACAACGAAGAAGCTGCTTCGGCGTTCTATGGGCAGCGCCCTCTGGTGGTGTTGAAGCGCTTGCTGTCGCTTGCGAGCTTGACCTCCACCTTCAACGTGAAACTGCTGCGCGACTACTTGGTGACTCCGAAAGGGCCCGACGGGCGGAAAATCACCCCTTGGGTAGGGGAAAACGACCGGGCCAAAGAGGCCCTGGTGCTGGCCAGCGCGCTTGGGCCCACGTTCATTAAATTAGGGCAGGCGGCCTCCATCCGCACTGACTTGATCCCCGAGCCCTACGCGCTGGAGCTGCGGCAACTGCAGGACGCAGTACCCCCTTTCGGAGACGAAGAGGCCATGGCAGTGCTGCGGGAGCAACTGGGGGTGGACGACCTGACGACCATTTTCACGAGCTTGAGCGCCCAGCCGGTGGCGTCCGCGTCCATTGGCCAGGTGTGTGTGGTGTGTAGGCTTGAGAGCGAAGTGGAGTGGGAAAAGTGGGCGGTGAAGTTGGAGGGTGCTCCCAGTACCTTGTGGGTGTTGTTAGTTATATGTACGTGTGCTTCCTGGTGGGGGTTATTCCTGGGCTTGGCGCGTAACAGCGTAGGTGGTTGGGCGAGGTTGAATAACTTGCGGAGTTCAAAACTATCTGCACGTCTTTTATTCCAACGCACAACAGGTGTACCGCGGCACTTTACGCGACGGTCGATCGGTGGCCGTAAAAGTGCAGCGGCCCTCTGTATTGGGGGACATTTGCCTGGATCTGTTTGTGTTACGGCTCCTGACGCCCATTCAGACTTACGCGTCTAATTACATCAACAAGCTCAAGACGGACCCGGCGGACATTGCGACGGGATTAGCGCTGGTCGATGAGTGGGGGCGCGGGTTCGTGCAAGAGGTGAGAATGATGAGAGATAGAGGAAGGAACTATCTAAACCAGGGAGAAAAAGGAAAGAGTAAGTGTTAGAAGAGGGCACCATGGTCTTCTGCCCTCTTCTTCTCCCTCCACTTGTGTCCTTTCAGTTCCGTAAATCTTAACCTTTGCCTGTTTCCTTGCCCTCTCTTCTTTCTGCTACATTAGGTCGACTACCGCCTGGAGGCGAAAAACACGTTGGAGTTCAAAGCGGCGATGGAAAAGAGAGGCTTAAACGCTGTGACCGCACCGAGCGTAGTGAGCGAGCTGTCCACTTCTAAAGTCCTCGTCACCGAGTGGTGAGCTATTTCCCTTACATGTAGCACCCATCGCAGAATCATCCCATCCTAACCCCAAAACATAAGAAAATTGAAGGCCGAAATTCCCATTTAAAAATACAATACAAATATCCTCCTAGCTAGTCTATTGATTTGCACGTGTCTCTCACTATAGTTTACGACACGTCTAATCTTTGCTTTTATCCTCATGTCGTGTTTGAACCAATGCAGGGTGGAGGGAACCCGCTTAGATCGCGATGCCTCCGCCGACGTGCCCCGCTTGTGTGGCGTAGCCGTGAATGCTTACCTGACAATGCTTTTGGACACCGGAACTCTGCAGTAAGTAGCGTGGGTGATATGCATAGTGTGGGTAGTTGCAGAGACGGACCTCGCTGCCGTCGTTGTTGTCGCTTTTGGTTTATTAGCTTTCCCTTATGCACCCTCTTTCGCGCATACTCTCTGTGCGAGTCTAAGACTACCACATCTCATTCCGTCGTAACTTTCGCGTTGTTCTATCATCTCTTCTTCCCTCCTTATTTCTTTCTTCTTCAACCCTGTAGTTGCGACCCGCACCCGGGCAACCTCTTGCGCACCACCGACGGCAAATTGTGCGTATTAGATTGGGGCATGACCTTGCAAGTGCCGCCCGACCTTCAATACGCTCTGCTGGAATTCATTGCCCACGTAAACTCGGAAGGTGTGTAGAACTGAACACTTGCTGGAGTCTCGCCCGTTTAATCTTAGACAAGTATCTAGCCCTCTGCATCCTCGTACCATTTTGCTTCGTCGATTGATTTCGATCACGTGTATCCGTCCACGCCTCGTTTAAGTCTCACTGGTTCCCTTCTTCTTCTTCCTCATCCCCTCCTTCTCATCATCTTTATCAGACTTCGACGCGCTGCCGTCGGACTTCGTGAACCTTGGGTTTACGCCGCCGGAAAAACTGGAACAGGTGAACATGTATGGATTCTGGACACGCTCACATTTGCAAGTCAAACCATCTATACAACGATTCAAATGCACGTTGTTCTGTTCACATATTCTTCTCTCCCCACACATCTGCACTGACCTCCACCTACAACTACTCTAGGCCTCTCAATGCACTCTCACTCAATTATATCTCACTTTTTTTTGCTTCTGGTATGCTCTGACATTCACCCAGGTCCAAAACAGTGGCCTCACTGAAGGTTTGGCGTTTGCGTTGCGGCAGCTGGGGCCCGGCGGGGGCGCCAACAAGGTGAGAAGAAGCTAGGGGTAGGGGTAGGGGTGATGGCAGGTGGTTGATGATGGTGGTGGTGCTTCTTTTTTGAATACGTCTTTTTCAATTTCTTTGGCCTTCTTCAATGCACTCTTCGTGAAAAAAACGCTGCTTCTCTTCCTCTTCCTCCTGTCGTTGTTCAACTACATAGGGACATTAATCGTATCTTTTTCTGATACTCTTGCAGGTCCGCGACCGGATGAAGGCCGAGTTCGCAAGCCGGTACGGCGAGGGTTTAACCGACGAAGAAATTCGGGCCGCGGCTCGCGCCGAAATGCTGAGCCGAGCCGAAGAGCAACTCAAGGTGGGGTCAACGAGATGAGAGTGGCAGTGGAGTGTTCGTGTTTTTGTGTTTGTGTTTGCGTTTCTCTTCGTTTTTCTTGTGAATGATTATCATAAGATCCATTGAATCGGCGAGACGATTAGAAAACAAGGGAGGAAGAGGCAAGGGACACATTGCAGAAAGTGTATCTGGCAACTCACTTCTATTCATTTGTATGTATTTACTATATTAGAGCGAAGGCGTGGACGTTAACGGCGTGACGAACGTGATGGAAGAAATGAGCCGCCGGAACCGCGAGCTGTTCAAACTGCCACCTTTCGTGCTGTGAGTATTGGTGGCTGCTCTCGTTTGTTTGATCCTGCTGTGGGAGCATTATCGAATTATGCTCACATTATCAGAATTGAATCATATTTTTTTCTCTCTTTTTTTATTGTTTCCATGTGCTTTACCTTTCTTTTCTCCAGCTACGTGTCCCGGGCGTTCTCCACCCTCGAAGGCATCGGCCTCAGCATCAACGAAGACTACTCCATCTTGCAAGAATGCTACCCGTACCTCGCCAAGCGTTTGCTCACCGACAATTCCCCGCGAGCCCGGAACGCGCTGCAGGCCATGTTATACGGGTCCACCATGCCTTCAAGTACGGGTTCGGCCAGCTCCACCCTAGAACCTTGGACGACCAACTCCTATGCGGACCAGGCCTCTCACAATGCCTACTTCAAAAACCATGCTAGTGGTGCTGCTGCTGCTACGAGCGGCGGAGCAGCCTTTGCCGCTGCTAGTGGTGCTGCAGCAGCACAAGCGAACAACAACAACAACAACAACAACGAGGCCGACGTAGCTGCTGCCGAGGCGGCCGCAGCAGGAGGAGCGGCACGGCGCCGGCAGCGGCTAGGCCGCAGCGCGCTAGGAGGTGGGCTAATAGGGGCGGGCAGCAACAGTGGGAGCGTCATTGACATTGCGAGCAGCAGCGAGAGCATCGTTGGAGCGGGCATTGCCAGTGGAGCAGGCGGCAGCGGCAATTTGCAAGCCAAAAAAGTGGTGGAAATGGGGCAAGGCTTTGCGTCGTACACTACCGCCACTTCCGATGCGGATGCGGGGAAAGGGGTGGCTGAAGCTCTCAACTCCGCGCTGGATTTGTTGTTGGCGGATGACGCGGACCCAAACTTCGTCCAAGAGGTGCGTTTTTTTTGTTTACTTTGTACATGAAGAAAGCAACGAAGGAGCAAAATAAATATAAAGAGATGAGTTGAGGTGCAACGACTAAAAAAAAAAAACGCTCAAAGGAAAGTTGTTTGAATGAAGCACAATTCTCACGCTCTCTTGTTGTTTTCCCATGTACGTAGGTGCTGGTGGAAGAAACGGCGCGCCTTTTGGACGCTGCTGTGGTCGCCAACCTCCTGGATCCGTTACGCAGTGCTTTGACTGCTTCCGCAGCTGCCGCCACCGCCGCCGCGGCCTCAGCCACTGCTGCGGCTGCCACCACGAACGGCGACGGCACCAGCGGCAGCAGCAGTGGCAACAACGGCATTCAATTGCCTTCTTCTAGCCCGAGCCATGCACTGCTGGCAGCCGCCACCGCGCCCCGGGGCTGGGTGCGCGCGCTTGACGAGCAAATCGAATCGTTTACGCCCGCGCCCCTGCGGGGGCTCGCCCGTCTGTCGACCGTGGGTTTACGCGTACCTGCGGAACTGGGGGCTACTGCGGCCACGCAGCTGGCGGCTTTGGAGCCGCTGTTCACCAAGACTACTGCCGACGCCGCTGCTTTGCAAACGGCGGCGGATCTGTTGGAAAGTGTGACTGGTCTGGTGGGTGTCGGTGCAAACAATTCACCAGCCCTTGAGGATGGCCACAGCAGTGGCAGCAGCAGCAGCCTCGCCACTAGCAGCGGCAGTAGCGGAGGAGCGCTCTCGGCGTCAGCGCTGGCGGAACGGCTGGCCTCGGATCCTGCCGCTACTGCCCAAGAATTGGCCACGATTGCTCAGGAGACCGCTGCCCGTGCCAGTGCTGCGTGGGCCGAACTTCAGGAGAGCGAAGCTGGCCGCGTGGTGGCGTCCAAACTCCAGACCAAAGGGCCCGCAGCCGCGCAGCGGTTTGCGAGGCTGCTGGTGGCGGCGGGGGTGGCACGCGCGGCAGACCGTTTGGAGGGCGCCACCTCCCACGAACAAGCAACGGGTGGGGCAATGAACCCGGAAGTGGTAAAAGCCCGGGAAGCGGCCACACGAGTGTTGGACCCATTGGCCCTTGCTCTGGAGCGATAAATGAGAGGAAGAGGAATTTGGGAGAATAGCGCGTACAGCTGTAGCAAGGCATTCTGCTTTGTTGCAGGGATTAGTTATATGTGGTGGGGTGAGGACTTCACTGCACGAGTGGTCGGTAGTGCTAGCCCTTCTTACCTTCACATAGCCCAATGCCATTGATAAGGGCAGGAAGAAGTAGAGAAGCACTCAACCCAGCCGAACTTGCTCTGAGTCAGTTCTGAGATCTATAATTCAGCCACGAGTCACGAAGCGCCGAAATTAGAATGCAAACAGGTAAAGATAAAAACAAAGCATCTCAAACACATAATTCACATAAACTAATCAGACCTGAGTGTTTTGATGCGAGAACAGTGAACAGTGGGGTTTGTACAGTAGTCTCCTTTAGGAGCTGCAGAGCTATACAGGGAAGGTTCCTGTTGATGGCGATGCTTCGCTCTTACCTCCTTTTAACGATACTTGGTCACTTCCCACTGTTCTCATCCATCCACAGGGTCCGAGAGAGCCCCCGAGCTCCACAAAACCGCCATGCTCGTTTCTTTTGTCGTCATCTGCTTCGTCGCCTTGTCTTCACTCGCTCGCGCCGCATCCGCCCACGAGGCCTCCCAAGATAATTTTTCTTCATCACTTTTCCGCTTTTACGACATCCGCGCTTCTCAACTTCACATCTTCAACATCGCGCCGTCCGCACTTCGGCCGTGGCTTGCCAAAATGGTTTTTCTCCCGTTTGTACCGTTAGGGTCCACGAGGCCGCCCCGAATGAACTTCCCACAGCATAGGTCTCATTCGCAACAAAAAATTCCTTCTCTTCAGCCACCCTTCAATCCATGGAACGAATATGCGGCCGTGCATATTACGCTCCCTCCTGCGCACATCCGTGTGCGCAACTACCCTCTCCTTCCCAAGATCCTCACGTGTTCGTTTACGAATCGAATGGACTGAAAATTTGACCACAATTCAACCATCGAACGCGACGTTATAATCTGCCGCTTCTATAACACCACCGCAGGGTGCGTAACTACGAGCCCACACCTGTTGATCTGGAGAGACTGGGAAGTGACCAAGTATCGCTAACAAGGTAAGAGCGAAGCATCGCCAACAACAGGAGCCCTCCCTGTATAGCTCTGCAGCTCCTAATGAAGACTACAAACACCACTTTTCTCACATCAACAAAAAAGACTGCAGAGCTATACAAGGAGGGTTCCTGTTGTTGGCGATGCTTTGCTCTTAATTCGTTAATGATACTACAGTAGGTCACTTCCAACTGTTCGAACTCGAACTAATTCAAACCCAAATGACACAGAAGCCAATGCTGCGGGCAGAAGTGTACGCGCGTGCGTTGCGCGCAAGTCAAAA
>Ga0136554_1001252_pt1 | contig 10253 bp, 5 predicted proteins | sample AntRauTorckE5431_FD_104637 | JGI IMG/M metagenome (GOLD analysis project Ga0136554, IMG submission 104637) | Saline lake microbial communities from Rauer Islands, Antarctica - Metagenome Torckler E5 #431 | ecosystem: Environmental > Aquatic > Non-marine Saline and Alkaline > Saline | place...
AGCTTCAATCCTCCTCATAATGGACACATTGCAATGATTAAATACTTGGCGAGCACATATGAAAACGTCATACTTGTCATCGGTATGAATCCTAATAAAGTATACAAAGTATCACCTCAAACTCGAGCAGATATACTCCATAAAATGATTGCTGTCCGCTTGGGCGTCAGAGAAATGGACAAGAGTAGAATAAGGGTCAAAGTTGTTTCTGGATATATTTGGAGATTCTGTTACAGCCAAAATGCTGACATTATGATTCGAGGGATAAGAACGTGGAAGAAGGATGGAAAGGAAGAAAGGGCATTGCACATATTGAACACGTGGGGTCCCATCGTCTTTGGACCATTGAAGTGGCCTTTGAAAACTGTTTTCATGGAAGGTGATACGAGGTATTTGGATCTTTCCTCGACTTTGATCCGGGAGGCTTGTGCCAACCAGAATGCTCGCGAGAATGGGAAACGGAGTGATAGGAGCATTCTGGAAGGAATGGTCCCAAAGCAGGTAGAGGAAGAAGTAATCAAGGCTTACAGCTAGAGACATTTAGTTTAATTGATGGATTTATCGAATAGATGGATTCAAAAGTGAGTTTCGAAGAAAATATTCTCATTCGCTATGGATTATCATGAGGCGATATCACTTTTCACCTTTGTTTGGCACTATTAACATTAATGTATTCGCACATTGTTTTTGTTTGTTTGAATGGACTACTTTACTTGGGGACTTTGCCAAGCTAGCTAACCAGTGTACAATATTATATGGGCTAATACAAAACTTGTAAAAAATATATCTGGTTACTAAATCAGGTGGAAGAATATAAGTCAACCTGAAATATAGATGAATCTTTGAGAAAGCGTAGAGAGTGTTGATATAAATCATTTATGTCATGTATTTACCACTCCGGTAGCTCTAGCTAGTCTAGTAATAGCTATTAGTTAGATTGTTAGTAATGTGTCTCAAAAGATTCGCTTGATTCTTCTATTGTCTTCTTGAAGAAAAATTGAGCTGAAGTCTGTTTGGTTTACCGTTATCAAATAGGACGGTTATTCATTTGACCGTTAGGATGCAAGGGAGCAACAACAAAGCTAACAAAATAAATACCAAAGCGGCTAAAGAATTACAACAACACAAACATCAAACATAAAAAGACCTTCTCACTTTCTCACCTTCTCACCAAGGGCTAGCATTGACAAATCAATTATAAGCTACTTTATTCTCTGGTTATTAGATAGCTTAGCCCCTTCAAAATGCAGAGGCGTCCAAAGCAGAGATCTAGCGTCAACAGGAAATCCTCCAATCCTTCAAAATCCTCTTCTTCACAACTCCCACGCCATCATCCCATCCCTCAACCCCGGCGTATTCAACAGCACTCACGCAAAAAGAAATTCAACTTTGCTAATTTTGCAATTCAGCTCATCATCGTAGCGGTCTTTGGCTTATCATGTATGATTTTCTACAGAAGTGCCACTGCCGCTGCTAATGCAGCAAATTCGATCAACGAGAAAAAGGAACAGAAGGTTGTTGAACAAATATTGGATCAGCACTTTGAGCGAAAAGTTGAAGATATTCCAGAATATAAAAGTGACTCTAATCCTAAACGAACCACAGAGGAAGCCAATGCTTACATGAACTCTCAGGCATCCGACTCTATCACCGGCGAAAAAATTGTCAAGCAAAAATTGATCAAACTCTTCAAGCTTCAACAAAAATCTGATATTGAAGATTCTTCCCCTATCGTCACAAGGTACTTGGGCAGCGAGGATATTCCCCACTGGCTCCCCAAGAGTTCTACATCTGAAGAGGGCGTGAAGCAATGGAAAATCAAGGTTGAAAGAGCCAAGGAAGATATGAGGAAATTGGACGAGAAGCAGTTCCCAGAGTTGCACGGAATCAGAAGGGAGGAAGTTACTGCCAACATCGCGAAAAGCGAAATTAAAGTTGTGTATCCATCTCCTGCCAAGACTGGGACGCACCCTATTATTGAACCAACATTTGGAAAACATCGATCGGATGTGGACGCAATTTTTGCGCTGGCAGAAGGCTATGATCTAAAGATTTATCTCTTATTTCTTGAATCATTGAAAGCAACTGGGTTTTCCGGCGATTTAGTGCTCAGTGTGAGTGCCTTGGATAAACTCAAGCCTGGAGTAGAGGAATACTTGAAGACCCACCAAGTTAATGATAAAGAGAAGGGTATTAATGTTGTAGCATACACGCTGACCTGGACTTGCTTCGAAGGAGATGGAATCACGGTTGCTAATGGAGCTAAGGAGGGTGTTAGGAAATGTGCGCTTGTTAACATGTATGGAATCGACTCGGATGGATCGGCAATTAAGGATCCCAGGGAACCGAGACCTGTTGCGACTGCTAGATTTGAACTATACTGGGCGTGGAGCTTACATTACAATGCACATAGTTGGTTGATGTTGATTGATTCTAGAGATACTTACTTTCAGACGAATCCGTTCTCAAACGTGGAGAGGGATACAGGTGGAAACGCAGATGGTCTTTTGTACCTATTTGAGGTGAGTGATTTATTGAGACTGAGATTTGACGTGCTTTAATTTTCATTATAATGTTAGTCTCACCTAGTTCTCTTGTGCCTTTAGGAGAACGCCGACGCAAGCACCATTGGTCAATCATCCTTCAACAGCAGATGGCTCAAGGAAGCATATGGCCAGGAAGCTGTCCAGTCATTCTTTGACAAACCAATTATTTGCTCTGGTTCAACCATGGGAGAACAAGTTTCTATCGAGGGTTATCTTCGTGGTGCTGTTGCTCAGTTTGATAAAACAAAGTGTAAGCTAAAAGGATGCGATCAAGGATTCCATAATTATCTCTATTACTCAGGTGACCTAGACAACGTTCAGGGAATTCGAGACATCATTGTGTTTCCACAGGGTAAAGGCATCATCAATAATCTTGGAGTACTTCGTACCAAACCACTCAAAGACTGGGGTGTACTGGACGATAACATGAACGTGCTAAACTGGGACAAGTCCATCTCACCAGTTGCACATCAATTTGACAGAGATAACGACTTGAATACACACTTGAAAGAAATTCGGAAAGGCATGGAATCCATATTCAAAGACGGAACATTGAAAAAATCGACTTATGGACCGATGTCCTATCCTACCCCTGGTGTGGAAGGCGCCCATCCCATCATTAAGCCCACTTTCGGTGAACATCGTTCTCACACCGATGCAGTTTTCGCAATGGCAGAAGGATACGATCTAAAAATCTATGTACTCTTTGTTGAATCACTAAAGGAGACAGGATACACTGGCGACTTGGTGCTAAGCGTGAGCGCACACGATAAACTCAAGAAAGGAGTTGAGGAATATTTGAGATCGTACCACAAGCTAGAAGGCGAGGATGGCATAAATATTGTAGCTTATACTGTCGAATGGACCTGCTACGAGGCCGACGGAGTCACAGTTGCCAAAGGAGCTGGGGAGGGAATTAAAAAATGTAAGCTGAATGGCATGTATGGCGACGAGAATGGACATCCTGTAGAAGATCCATACTTGCCAAGACCCGTGGCGACCGCACGATACGAACTGTACTGGGCATGGAGCTTGCACTATGAAACTCACAACTGGATCATGCTGATTGACTCAAGAGATGCATACTTTCAATCGAATCCTTTTGCTAATCTTGACAGAGAGAGTGATATTAGCAAGTCTGACGGCTTGCTATACTTATTTGAGGTACGATGATTTTTCTCTGTTTTTCTTATCTCAAATTCTACTCAATTAATTAACACATAACTTTCCAGGAAAACTCCGAAGCTAGCAATATTGGGCTATCAGCATTCAATAGTAGATGGCTCAAAGAAGCATACGGAGAGAAGAATGTCACTCCTTTCTTCGACAAAACTATCATTTGCTCAGGGTCCACCATGGGAGAGCAAGTTGCCATCGAGAGTTACCTTCGAGGAATGGTAGCTCAATTCACGAAAACAAGGTGCATATCTAAGGGTTGCGATCAAGGATTTCACAACTATTTGTATTACTCTGGCGGTCTTAGTAATGTTCAGGGTATTAGAGATGTAGTAGTTTCCAAAACAAGGAAAGGGCATTATTAACAATCTTGGGGTGCTTCGTACAAAACCATTGAAAGAACGAGGATTGTTGGATGAATCTATGCAAGTATTGAATTGGGACAAGTCCATCTCGTCTGTTGCACATCAATGGGACAGAGATAGCGATCTAAATGATCACTTGAAAAACGTAAGGAAAAACCTTGTAAGCAAGTACTATGCAGAAAAAAATTGAATCAAAGGACCCAGCATAAAGCAAGCACGAAAATAATGGTAATTTATCAGAGATCTTATAAATATTCTACGCTTCCCACAAATGAGGGGCTCCACTTCCCGCATAGCTCTGTGCAACAACTGGCTGATTTGATTGAAAGTTGTTAATCATGGTGCCCTGTTGATTCGGAATCCACCCTCCCTGACTACTCGAGCTGTATTGTTGGCCAGTTGGCATTCCTTCGCTATGATTTTTTCCAAATACGTTGTTTGCAACGTACTGATTGCTGCTGCTCTTAGCCAAATTGCTGTCTGCCGCAGAAGAGGAAGGGCGAGAATTACTTTTCTTCTTCGAAGAGTGCCCTCTCAACACATCAACAATAGCGGAACACCCCATGACAATACTTTCTGCAGATCCTCTTGCACATCTAATTGTTATGGCTGATGTTTGGCCTCCACTATCAGAGTAAATGCGAACCGTAACAAAATTTCGATATTTTTCCATCTGCTTTTTTGTAGTCAGCGGAAACTGTTTCGCAAATTCATTGTCTACTTTTGCCTTCACAAGATGAGCAAAAATCATTCCTCCTTTTCCTTGTCTATCAATATTAGTGACACTATGGTCATTACCTCTGGTGACTTTCTTCACCCACAGCAAACCAAGTGGACAAAAACAAGCGTCGCCATTTGTAATGTCAATTCCATTCTTGAGCCATGTGCCTTCCTTCGATACCGTTAAAAATCGTGTTTGCCACTTGTTCTCTCTATTTAGTTTCAAAACTTCATATGGAGAATTTTTAATTTTCCTGAAAAAGGGAGAAATATGATAAAGAAAATGAGAAATGTGATCAATAAAACGGCATTGACGCTTTAACAAAATATGCGCATATACTACTTACACGCAAAACTTTTCAAGAATCTGCCTCTCCTTAAAAATTGCCTTCAATGGTTTCATCTTTCTAGGTACTTCATTCTCTCCATCCGATTGATACTGCGAACTTCCTGATGCAGTAAGCTGAGGTTGTTGTGGAGGGAATGCCCCCTTCTCTGTCATTCCAACTGGTCGTGGTTTCGATAGTGCAGTATAGGCATGCATCAAGAGTTGTTCATGTGCAAGGGCCCTGCGTTCCATAACTGCATTCATTTCGTTACTATTCATAGTGTAGTCATCTGTGTAACCAGAAAACACCGTGTCTTGGTCTTTTCTATCCCAATCACTCCATTTTCTTCGCTCTCTCTTATTCAGAGCCATGCTCTCAAGTGTTGCTGATCCATAAGTATAACTTCCGTCACTTCTTGTACTCTTGCTTGAGTAAGATCTACCATCCTCAAAAGTTCCATCTCCATAGGTTATTGTATCATCATTTGTGAATCCAGCATTTCCTAAAGTCGACTCGTCGTATGCAGGTTTTCTAATGGTGTCTTTGGCTTTCACTTTTTCAGATAGCTTCACGTCTACCGTATTTCTCGCAGTCTCTGTGGCTTGCAATATTTGTTTTTTCGCTTCACTAGAATTGTCTAAGTCAAAAACAGAAATACCGTTGAAATTCATGTCAGAGTTTTGCTGCTGGAGATTCTTTTTCTTTTCTTTGTTAGGAGGAGTAGACTTCGGTGGTGGTGGAGGGTCAATCTTTTTATTTCTTTGTGGAGATGATGATTCTCGATCTTCCATGATTTTGTCAAAATCAGAATCATCTTCACTTTCAATAGTCCTCAAATCACCACCACGCCCCTCTCCTGACCGTACTTTCTTAGATGCCGATTTCTGCTGTGGAGGAACCTTCGAATTTGGCGAGATTTGATCCAATCCGAAAAAGACGTCATCATCCGAGTCTTCGTCAATCACATTTCCAGATTCGTTCACTGAAATAGAATCCTTGCTGTTTGATAATGCATTTCTAATGTCAGAGTTTATGTGCTCATCCTGAGTATGTGCGTATGACTTGTCCCACCATTCAGCTACTGATTCAGATTGTTCATTGGCTGATTCTATTTCATCATCCATTGAATGCACATGTACTTGACCAAGTAAAGTAGATTCGAGTAGCGACTCCTCCTCAAGATACGACTCCTCTACTTGTTGTGGGGTTTCTTGAACAGCGTCCACAAGATTTTGTGGAGGTGAGAAGTAAACATCATCTGAATGTGACGACGATAAAATTTTGGCTGGGGATGGCACTTTCTGAAACTCTTGCAGGATATTATTCCGTGATTTGACCTCATGAAAATTTGGAGCTGCTTTAAATTGCTGCGTAGTTTCAGAAATATCAATTACTGTTGAAGACTGCATATCAGGCGTATCTATGGAATTAGAGGATGATGTCATGTTTTGAGGTAAATCAGCAGGCATATGTTCTACCGGTTCTGCCTGAGAAAAACTCTGCAATGTTTCTGCTTCTCCTGCTTGTCCAACGACATATGTATTGGTCGACACAAGACTAGTTGGAAGCGTTGGTTCGCAAGTTCGAACCAGTAACGGATTGGTAGACCGAGGCAAAAGATCTTCATATGCACCAACGTAAATATTTTTATCGTAGACGTGCTGTTGACGCATTGCGCCTGGCATCTGTACTGGGTAGGATTGGGTCAATGATTTGGTAAAACTAGCATCCTTTACGCTTGCCACATTTTTTTGAACAATTACTGGTGGTCGAGGTGGATTAGACAAAAGATTTTCCTCTGGAAGTGGTGGAGGTGCATGAAATCTTTGTTTCTCCCCTCCATCACTCGACCAAGTTTCACCATCATAGTGATCATCAAAGTTAAAGTGTTTGGCATCTACCTCATCGTGTTTCAAACGTCGTTCCTTTTCATTTGCCCACGAAGAGCGGCTATCCAGCGATCCATACTCTTTTGCTGCTGGACTGGATTCTTTTTCTGTCGGACTTGGGGACAAATCTTGGTGAAATAAGTCAATGGAGAAATCATCATTGTCATCATCTTCTGTAGTGGGGTTGTGATTATAACTTGTGTCTTCCTCATCATTATGAACTAACTCAACATCTTTTTTTGAAGAAGGAGACTGCTTTTTGGACGGCGATCTTTCAAAGGTGGACGTTGGAGACACACCCGCATCAGCATGTTTTAATGCAGCACGCTTCTTCTGCTCTTTTTTCAATATATTCAACCTAGCCAAGTTATCAGTCAAACCTCCTTTTGAATATAGTTTATCTTTAGGCGTAGGAACCTTTTTCTCACTCGGATTCCTAAAATCACGCATAGACGAATTTTGTTGAATCAACAAATTCAAGCCTGCTTGCACAGATAAATGCTCGCTCGAGGCACCATTTGTAATTTTGATATTTTCGTCACTGGGAGCAGATATCAAGGAAGGAAAAGAGTTAATTGGTTGCGACTGCATATTACTTTGCATTGATGGCACAACCTTGTCAACCTGATCTCGAACTGCATCTTCCTTCACATCTCTCTTTTTTGTTGTTGATAAAATCGAAGAAACGGCATCAATTTTAACGACCTTTTTCGCAGATTTCTTTCCTCTAGCCTCAACCATCTTTTGCATCGCACTTTTTGATAGAGAATTTCGTTGCGGCGAGGCAGGCATATGTTTTTTAATCAGAGGCGAGGGAGACGGAGATCTAGACATACGACCCTTGACCTTCTCTAGAATCTCCCTTCTACTTTTACCAGATGGTGTACTTCTACCCCCTGAAAAAGTCAGAGGAGAATTAGAATCGCGGCGAGCAGCTTGAATTGTGGACCTCTTTTTTTGTAACTTTTCAGCAACAGTCATCCTTTTTCTAGTATCAATTGGATGGGCCGACTGAGGTTCCTTTAAATCTCCTACACACGCCGACTTAGTAATATTGGCTGTAGTTGAAGATACGGGCTTTTTGTGCATCCCTCCTCTCATTGGCAGAGATTCTGTTCCTGTCTTTTCAGACGATGGAGATGAACCAGACGATGGAGATGAACCAGTTTTTTTCACACGATTTTCTACCAAAATTGTTGATTTGTTGGCTGGCTTGAAAACTGAAGATTTTACATCAGAAATCATCTTTTGTGGCGCAGGTGACTTCTGTGTAGTTTTTATCTCCTCTCCCAGCGAAGACACCTGAACTTGTATTGACTCAGGCTCCATGGTTGTAGTAGAAGCTTCAGATGCAGCTGATTTTATGGATGCCTGTGAAAATCTGGATGAAGACCGTACGGAGTCTAGTCCTCGTCTTTTTTGACCAAAACTGAGATTCTTCTTTCCGGGGCTTTTTTGTGTTATCGTCAAATGCTTTCCAGAATTAGAGACATTGCCAACATAGTTATCACTGCCAGCTGATGGTTGCTCATGAAATATATCCTTTTGCTGGGAAAGTGACTCCCTATCAAGTAGAGGTCCATCCACAAACTTCACTGGACTTCCGAAATCACTATCATCATCAGCACTCAACCCTTTATCTGGCGTTGAAAGCATAACACTCAAATCTTTGGCACTAGATATTTCTGCTAATTTCTTCATTTTCTCCATCCCAGACAACTTAATCTTCGCTTTAGGAACTGTCATCTCGTTCGCATTCACTTTTCCAAGCTCGTCATCTTCGTCTGATTCAGAATCCACAGCTTCCACCATCCTTTGAAGAAATGACGGATTGTTTCGCAATGGATTATTGCTCTTTTTTTTCAGGGGAGAAGGCGTCTGATTTTGCAGAGGTACCTCTTTCACCACTTTCTTAGATGCTACAACTGCAACTTTACTTACTTCACTTATCATGGCTATAGAAGATACATCAATGGACGAGGGAGGAGCTACACCGGAAGGCGTCTGCGAGAAGATGAAACGCTGGTTTGGCGAAGATTCGTCAAATCTAACAGACTTTTCTCTTTCTGGCGATTCCTTTTCTTCAATGATTTCTTCCTCAAACATTTCATTTTCAGGATTATTTTGAGGAAGTTCAGGCCAGCTTCTGCCGGGACTAGGTGGCGCTCTGCTGCTATCTCCCATACCGGGACTCGGGGGTCGTTTTGTTCCCGTCATACCCATTCCAGGAGATGGTGGTCTCCTTGTAATAGTCTTTGTACTTCTAGTGGCAGCTGAAGCTACGGACGAAGAAGGACTCGTTCTATCATCTGGTGAAGGTCTCTGGCGCATTGGAGAACGCGTTGCTTGAAGTTGAACCTGCGACCCCTCTGGAGTACCTAATAGTCTCTTATTCGATGTGGATCTAATTTCTTTTGGGTCTTCATCTCTTTCAGGTTTGATTGATCTACTACCGCCCACAGGGCGAGAAGACATGCCTGGCATAGGTTTATCCCTCGGCATGGCTATGACTTCTTATTCTTTACTGTGTATTCGCTTTTAGATAGGTGAAGGCACTCGTGTACTCGTAGCATCTATGTAGGTACCAAGAAGCACAAGAAGGAAGTCAGTTTGCATTTTGCATAATCAATCATGATCATTGGAGATAACTAAAACACAAAAAAGGAGGTTGTGCCAAGAGTCATTTAGCCTGACCGTTTACTTTGAAGTTTTGATAAACGGTTAAATTGATTTCATTTACCTATCTCATCTATTCAGTTCTTGTTGTTGTGATCAAGCGAAGGTGTCCTGGATGCCCATGAAGATGGCAAAGTAGAAGAAAGAGGGCATACAATACAAGTGAAACTCTCTGGAGTATGTACTGCACATCTCTTCTAGTAAGCGCAATGAGGAGGGCGATAAATGTGTCCGGGGATGAAATTACCCACACAAATTATTTGTACAAGGCTATATTTATATTTTTAATGAGAGGTTCACATTCCACATTATGGTAACAGCTTCACTGTTTTTCCCTCGATAGATAATGATTTTTCTTCAGCAATTGCTGTTTTGATAGCTTTCTTCAGATCATCTTTTGTGATTTCTTTGTCTTCACTGTCCAACTTATTCTTGACAAGCTTTCGTAACTCCTTCATTTTGAGTTGATTGCTTGATGCTTTTTTTAATGCTTTTCGCATGGCCTTTGCAACCTTTCTTTTTGTACTAGTTTCTTTCTTCGATGATATTTCG
>Ga0136554_1001260_pt1 | contig 10233 bp, 6 predicted proteins | sample AntRauTorckE5431_FD_104637 | JGI IMG/M metagenome (GOLD analysis project Ga0136554, IMG submission 104637) | Saline lake microbial communities from Rauer Islands, Antarctica - Metagenome Torckler E5 #431 | ecosystem: Environmental > Aquatic > Non-marine Saline and Alkaline > Saline | place...
AAATACACAAAGCCTTTGCCTTCTTCACCAAGTAATGCATCGGCGGGTATACGCATGTTTTCAAAAAATAATTCGGCCGTATCACTGCTGTGCTGTCCAATTTTTTCAATAGGTTTGCCGGTCGAAAATCCAGCTAGACTGGTATCGACTAAAAACAAGGAAATACCCTTGGCACCTAAACTGGAGTCTGTTTTGGCACACACAATGATCATATTTGCGGTGTTACCATTGGTGATAAAGGTTTTGGATCCATTGAGGATGTAGTCATCGCCATCTTTAACTGCATTGGTTCGCATACCTGCAACATCACTACCTGCACCGGGCTCGGTCATAGCCAAGGCGGTTAATACTTCGCCGGTCACCATTTTCGGTAACCAACGGTCTCGCTGTTGCTGATTGCCAATATTTAAGACGTATGGCGCGACAATATTTGAATGAATATTGTAGCCGGTGGCTAAAGCATGAAAATTCATCCGGCACATTTCTTCCTGGATCATTTGGCATACATCGAAGCTAGCAGCCGCAGCACCATATTGCTCAGGAAAGTCGACTAACAACATGCCTGCGCTTCCAAGTGTATTCCACATTTCTCTTGGCATTTTATGTTGCTTTTCCCATTGGTCATAATGGGGTGTTACTTCTTGTTCTAAAAAGCGCAAAACCATATCGCGAAACATGTCAATCTCTTCGTTGCGAGCGTCATTATTAGTGGACATAGGAAACCTGTATTGTTTAAACATAGTTAGTGTGGCTATGCTGCTAATTATTGACATAATCTGACCGACAAGCAATGATGGATCCAGTCAATTATTTAACATCAACGGCCATCATATTTTCCATATATCTCACATGAGGCCATGAAATTACATAAATTGTTATAATCGGACAACTATGCAAATTGAGAACAAGCTCACTAATCACCATACAATTGCCAGCTACTTTGCCCGCACACATATAAATAATGTGGTTAGCCAAGGGGCTAACGAACAGCAAATATTGGCTGAAGCGGGTCTCACATCTGCGCAGTTGCAGCAACTGAAATCTCGAGTGTCACCGGCTCAGTTGGCGAGCATCATAAAAAGTTGTTGGCGCGTCAATAGAGACGAATTTTTAGGACTCACCGAGCAAAAGGTAAAAACAGGGATGTTTGCTTTGTTGGCTGAGCGCTTAATCACTTGCAAAACGCTTGAAGACGTTATTATGCACACCATTGACTTTTATAATCTGACCGGCGATCAACTCCAATGTAGACTGCAACAAACGGGTAATAATGTATTCTGTTACTTAAATGCTAATTTTAAAACAAAAACCATAGAGAATAGGCCAAACAGCCTATTAATCGAGTTTCTATTATTAATCTTCCACCGATTTTCAAGTTGGCTAATCGGCGAGTTTATTCCATTAAATAAAGTATGTGTGCAGCATACGAAGCCTGATCACTATGAAGAATATCGCTTAATGTTTACGTGCCGATGTGAGTTTGAAAATAAACACAACGCCCTTGTTTTTGACGCCCAGTATTTGCGCTTTCCAGTGGTGCAAAATGCAGATAGTTTGATTGAATACCTGGATCAAGCCCCCTTGCAGTGGTTTAAAAAACAGTCCTACTACGATACATATAGCGCCAAAGTAATACGTGCACTAGAGAACGCTGAGTTGGAAACAGAGACACATTTAGACTGCGTTGCGTCGACACTTAATATGAGCGCAAGAACATTGCGTCGTAAGCTAACAGCAGAGGGCTGTCGCTTTCAACAGCTAAAAGACAATATGAGGAGAGACAAAGCGATTAAGCTTTTTGAACAAGATAAGTTAACTATTGCGCAAATAAGTAGCGCTATCGGCTTTACCGAAGTTGCCACCTTTTCTCGGGCGTTTAAGCAATGGACAGGGGTATCGCCAAGCACTTATCGTCGTTATCGTTCTTAATAAAGTGAAGTGGCATTGGCGAATTATCACCTGATGTTTGTTCGTTTAAGCAAGCTGTGCTTTTTTCTCGTCATTCAATAGTGACATAACATGTTGAGATAAATCGGATTTTTGAACAGGGGTTAAGCGAAGCCCCATTTTTGTTCGTCGCCACAGTATATCGTCAGCTGTCATTGCCCATTCGTTATTAACCAAATGGTTAACCTCTTTGTCAAATAAGCCAGCGCCGAAATTTTTACCCATGTCATCTAACGAACATACACCTTGTAAAAGCATGTATGAATGCATGCCATAGGTACGGACATATCTTTTTAGTAATGGCTTTGGAAGAAATGTGTAGGCTAGTTCTAGCGTTTCAAGCAATAAGTCTTGGCTTTCAAAATCACCACCAGGGATCGGAGCATCTTTTGTCCATGGGGACGTTGCTTTAGGAAAATATTTACAAATCTGTGTAACTGCAGATTCTGATAATTTTCTGTAGGTTGTAATTTTTCCGCCGTATACAGACAATAATGGTGCTTTTCCCTGCTCGTGTTCCAATTCTAAGGTGTAGTCCCTCGTAATAGCATCAGGAGAGCTTGATTCATCATCCAATAAAGGCCTTACACCACTGAAAGAATGCACGACATCTGTAGCTGAAATCTTCTTTTTAAAGTGTTTGTTAACAATATCTACTAAGTATTCAGTTTCTTCTTTACTGATTTCAGCCTCTAAGGGGTTACCGGTGTATTCTACGTCTGTAGTACCAACTAACGAATAATCATCTTCATATGGGAGCACGAAAACAATACGTTTATCTTCGTTCTGCAGAATATAAGCTTGGTCATCATTGTGAATTTTAGGCACTACAAAATGGCTACCCTTGATCAGACGAATGTTCTTTGGACTTTTTTTCTTGAGTGCGGTGTCGAAAAAGTTTTTCACCCATGGTCCTGCTGCATTTATAATGGCTTTCGCTTTAATGTTCGTAATATCACCGTTTAGCGTGTTCTTTAATGAAATTTCCCACTGGTCATTACTCCGTTTTGCAGACACACATTGTGTGCGGGTAAGAATAGTTGCCCCTTTACTTTGAGCGTCAACGGCATTAAGAGTCACTAATCGAGCGTCATCGACCCAACCATCAGAATACTCAAACCCTTTATTGATTTGGGAGACCATCGGACTTTGGTCAGTAAATTTAACCCCACATGAGCCTTTTAATACGTTACGCTTAGCCAAATTATCGTATAAGAACAGGCCCATTCTTATCATCCATGCTGGTCTTAAATGAGGCCGGTGTGGCAATATAAAACGCATTGGCCACATAATATGTGGTGCTTTCTTCAACAAGGTTTCTCGTTCCGCTAGCGCTTGTTTGACAAGTCCGAATTCATAATGCTCCAAGTATCTCAGTCCACCATGTATTAGCTTACTGCTATTGGAGGAAGTTGCTGACGCAAGATCTGCCTTTTCACAAAGCAATACTTTTAAGCCTCGACCTGCAGCATCTACTGTGATCCCTGTTCCATTTACGCCGCCACCAATGACGACCAAGTCATACTCTTCATGTGTTTTTGTCATTTTTATACCTTTTAATTTCGAAAAAACAAGGATCATTTGGAGCTTGAATGCTTGTTATTTAAATGTTCCTTTTAACAACATATCACTCATTAGCGAATATATACAAACATTTTAGAACATTAAAAGGTGATATAGGTGTAAAGGTAATTTTATACAATAATATGCAGCGGTTTGTGGCTAGTTATACGATATGTAGATTAACGTCATGGTTGGTTAGAATTGTCTGAATACTCTCTGGTGGTTTGCTGTCGGTTATAAAATCATGAGCCTGATTGATATTACCCAGACGCACCATGGCATAGCGACCAAACTTTGAACTGTCAGCGGCTAACAATACTCTTCGAGAATTTTTAATAATAGCTTGAGCAACCTTCACCTCACGAAAATCAAAGTCTAGTAGGGAGCCGTCGTCCTCGATACCACTGATACCTATAATGCCGAAGTCCATCCTAAATTGATTAATAAATTCTTCAGTGGCTTCACCGATGACGCCGCCGTCTCGATAACGTACTTCGCCTCCTGCAATTAACACAGAGAAGTCCTTTTTCGCGCCCAAAATCCTAGCTACATTTAAATTATTTGTTACCACTTGCAAGTTTTCATGATGCAGCAATGCCTTTGCAATCGTTTCTGTGGTTGTTCCGATGTTAATGAACAACGAAGAACCATTTGGTATCATCTTAACAAGATTCGCCGCTATTTTTTCCTTGGCCTCAAGATCCGTGATCTGTCTTGTATGATAGGAGGTGTTTTCTATGCTTGAAATAGGGCCTGCACCTCCGTGATGACGTCTTAGTTTCTGATTATCAGCTAAATACGATAAGTCACGTCTTATGGTCTGTGGCGTTACTTTAAAATGTACCACTAGCTCTTCAATAGTTACGGAGCCTCTTTCTTTAAGAAGTGCCAAAATCGATTTATGTCGATGATCTTGCGTCATCCTAAACTCAGTTGTTGTAATATTTGTGCACAGTATAAGTGAAATTTGATTGAAATAAAATTGTCAATAAAATCAATGAAGTATACGTTTATGGTGAATTAAACGGTAATTAATATTCGTTCAGGTTTGATTGTGAACGTTAAAACCGTGTATAAATAACGTTAACGAACATATTCGAACATTACTTTTAGGTGAACTTTATCCATGGCTTATTATATTCTTTCTATCGATCAAGGGACAACCAGTTCTCGCAGTATATTGTTTGACTTGCAGGGCAATATTGCACATGTCGAACAACAAGAGTTTGAACAATATTTTCCGGAAGATGGCCGTGTTGAGCATAAGCCTGATGATATCTGGCAGTCGGTTTTGCATACCACTAAAGCGGTGGTTGAAAAAATTGACGCTAAACAAGACAAAGTGATTGCTATTGGGATTGCTAACCAACGCGAAACAACCGTGATCTGGGATAGAAAGACTGGCGAGCCTATTTACAATGCTATCGTTTGGCAAGACAGGCGAACTAGTGTCATGTGCGAGGGCTTAAAAGCGTTAGGCAAAGAAGATATGATCCGTCGTAAGACAGGCCTATTGATTGACCCCTATTTTTCAGCAACTAAAATTAGTTGGATTTTAAATGAGGTGCCAGGTGCGAAAGAAAAAGCGCACCGTGGAGAGTTGGTATTTGGTACCGTAGACAGCTATTTATTATGGAAGTTGACCGGCGGCGAAGAACATCGCACGGATGCAACCAATGCATCTAGAACAATGTTGTTTAATATTCATACCCAAACTTGGGATGATGAACTTTTAGAGCTATTTGACATTCCCAAAGCCATGCTGCCTGAAGTAATGGACTCGTCTGACTATTTTGGCGTGTGCGAGTCACATTACTTAGGATATGGAGTACCAATTTTAGGCGTTGCTGGCGATCAACAAGCGGCTTTGTTCGGTCAAACATGCTTTAGAGAAGGCATGGCAAAGAGTACTTACGGAACCGGATGTTTTATGATGCTCAATACGGGTAAAAACGCCTTAGTATCGGAAAATAGACTGCTAAGTACGGTAGCATACCGACTAAATGGGGTACCCATTTATGCATTAGAAGGCAGCATATTTGTCGCCGGTGCAACTATTCAGTGGTTACGTGATGGACTGCAATTAATTAAAAAAGCCGGTGAGTCGGAATCTCTCGCTAAACAAACATCCTTAGAACACGGCGTTTATATGGTACCGGCATTTACAGGGTTAGGTGCGCCGTATTGGGATCCGAATGCGAGAGGTGCCATTTTTGGGCTAACTAGAGACACCGGTATTAAAGAGATAGTCACAGCAGGTTTACAGTCAGTTTGTTTTCAGACAAAAGACTTACAAAAAGCAATGGAGGCCGATGGTGAGCGTCCAGATGTTTTGCGTGTTGATGGCGGAATGGTTGCCAACGGATGGTTAATGCAATTTTTGTCTGATATTTTGGGAGCAACGGTAGATCGCTCTACTGTAAGTGAGACGACCGCATTAGGAGTAGCTTACTTAGCCGGTCTGAAGGCCGGTGTATTTGAATCACTTGAAGCACTTGAAAAAAATTGGCAATGTGAAGTGCGATATACACCCACAATGACAAAAGAAAAAAGAGATGGATTTTATAAAGACTGGTGTAAATCGGTCCGTAAAGTGCAAAGTCAATAATACTTGGCTGATGCGTTTGCTATTCAGTGAGCGCATCGAATTTAGAGCTTCCCTCTGTTTTTTTGTAATGCTTTAACCACTCCAACAGTGACTATTTAGCCATGTGTATACTTTATATATCGAGGCTAAACCGCATCTTTTAAATCAACTTACACTAATGATGGCAATTGCAATTGATTTTGCATTACACTTGCCTCTCTAAATCACAGACGATATCAGGGACGTGTGATCGGTTTGTCCTGAGATTGTATTATTGCAAGTGTGATAAAACCAATAAACCATGAAAAGAAGTCACGTGTGATTGGTTGTGTGGGAGAGAAGGCGTTACATGACAATTCAGCTATCAAACGTGTCCCTTCGAACAGACAAGGGCCAAGTATTAAGTGATATCAATTTAACCTTCGAGTCTGGTTCGATAAATATATTACTGGGGATGCGCGGCATAGCCAGCGGTAAAACGAGCCTACTGAGAGCGATCGCGGGATTAGAAATGTCGCATACCGGCAGTGTGCTTTTTGATAAGGTTGATATCACTAAACTATCAGTACAGATGCGAAACGTTGCTTTTGTGCACCAACAATTTATCAACTACACACATTTAACGGTAAGAGAGAACATTGGTTCTCCTTTATATGTCGCTAAGTTGTCAGCGGACGACGTCAAATCTAAAGTCGACGCTATTGCTAAACAGCTAAATATTGATAGTTGCTTAGAGCGGTTTCCCAGTGAGTTATCCGGTGGGCAATTACAGAGAACGGCCTTGGCTCGGGCTCTTGTAAAAGATGCTAGAGTTATTCTATTGGATGAGCCCCTGCTAAACCTCGATTATAAACTAAGAGAAGCACTCAGATATGAAATAAGAGATCTGTTGAAAAAAACCGATACAATTGCGGTATATGCTACCAACGATCCCAATGAAGCTCTTGCCTTAGGAGGAAAGGTATTTTTACTTGACGAAGGTAAACTTATTCAGGAGGGGGAAGTGTCAAACGTTTACAGAGAACCGGTTAATATAAAGGCGGTACGCATATTAAATGATCCCGAAATCAATTTGTTTAAAGGGCTTATTAATGAAAATGAGGTTGTCTTTGGTTCCGAATTATATTTTCCAAAAAGCTCGCGCTTTTCTAAATTAAAAATGGGCCAGTATACTTTTGGCATTAAGCCATCGCATTTGAGCTTGCTGCCCTCGCATGATGATGATTTTGAGTTTTCAATGCATGTTGAACTGGCGGAGATAAGTGGTGCAGAGACTTTTTTACACATTGCTAATCGTCATCTAAATTTTCTGGTACATCTTCCCGGTGTGCATGCGTATAAAATCGATGCGCCTATCAAGATCTACCTTCCGATCCTTAAGATGTTTGTCTTCGATGAAGCTAAACACGCTATCATGTTCCCCATAAACGTTCCCTTGCCAGCTTAAGCTAAGCAAGGGCAGGTAAGTGCTTATATTTTACTTGATAACATCAGCATTCTTAAGCCGTTTATATACTGTATTTCGACTAACGCTCAGCAGTCTTGCTGTCTTTGAAATATTCTGATGGGTATCATTGTATACACGAATGGTTTCGTTCAAAGGATCGCTCTCTGGCTCTTGTGATGCTAGCGATCTAAGATTTGTTTGCAACAGAGTATTCGCTGGCAAGGACGGGGTCATATTCAGATCCGCAAAAAAGTCATCTGGTAGGTGCCATTCTTGGATCATGCCCTCGTCGCACATGGCTAAAGCAATTTGAATAACACTTACTAGTTGCCTCACATTTCCTGGCCACGGGTGATTATAAAATAATTCAATTACACGGGGGCTTAATTGAGCCGGTTGATGTTGCTCTTTATACATCTGATTTATTTTAGAAAATAACTGGATCTTGTCCGCTCGCTCACGCAAAGGGGGAAGCTCAATATTGAGTCCACTCACCCGATAATATAAGTCCTGTCGAAATAGACCGTTTGCCACATTTTCACGCAGACTCTTGTTAGTGGCAGAAATGAGTTTTATATCGACTGGGTAACTCTGACTCGAGCCTAAAGGAGTGACACTTCGCTCTTGCAAAACTCGCAACAACCTGCCTTGAAGTTTGAGCGGCATTTCGCCTATTTCATCTAAAAACAGGGTGCCAGTATTAGCGTTTCTTATGAGCCCTGGAGCACCTTTTTCACTTGCACCGGTAAAAGCACCTTTAACATATCCAAATAACTCTGACTCAGCGAGTTCGCTGGGAATAGCAGCACAATTAACGGCAACCAATGGGCATCGCTTACGATCACTAAATTGATGTAAAGCCTTGACGAAGACTTCTTTGCCAACGCCTGTCTCACCATGGATCAGTATCGGAATGTCTTTATCAATGACTCGTTTAGCTTGTTCTACACAGCGTTCAATACGCTCATCGCCAGAGGAAAAGTCATCCAATGCAATAAAATTTTTGTCTGTCTTAGGTAATGCTTTCTTCTCAAAATGCGGTGTTTGAATTGAAATAACAGATGGTCTTTTAACAATGGCATGCATACGATATTTACCGATTGCCTGAAAACAAACAGGCACTTGGTCAGGTAGGTTTTTAATATCGTTTAATGACATATCAAAAATAGAACTTACGTCAACCAAAGCCAGTTGCGTATTTAAGATAAGCTCCGCTCGTTTATTCGCAGAGATGATCACACCGTCTTCGTTAAACGCAATTAAGCCGGACCATTGGCTATCTAAGTTGTCGGCATTAGTATTAAAGGATGCTAGATAATTGTGTTTACCAAATTGCGACACAATTAAGCGATTCTCAATTCCTTGAGCCATCAGTTTTACCATACCAAATGTGTGAGCTTGTGGCAGGTAAGCGTCGCTAGATACGTCAAGTACCCCAATTAATTTGCGATTAGCATCATATATAGGACAAGCTGAACCGATCATAAATCGATAAGTGCGAAAATAGTGTTCGTCACGTTGTACTTGAACAGCATCACCACTCTCTAATACGGTTCCAATTGAGTTGGTACCCAAGTGATTTTCGGTCCAATTAACACCCTTTTGAAATACGGGCGAATGTTGCTTAGTAAGAAATCGCGGTTTGCCCCAGCGGTTCAAGGCATTGCCATGACTATCGGCCAACAAGATAAGACATTGTGTGTTGGATAAAATATTTTCGTAGTAAGGCAATACTTCCGAATGAGTTGTATCTATGAGGCCTTTGTATTCTTCGTCTAGTAGTTCTTGATCATAACGAGGCAATTGCTTTACATCAGGTTGACCGGACTGGCGTAAACCAAGCTGCTCACAACGTGTCCAAGACTGCTTAATAATCTGGCTAAGATCAGATGCTTTCTCTTTCGGATCTATCGCCATTTAACACCTTTTTGCTTTTGTTATTTTAATAGCCACTGCTATACAAATTGTTAACATTTATGTTCCTGAAAACAGAATACTCCATAACGCAGCGCCGTTCACAGGCGCTGAACATATATTAACACTGTTGTTCACATTAAATCATCCTCTGAAATTTAGACCGTTAACAAACATAAATTTTTTATTTAAATTATCGATTTATTACAAGTGCTTATATCGGAAAGTAAATATAAAAACGTATTTTAATATTTTTACATTGCCGTAACAAATATATTACACAATAATACTGTTCATTCAAAAATGCTCATATTGAACACTAATTTGAACAGTTTTGTGTTCACGATGAACAGTATGAACAAAATTAAAATGTCTTTGAGAAGATGGGCTGAAGCCTCTGTGACACTCGCCAACAGTGGATTATTGGCATATTTCTAAATATTACTAAACGTTGGCACTTTATATGCTTATAGTTAACATAATATTAACTCTTGGTTGTAAGTCATTCTCACTATCGACCAATTTTCAGGGAGCGTTGTAAGTAATGTCGCTAGTTTTAGACAACATAAGCCACACAGTTAACGGTGAATCTTTTCTGAGTAATATTAATCTCACTCTGGAAAGTGGCTCATTTAATGTTTTGTTAGGGCGAACATTAGCAGGCAAAACTACATTGATGAGGTTGATTGCAGGTCTAGATAAATCAACCGAAGGTAAAGTTATTTTACATGGTAAAGACTTAACCGATGTCAAAATTCAAGAACGAAATGTCTCC
>Ga0136554_1001262_pt1 | contig 10229 bp, 6 predicted proteins | sample AntRauTorckE5431_FD_104637 | JGI IMG/M metagenome (GOLD analysis project Ga0136554, IMG submission 104637) | Saline lake microbial communities from Rauer Islands, Antarctica - Metagenome Torckler E5 #431 | ecosystem: Environmental > Aquatic > Non-marine Saline and Alkaline > Saline | place...
CGTTCGCGGTCGGTTGAGCGAAGAGGCCGCGATGAGCCGGATCACCTGGTTCCGCGTCGGCGGCCCGGCAGAAGTGATGTTCAAGCCCACCGACCTAGATGACCTGTGCGCCTTCCTGGCAGCCCTACCCGATGATGTGCCGGTGATGCCGCTTGGCGTCGGGTCAAACCTTTTGGTGCGCGACGGCGGGCTTAAGGGCGTCGTCCTGCGCTTGGGCGGTGATTTCGCGCGCATCAGCGTCGATGGCAATGAAGTCACCGCAGGCGCCGCCGCGCTGGACGCAAATGTCGCCAAGACGGCGGCCAATCACGGCCTGACGGGCATAGAATTTTTTGCCGGTATACCCGGCACAATTGGCGGCGCGCTGCGCATGAATGCCGGTGCCTATGGCACGGAGACCAAAGACGTCCTGATCGAAGCGACCGCCGTCGACCGCACAGGCACCATCCACCGGGTCGGGCCCAACGATATGGGCATGGCCTATCGCCACACCGATGCGCCCGCCGATTGGATCTTCGTGGAAGCTCGTTTTCAGGCTGAGCCGGGGGACCGCGCAGAGATCTTCCACCGCATTGAAGAAATCCAGCGCGCCCGGGCAGAAACCCAGCCAATCCGCACCCGAACGGGGGGGTCTACCTTCAAAAATCCGGTCGGTGCGAAGGCCTGGAAACAGATCGATGAAGCCGGGTGCCGAGGCCTCACTATCGGGGCCGCGCAAGTGTCCGAACAACACTGCAATTTCCTGATCAATACCGGCGGTGCCAGCGCATCCGACCTGGAAGAATTGGGCGAAGAAGTTCGCAAACGAGTCAAAGCCCAAAGTGGCATTGAACTTGAATGGGAGATTAAGCGCGTGGGGGACCCAAAGTTATGACAAGCAAGCCCAATAAGAAGCGCGCCGGCTTCTGGGCACGTGTGATGCCCGGTTCAAGCGCCGGCGCCAAGGATGGCCGCAGCCGCACTGCGCGCGCGGGAACGCGCGCGTGGGTGAAGCCCGCGCTGCTGTGCGGGGCGGGTCTTTGCGCACTTTTGGCCGTTGGAGGGACCGGCACGTGGCTGGTTCAATCCGGCACGCTGGCGCGCTGGCAGACCGATATGGAAACACGGGTGGTCGATGGCATGCGCGATGCGGGCTTATCGCTCAGCGCCGTCTATGTCGCGGGTCGCAAGCAAACCGACCGGGACACCATCATCGCCACCATCGGCGCGGACGTCGGCGATCCGATCCTAAGCATTGATCCGACCGCGATCCGAACCCGCCTGGAAAATCTAGGCTGGGTGAGCGCCGCCCAGGTCGAACGCCGCCTGCCCGGCACCCTAATCCTTAAAATCGAAGAACGCACCGCAGCCGCCATCTGGCAGCGCGACGGCGACTTCGTCCTGATCGACCGCAGCGGGGCGATCATCGGCCCGGAAGACGTGGCCAAACACCGCCATCTGAAAATCGTCGTCGGCGAAGGCGCGCCGGCCAATGCCGACAGCTTGTTAAGCGTGCTGGACCAAGAGCCGGGCCTGAAAGCGCGCGTCATCGCCGCCGTCTGGTTGGGCGAGCGTCGCTGGAACCTGCGCCTGGACAACGGTGTCGATGTGCGCTTGCCGGAAGACGACCCGCAGACAGCCTGGAAGCGCTTGGCGCGATTGGAGCGCGATCACGACGTCCTGAACCGGGCCGTCGAAGCGATTGATCTGCGCCAGCCCGATCGGTTGATCGTGCGAATGACCCGCGACGGCGCCTTGCAAATCAAGGCCCGGCGCGAAGGCGAAGAAACCTGACCCTAAAAGTTAAACCTGACCCTAAAAGTTAAAAGGACGACAAACGGTGGCGACGGAACGCAGGATAGCGGCACTAGATATCGGATCGACCAAGATCTGCTGCTTCATCGCGAAGGTGAGCGAAGCGGGCCGCATCCGTGTGACCGGCATGAGCCATCATGCATCTGCCGGCGTGCGCGGTGGCGTGCTGGTCGATATGGACGCCGCCTATCGCGCCATCCTGGCCGCCGTCCATGCCGCCGAACAGATGGCCGGCGAGACGATTGAGGAAGTCATCGTCTCGATCACCGGCGCGCATATGAAATCAACCCAACTGCTGCGCGAAATGGTGATCGGCGGCGGGGCGATTCGCGATCTGGACCTGCGTCGCCTGCTGCAGGACGCGCGCGATTCCGTCGATCTTCAGGACCGTATGCTGGTCCATGCCATCCCTGTCGGCTATTCCGTCGATGGCGGGCCGTTGCTGCGCGAGCCGCGCGGCATGCATGGCCAGACGCTGGGCGTGAAGATGCATCTGGTGACCGCCAATCGGGCCAGCGTGCAAAATGTCGCCACCTGCGTCTCACGCTGCCATCTGGGCGTCGCGGATTTGGCGATCGCGCCCTATGCCGCTGGCTTATCCGCCTTGGTTGAAGATGAAAAAGACTTAGGCGCCGTGGTCATCGACATGGGCGGCGGCACCACCAGCTTCTGCGTCTTTTACGAAGGGGCTGCCGTCTATGCCGACAGCGTGCCCGTCGGCGGCCATCATGTGACCAGCGACATCGCGCGCGGTCTCTCCACCCCGATCAATCATGCGGAGCGGTTGAAGACGCTTTATGGCAGCGCGGTCCCCGCCGCGTCCGACGACCGCGAATTACTGGATGCCCCGCAGGTGGGGGAAGAGGACGATGCCTCCTCCAACCGCGTTCCGAAAAGCTTCCTCGTCTCCATCATCCAAGCGCGGATTGAGGAGACCTTTGAATTGGTCAAACGCCGCCTGGATGCCTCCGGCGCGGTCGGTATGGCGGGCCAACGTGTGGTTCTGACCGGCGGCGCCAGCCAACTACCCGGCGTGCGTGAAGTCGCCTGCCGCACCCTTGGCAAACAGGTGCGCCACGGGCGGCCCTTAGGCGTTTCCGGTTTGGCGGAAGCCACCGGGGGCCCGGCCTTCGCCACCGCCTCCGGCCTGCTGCATTTCGCGGTTGATGATCGCGGCGAGGCGCGCAGCGCCGCCGTGCCGCAGAACGCCGCCCAAGGCAATTTCCTGGCCCGGATGGGAGGGTGGTTTCGTGAGAACTTCTGATACCGCCTTTGCCCCCTACGCTGAGGCCCATCGTTTCACTGCTGGCGCGCGTGAGCGCTGCGGTTCATCGGTTCCACATCGCTTGTCCGGTGGTGTGGTTTATCGCGGGGACGTCAAGATTAGCTTGGCGCGCCCGCATTTCCTGGCTCTGATAGACTGAAAAGGAGGTCAGCCATGACCATCAAAATCCAAGCCCCCACGATGGAGGGGGATCTTAAGCCCAGAATAGTCGTCGTCGGCGTCGGCGGTGCCGGCGGTAATGCCGTCAACAACATGATCCGCTCCAACCTGGAGGGGGTCGAATTCATCGTCGCCAACACCGACGCCCAGGCCCTGAAGCAGTCCGAAGCGGAACGCAAGATCCAGCTTGGCGCGACCGTGACCAAAGGCCTTGGTGCCGGCGCGCGTCCCGAAGTGGGCCGCGATGCCGCGATTGAAACCATGGACGAAACCCTGGACCACCTGAACGGTGCCAATATGGTGTTCATCACCGCCGGCATGGGCGGTGGTACAGGCACCGGTGCCGCGCCCGTGATAGCAGAAGCCGCGCGCGAAGCCGGCCTGCTGACGGTCGGTGTTGTGACCCGCCCCTTCCATTTTGAGGGCATCCACCGCATGAAGGCGGCTGAACAGGGCATTGCCGAGCTGCAGCAGTTCGTCGACACCCTGATCATCATCCCGAACCAGAATCTGTTCCGGGTCGCCAACGAAAAAACCACCTTCGCCGACGCCTTTAAGATGGCCGATGATGTGCTTTATTCCGGCGTGCGCGGCGTGACCGATTTGATGGTCATGCCCGGCCTGATCAACTTGGACTTCGCCGATATTCGCACCGTGATGGGCGAAATGGGCAAGGCCATGATGGGCACCGGCGAGGCTGAGGGCGAAAACCGCGCCATCATCGCCGCCGAAAGCGCCATCTCAAACCCGCTGTTGGAAGATGTGTCGATGAAAGGCGCGCGCGGCGTGCTGATCAACATTACCGGCGGCGCCGACATGACGCTGTTCGAAGTGGACGAAGCCGCCAACCGCATCCGCGAGGAAGTGGACGCGGATGCCAACATCATCTTCGGCTCCACCTTCGATGAAAGCCTGGAAGGTCTGATGCGGGTTTCCGTCGTTGCCACCGGCATCGAAGGCGAAGCCTATGCCGCGACGACGCGTAAGCCCTCCGGCCTAATGCCGCTGCGCGGTCGCGAAAAGCCGGCGCCGGTTGAAGCCCAAGACGACAGCGTCGAAGAAATCGCCGCCGAGTTGCCCGCAACGGTGACTGCCGAGGCGATCGACCCAAGCGGCGGCGTCCCCAGCATCAGCGAGACGGATGCGGATATCGTGGAAGATGACGCCGCCACCGCCCCCACTGACGAGGCTGGCCCCGGCCAAGCTGAAATGGTCATGGAAAGCGAAGCCCCCGCCCTGAGCGAGAGCGAAGCCGACCAGGTTGTGGCACAAAGTGACGGGCCCAATCAGGACGACCTGCCCGCCGCCGTGGATGCCGAGCTGTTCCCGCTGGACGAGCCCGAGCCCGCGCCTGAGCCGGAAACGAAAGCGGAAGCGACCAAGCCGACCGCTACCAAGCCGGCCGCTGCCAAGCCGGCCGCCTCGCCCGAACCGGTTCGCCCGCGCGAAGCCTTCATTCCGCCCAAGCCGGCCCGCCCGGATGAAATGAAGAGCGCCAGCCCAGATGCCTTCGCCGAAGCCGCGATGGCTAATGGCAGCGCGCGCGAGACAGCCAAGCCGAAAGCAAAGCAAAGCCTATTCAGCCGCATGACCGGGCTTGGCCTGGGCGCGCGGGAAGAGGGACCCAGCCGCACCGCCCAACAGGCGAAACCGGCAGAGCCCACCTTGCTGAAACGGGCCGATGGCATGACGCCGCAACAAGCAGCGGCCACCCAACGCCAGACGGAGGGGGGCAGCCAGTCTGCCGCCGCCCAACAGACCGCCCCTGCGGCCCAGCAGGACGAACCGGCGCCAACCCGGGCGGATGAGGAAATGCTGGAGATTCCGGCCTTCCTGCGCCGTCAGGCAAACTAGTCCTAGTCGGGCAGACCGCCCGATGGTCCGCCCGCGAGGGCGTAAAATATCGGAGCCAGGACCGGTCCGGCCGCCTCCCGAAAGGGGGGCGGCCGAACTGGTTTTAAACAACCGCTATATCCGGTAGGAAAGGCGTGCCTTATTATCGCCGGCAAAACCGGGCAAGCATTTGAGGTTAAACTATTTTTCTGGGTTAGCGAAAAAGTCTCTAGAATGTGTCGCAATGCAACATTTCGTAACACTATTTGATTTGAGCCCTTGAGTCCCCCTTGGTAAACAACATACGGCTACGGAAAAGCTTAAGACATCATCGGTGCGCGAAGTAATCAATGAAGACTTCGGAAGATGATCGAGCAAGCGAATGCCAGCCGGTTATTTTTGAACCGGATCCAAGTCTAAGCACGGCGCGTCGATTGAAAAGTTGGGAAGTTTGAAATGTTGGACGGCATGAACGAAGCACACGGGCTGGGAACGCGGTGGTCGAAGACCGGCGTTGGGTCCGGATCTGCAGACCGTTCGATGCATCAACGTACCCTAAAGACCGCGATCGATTGCAGTGGCATTGGTTTGCATAGCGGCCAAAATGTCAGCATGACCCTCTGCCCTGCCGCGCCGGACACGGGCATCATCTTCCGCCGGACCGATCTGAAAAATGGCGCGCGCGACGTTCCCGCCCGCTTTGACGCGGTGTGCGACACGCGTCTTTGCACCACCTTAATGAACGACCACGGCACCCGCATCGGCACGGTTGAGCATTTGATGGCCGCCCTGATGGGCTGCGGCATCGACAATGCGGTGATCGAGTTGGATAGCCCGGAAGTGCCGATCATGGATGGCAGCAGCGAGCCGTTCGTCTTCCTGATCGACTGCGCCGGCGTTGCGGAACAAAAGGCCGTGCGCCGCTCCCTAGTGGTGCGCCGTCCGGTTGCGATTGAAGAAAATGGCGCCCGCGCCGCCCTTGAACCCGCCGACGGCTTTACCATCAGCCTCGACATCGAATTCGCCAGCCAGGCCATCGGTCGGCAGGAACTATACCTCGAAGTCAGCCGCGAGAGTTTCAAGGATCAGATTTGCCGCGCCCGCACCTTCGGCTTCCTGCATGAGGTTGAGGCGCTGCGCGCAGCTGGCCTTGCCCGGGGTGGCAGCCTGGAAAACGCGGTCGTGGTCGATGGCGATACCATCCTGAACGACGACGGCCTGCGCTTCGATGATGAATTCGTGCGCCATAAGGTGTTGGATTGCATCGGCGACATGGCGCTTGCGGGCCACAGCCTGACCGGCCATCTGCGCGCACGGCGCACGGGTCACGGGCTGAACAACCGCCTGCTGCGCGCGCTGTTTGCGGATAAGGCGAATTGGGCGATCCTGCCGGTCGACGAGATTGAGGCGCTGGCGCTGGCCGTTTGATGGCAAGCGGTCGGATTGAGCGATTCGCCAATAAAACCGGCGCGCACCCTGGCTGAACGACAACTTCCTTCAAAATTTTCCGATGTCTTCCGGGCCTTTTGGTGCGGAAATCGGCGCTTTTGCGCTTTCCCCCCTTTTCCCTGCGGCGCGCCCGGACTATGACAGGGTAAGCTTTCGTGTACTAGCGTGGACCTTATGGGCCCGTGCTGTGCGTAGTCGAAGAACGAGGTTGGTGACGCCTGCAATGATGAGCCGTTTCGAACATCTGCAAAACCCCGTGCCCGGGCTACTAACCTTCGCAAGCAGGCTTGGCGGGTTGCGCATTCTAGCCGCCCTGATGCTGGGCGCGATGCTGATGCTGAGCGCGTGCGCGGATGATGAGGAGCCGGAATATGTCGAGCGTCCGGTGGAAGAGCTTTACAACGAAGCCTTAGATTATCTGGAAGCCAATAATTACGGCCAAGCCATCATCAGCTTCGAAGAAGTCGATCGCCAGCACCCCTATTCGGTCTGGGCCACCAAGGCGCAGTTGATGACGGCCTATACCAGCTATTTGGCCAATAATTATGACGAGGCGATCATCGCACTGGACCGCTTCATCGATTTGCATCCCGGCAACCGTGATATTGGCTATGCCTATTATCTTCGCGCCATCAGCTATTACGAGCAAATCGTCGATGTGCAGCGCGACCAGCGGGTAACCCAGTTGGCGCTGGATAATCTTCAACAGGTCGTGCAACGCTTCGGCAATAGCGAATATGCCCGTGACGCGGCCTTAAAAATCGATCTGACGCGCGATCACTTGGCGGGCAAAGAAATGGCGATCGGGCGCTATTATCTTGGCCAAGATGAGCATTTCGCCGCCATCAATCGCTTCAAAACCGTGCTTGAGGACTATCAGACCACCACGCATGTGCCCGAAGCGCTGCATCGATTGGTGGAAAGCTATCTAACCTTAGGTATCACCCAAGAAGCCCAAATGGCCGCAGCCGTGCTTGGCCACAACTTCCCCGGCAGCGCATGGTATAAAGATTCCTACGTCCTGCTTGAGGGCAAGGAGCTTGATGCCGCGCGCGACGATGCCTCCTGGCTTGACCAAGCCTGGAATTGGGTTTTTTGAACACGGAGTCGGAACCGCCCCCATGTTGAGCGATCTCTCCATCCGCGATGTGGTGCTGATCGACAGGCTGGACCTCGACTTCGCGGCCGGTCTTGCGGTCCTGACGGGCGAGACCGGGGCCGGTAAATCCATCCTTTTAGATGCGTTGGGCTTGGCGTTGGGCCGCCGCGCGGACGCGCGCCTTGTGCGCCCGGGCGCGGAAAAAGCTAGCGTCGTCGCCGGCTTTACACCACCCGCCGGTCACCCGGTCTGGACGCTATTGGCCGAGCATGAAATTGATCCCGAAGACCGCCTGACCCTGAAACGCGTGCTGTCCGCCGATGGGCGCAGCAAGGCCTTCGTCAATGATGTTGCCTGCGGTGTGGGTCTGTTGAAGCAGGTTGGCGAGACCTTGGTGGAAATCCAAGGGCAATTCGATCAGCACGGGCTGATGGATGCTGCCAGCCATATCCGGCTGTTGGATTCCTTTGGCCGCCTGGATGCGCCGCGACGCACGGTAAAGGGCGCCTTCGATGCCTGGAAGCAGGCCAAGCGCGCCCTGAATGACGCGAAAGCCGGGGCAGAGGCTGCCCGCGCCGAAGAAGAATTCCTGCGCTTCGCCGCCGATGAGCTGGATAAGCTGGGCCCCAAACCGGGCGAGGAAGAGGAACTGGCCGCGACCCGCACCCTGCTACAAAACGCCGAACAGATCGCAGAGGCGATCACCATCGCCCTGGAGCAGTTAGGCGGCACCGAAGGGGCAGAATCAAAGATCAACGCCGCCCAGCGTGCATTGGAACGCGCCGCGACGAAGGCTGGCGGTCGCTTAGACGAAGCGGCCTCCGCCCTGGACCGCGCCGCCGTCGAGGCTGAAGAGGCGATCGCCGCCCTGAACCGTGCGGGCGCGGAGATGGAAGCCGGCGGCGCAGATGTTGAGAGCGTGGAGGAGCGCCTCTTCACGCTGCGTGACGTCGCGCGCAAGCATGGGGTGGAGGTCGATGGCCTGGCCCAACTGCGCGATGATATCACCAAGCGCTTGGGGCTTTTGGACGCCGGAGAGAGCCGGTTGGCCGCGCTTGAGGCGGATGCCACCAAGGCGCGCGATGCCTATCATCATGCCGCAGATGCCCTTTCCAAAGGGCGGGAGAGGGCGGCCGCCGGCCTGGATAAAGCGATCAACGCCGAATTGCCGCCGCTGAAGCTTGAAAAAGCCCGTTTTGAGACCGCGATGCGCGCCCTAGATGAGGGGGATTGGGGACCAAACGGCATCGATGGCGTCGCCTTCCAGGTGCAAACCAACCCTGGCATGCCGGCAGGACCGCTGGACAAAATCGCGTCGGGCGGGGAACTGTCGCGCTTTCTGCTGGCGATCAAGGTGTGCCTGGCGGAAGTCGGCACCGTGCCCACCCTGGTCTTTGACGAGGTGGATAGCGGCGTCGGCGGCGCCACGGCAGCCGCGGTGGGGGAGCGTCTGGACCGCTTGGCCGAACGCGTGCAATTGCTGGTCGTCACCCACAGCCCCCAGGTCGCCGCCCGCGGTGCCGATCATTGGCGCGTCGCCAAGGCGGAGCGTGCCGGCCATATGTCCAGCGCGGTCGAACGCCTATCCGATAGCCAGCGCCGCGAAGAAATCGCCCGCATGCTATCAGGTGCGGAAGTAACGGACGAAGCGCGCGCCGCCGCGGATCGCCTGCGCGACGGCGCCAGACAAGAGGATGCCGGCGCGTGAGCGAGAAGGGCCGCCAAAAGGACGTAGCCTCCCTTTCCCAAGATGACGCGCGCCGGGAACTGATGCGCCTTGCCTTGGAGATTGAGAGCCATGATCAGGCCTACCATCAGCAAGATGCCCCAAAAATCAGCGACGCCGCCTATGATGCGCTGCGCCAACGCAATGAGGCGCTAGAGGCCCGCTTCCCCGAATTAAAGCAATCCAATAGCCCCAGTGAGCGCGTAGGTGCCGCCGTTAAAAGCGGCTTTGGCAAGATCACCCATGCGATCCCCATGCTATCCCTCGGCAATGCCTTTTCCGAGGAGGATGTGGTTGAGTTCATGGAGCGCGTGCGCCGCTTCCTCGGCCTGTCGGCGGAAGAGGAAGTCGCGATCCTGGCCGAGCCCAAGATTGATGGCCTATCCGCCAGCCTGCGCTATGAGAAGGGACAGCTTGTCCATGCCGCCACCCGGGGCGACGGCGCGGTGGGGGAGGATATCACCCGCAATATGCTGACCTTACGCGATGTTCCGGAAAGCCTACCCGGTCACGACTGGCCGGACGTCCTGGAAATTCGGGGCGAGGTTTATATGCGAAAGTCCGATTTCTTTGATTTAAACGCCCGCCAGGAAGAACGCGGCGCCAAGCCCTTTGCAAACCCGCGTAACGCCGCCGCCGGCAGCCTGCGCCAGCTTGACCCGAAAATTACCGCCGCCCGTCCCTTACACGTCTTCGGCTACGCCTGGGGGGAGGTCAGCCGTCCGCTGGGCGACACCCAGCACCGAGCGCGCGAGGCCATCGCGTCCCTTGGCTTCAGCCTGAACGAGCCTGCCGCGCTGTGTCGATCAGTTGAGGAAATATTAGAGCATTATCATCGCATTGAGCGCGAGCGGGCCAGCTATGAATTCGATATCGACGGGGTC